>Ga0187864_10000004_pt1 | contig 287573 bp, 257 predicted proteins | sample June2016WEW_11_4_FD_132985 | JGI IMG/M metagenome (GOLD analysis project Ga0187864, IMG submission 132985) | Peatland microbial communities from SPRUCE experiment site at the Marcell Experimental Forest, Minnesota, USA - June2016WEW_11_40 | ecosystem: Environmental > Terrestrial > Soil >... | reverse complement strand
CTCGTTGCTTCCGAATCGTCCATGCTGATGATCAATACCCAGCATCCCGATCCTCCGCTTCAGGCTCATCTTGTATGAGAATCCAGTGCCCCGCTCAGGCTCATCTTGCATGAGACAAGAGTCGCGCGAGCAAGCGGTGGCCAGGTGCGCTACAATAGAAGAGACTGGAAGTTGATCTGCAATCCCCTCTCCCCTAACCGGTAGTCGGCTCGCCGATTCTCCTCCTCAAAACCTAAAATGAAAAGTTTCTCCGATCTCTCACTCTCCGCTCCCCTAAAGAGCAACCTTAAAAAACACGGCTTCACCGAACCGACGCCAGTGCAGGCCCTGGCCATCGAGCCGGCGCTGGCCGGACGCGACATGGTCGCCACGGCGCAGACGGGCACCGGCAAAACGCTGGCATTCGTCCTGCCCATCATCGACCTGGTCGCGAAGCAGCCGTCCAACTCCGGCCTGCGTGCCGTCATCCTGAGCCCCACGCGCGAGCTCGCCATCCAAATCGCCGAGACCTTCAGCCAAATGGCGATGGGCACCCCTGTGCGCGCCGCCGTCGCCGTCGGTGGACTCAGCGAGCGCCCGCAGTTGCAGTCCCTTCGTAACGGCGCGCAGGTGCTGATCGCTACTCCGGGCAGGCTGTGCGATTTCCTCGGCCGGAAGCTCGTCAACCTCGGCAGCGTTCGCATCCTGGTCCTCGATGAGGCCGACCGGATGCTGGACATGGGTTTCCTGCCCTCCATCAACAGGATTATCGCGACCATACCCTCGGATCGCCAGACGCTGTGCTTCTCGGCGACTCTGGAAAGCTCGGTCAGACACCTGGTCGAGTCGCACGTTCGCGACGCGGTGCGCATTGCCGTCGGTTCCGTCACGAAGCCCATCGAGCAGGTCGAGCTGCATCTCTACGAGGTCGAGCAGGATCGCAAGCTCGGTCTCCTCGAAAGGATGCTGGGGCAGGAGGCGGGCTCCTTCCTCGTATTCGCCCGCACCAAGCACGGGGCCGAACGGCTGTCGAAGACGCTGGCGCGCGAAGGCGTGAAGGCCGCGGCCATTCACGGCGACCGCAGCCAGAACCAGCGCAACCAGGCGCTGCGGGGCTTCCAGGAAGGATATTATCGCGTCCTGGTGGCGACCGACGTCGCTGCCCGCGGAATTCACGTGGAAGGCATCTCGCACGTTGTGAACTACGATCTTCCGCAAGCCCCGGGGGACTTCATTCACCGCGTGGGCCGCACCGGGCGCGCGGGCGCGCGCGGTACCGCTTCGACATTCGCTACCCGTGCCCAGCGCGCGGACGTTGCGCTCATCGAGCGGACGCTGGAGACCCGGCTGTTGCGGCGGCAGGTCTCGCCCGGCGTTCCTTTTGAGGAGAACCCTGCGGCCTTGCCTGCGCCGCGGCGCCACGTGAGGTCGTTCTCGCCCCGAGGCAGAGCCCGCCGGCGGGCCGGGTAGCTGAGATACTCCGCTCAGTGCAGCTTGGCGTATTCCGCTTTGGCCTGCTTGAGGATCGGCATGTCGGGGTCGGCGTCTTTCCAGAGGGTGAGGAAGTCCTGATAGGCAGCCTTTGCCTTGGTCGTATCTCCCGACAAGGCGAACGCGCGGCCTAATTGCAGGCGCGCCGCTGCGCCCACGGGATCGCTGAAAACGAGGCCGCGGTGATCGAGAATCTTCTGGAACTCGGTGGCGGCTTCGGCGCCCCGGTGCGCGGCCAGATAGCTCTCGCCGCGCACATAGACCGGATAGAGGGCCCCGAAGAATCCAAGAAAGCTGCTGCCTGGCAGGGCCAGCTCATAGGGAAGTGCGATTTGCAGCGACTCGATAGCGCTCGAAGGCTCGCCGTGGTTCAGCGCGAAGAGCGCACGAAGCGCCGGCACGTAATTGAATCTGACGGAGGTATCCTCCGGGAAGCGTCTTTCCAGATCGTTCGCGAGCGCTTGCGAGCGGGAAAAATCGCCCGAGAGGGCCAGTGCACAGGCAGCGCCATACTCTACATCCCGGCCCTTGGAAAGCTCGCGTGCTGCCATCGCGCTCCGCCCGGCCGCAGACGCATTCCCGAAAAAGGCCTCCCACAGCGCCGCTCCGGCTTCGTACGTAGCCGCCCTTTCCCGCTGGGCCGCCTTCTGAGCCAACTCGACCGCGCGCCGGGACATCCTCCTTGCCTGCTGTAAGTGACCGGAATAAGCCGAAACAAGAGCCTCCTGGTGGGAGACCCAGTCCTCCGCTCCGAGTGTTCCCTGAGCCTGAGCCGCTTCCCGCTCCATTCCGGTCTTGTCACCCTTTAAGAACGCGATGTAGTATCGCAGGACCAAAAAGTCGGGGATTTCCAGTTTGCGCGCGGCGGCTCGTTGAAGGGTGTTCGCGGCTTCCCCCAGGCGGTCAAGGTAAATGTAGTCGAAGGCGAGGTTTTCATAGCCGGGAACGAAGTCCGGATCGAGCCCGATAGATCTCTCGGCTTCTTCGACCGCCTTTTCATACTGGCCGAAGCCTGGGTAAACTTGTCCCGATAACATTCCGTGGGGATGTACGTCACGAGGATACGTTTGCGCCCACAACTCACAGTTCTGTTGCGCCGTTTCCATGTTTCCCGTCACCTGCAGATCGTAGCTGACCGTGATGAAGAACCTCTCCCGATCGCTGGCGCGATCCCGCAACCGATAGGCTCTGCGCGTGCTCTCCGCGGACAGGACAGACTCTCCGATATCGCCGTACAGGCGCCCCAGGAACGCATGTGCCATCGCGAATTGGGGGTCGATCTCAATGGCGCGCTCGACAAAAGGCACCGCGGCGGCATCACCGCCTGAAAAGGCAACCTTCATGCCCGCGCTGTAGGCTTTCAAGGCTTCGAGCGATGGCGTGGTCGCTTCGGCCAGCGGAGTCTCGTGGTTTGCGACCGTGGCGAGCGATTCGCCGACTCGGGTTCTGAATCTACTGGCAATCCGACTGAGGGAATTCAGAACGTCCTCTTTTCTTGCGGCCTGCACCTGCTCCTCGTCGAGGACGTCTCCGGTGCGGCAGTTCTTCGCGTGCAGGCCCAACACGTACTCGCTTCCGAGGCTTGCAATGGAGCCTTCCAGGACGGCGGCACTTGCGGTCCGCTCGCAGATTTCCCGAGCGAGCTCCGGAATAAGCCGCGCATCCGCCGGCCGGCCCATCAGGCGGAGCGTCTGCTGGACACGCTGCTCGGAGACGAGACTGAGGAAAGGCGACTGTTCGAGCTGCACCGCCAACCCCTGGCGAAGCGTCCCGTCAAACACGGGGTCGCCCGTGGTGTTGACGAAATCGGCGAGGACAAGGGTGTCCTTGTCCGTGAGTTTTGGCGAGCGGTGAAAATAGAAGTAACCTGCGACAAGGCAGGCCAGCACGGCCGCGGCGGCAGGAACAATCACCTTCCAACGTCTTAGGATGTTAGTTGTGCCTCCAGACTTTGCCGCGGTTGTCCCCCGCGCCGAATCCGTGTCCCGCTTCAGGCGCTGGAGGTCGGTGCGGATCTCGGAAGCGCGCTGGTAGCGCATCTCGCGGTCGTTCTCAAGGCATTTGGATATGATGCGCTCCAGCTCCGGGGACACCTCGGCGCTCAGCCGGACCGCAGCCACGGGACGCCTGCCCGTGGCCATCTCATAGAGCACCAGGCCGAAGGAGAAAAGGTCGGCCCTCGCGTCTAACGGCTTTCCGAGCGCCTGCTCCGGCGACATGTAGGCGACCGTGCCGAGCACGATGCCGGGCAGCGTAGCGGCCGTCTGTGTCTCGTCGAGCGAGCCCGGCGCCTGACTGACCTTGGCCAGGCCGAAATCGAGGATTTTGACGCGGCCGTCTTTCGTGACGAAAATGTTCGCCGGCTTGACGTCGCGGTGGACGATGCCTGCCGTATGGGCGACATCCAACGCATCGGCGATCGCAATCCCGAGCGCCAGCACGGTTTCCATCTCCAGGCGGCGCCCGGCGACTCGCTGCTTCAGCGTGGCTCCCTCCAGATACTCCATAACCAGGAAGGAGCGGCCATCCTGCTCGCCGATGTCATGAATCGTGCAGATGTTCGGGTGATTCAACGCGGAAGCGGCCCGGGCCTCGCGCCGGAAACGATTCAAAGAATCCGGGTCGCGGGCGAATTCGTCCGACAAGAACTTGAGAGCGACAAAGCGCCGGAGCCGGGTGTCCTCGGCCTTGTAGACCACGCCCATCCCGCCTCCGCCCAGCTTCTCCACGATGCGGTAATGGGAGAAGATCCGGCCGATGAGGGAATCGGCGGCCTTCTCCGAGGGTTTGCGACGCTGGTGAGCGAGGCCCCGCGCAGCCACTTCCATAGCTGGACTCTCGAGGAAGCTTCCGGCCCGCTGCTCGGAAGCCAGCAGGGACCGGACCTCGCGCTCGAGCGCCTCGTCGCCCGCGCATGCCTGCCGCAGGAAGGCGTCGCGCTCCTCGGGCGAACGCTCCCGCACCAACTGCAGCAGTCTATCGACCCGTTTCCATCGTTCGGAATCCATCGCCTGTCCCGCCGGTCAGTGCACGGTAGAGCCACGCCTTGGCAGTGCTCCAGTCGCGCATCACGGTGACGGGCGACACTCTCAGTACCTCGGCCGTCTCTTCGACGCTGAGTCCGCCAAAGAAGCGCATTTCGACCACCTGCACCTTGCGTGGATCGAGCCGCGCGTCATCGAGCGCCACCAGGTCCGTGGCCCGTTCGCCGCCCACCACGGCTGCCTCTTCCAGCGGGACATGCTGCACGCCATCCCCGCGTTTCAGGTTATGGCGGCGCGCATGATCGACCAGAATGCGCCGCATCAACTGGGCCGAAACCGCAAAGAAATGGCCGCGATTCTGCCACTGCATGCGCTTATAATTCACCAGGCGCATGTAGGCCTCATTCACCGGAGCCGTAGTCTGCAGGCTGTGGCCGGGGCGCTCGCCTCGCATGTAGCGGCGTGCCAGGCGGCGGAGCTCGTTATAAACGATGGGGGTGAGCCTCTCCAGTGCGCCCGCCTCACCAGCTTGTGCCGCCCTCTGCATCGTCTATGCCTTAATCATACCGCTGCCCCCGGCCCCCTCCAATTTCAGCGTCTGGCGTGATAGCTTCCTGGCGCATTCTGCGCCTACCTGAGTGGAGGGACATATGAAACCGATCGCGACTTCGATTGCGGCGAGAATTGCTGTCGCCTCCTTCCGCGGGCTTTGGGCAAGCATCGGGACGGGCCAACCACGACGTTGTAGGGACCGCCCCGCTATTGCGCGCGGGCCGAAATGCGCGTATAAGTCGGAAGGGCGATTCGAGCGTGACGGCACAGCGATCAAAGAACGGCGGGCGGCCCGATGCCACTCGCGTCCTCCGGGAGGCGCCCAGCGAGCTTACGCGTGGCGCCCTGGTGCGGCTCGGGGAAGGTATCGGAAAGGTCGCCTACGCTTCGGAACATTGGGTGGTCAGCCGCGAGCGGCATCCCTCCGAAATCCTCGGCCTGATCCTGACCTGGAAGCTGCTGCGGAAGCTGGATCGTCTGCTGCCCGGCAAGATTGGGCGGCGGATGCTGGCGAAGCCCGGGAGGCAGATCCGCGCGCTCAGCCTCATGTTCCAGGTCCTGGTGCTATCGGTCCCGAGAGGCATCTGGTTCACCCGGCATGCCCGCCATATGTGGCGCCAGTACAGTTGGCACGAAACGCGCGGCCGGAGGCTGGCCGATGCGCACCTGGCCGGCACGACGCTGGTGCCCGAGCGTGTCGCGTTCCCGCCCACGCGCGTGAAGGTGGGCCGCTGGCCCGGCTGGCTGGTGGTTTCGGAGGCTACGGAGCGCGCCGAAACGACTCTTTACGAGCGGATCAACGAGCTGGCCCGGGCCAGGCGCTTCGATGAGATCGAGCTGTGGCTGCAGCGGTACCTGGAACTGCGGCGCGCGGCATGGCAGCGCGGGGTCTTCTCCCTGGACCCGCACCTGAAGAACTACGGCGTCACAGCGGACCGCGTGGTCCTGCTGGATGCGGGCGGCCTGACCAACGTTTGGCCGGAAATCGCAAAACGCCTCCAGGAAGACGACCTCACCCCGCCGCACGTCCGGCTGGGGTTGGAGATGACCCTCCGAGACCGGCCCGACATCGCCGATCGCTTCGACGCGGAGTGGAAGGCGGCCGTGAACCCCGCCGCGGTCCATAGCGACTGGCAGAAGCACCGCTAGCCGCGCTACAATCGTCCATCCCCGCGATAGCGAGGTCTTGTTGGCGCTGCTTCGAATTGCACTCATCAACATCGCACGCCGCAGGCTGCGCACCAGCCTCACTCTGTGCGGCATTGCCGTCGGCGTCTCCGCGTTCGTCGCCCTGGTGGGGTTCTCGAAGTCGTTCGAGCGGGAGTGGCTGAAGCTCTACCAAAGCGAAGGCACGGACCTGGCCGTGGTGCAGAGAACATTTCTGAATACCACGGTCGACGAGAGCGCGGGGGACAAGATCCGCGCGTTGCCGGTGGTGGCTGAGGCGTCCCCCGTCGTGATCAACCTGATGGACCTGACGCCCGAGGTCAACGCATTGGCCTACGGACTGGCGGAGGACTCTTACGAAATGGCCCCGCTCCAGTTCCTCGAGGGACGGACGTTCCGGGGCGAACAGGCGGAGGTGATCCTGGGCGAGGTCCTGGCCGGGAACCTGGGTAAGAAAGCCGGTGACGAGATGGAGATCCAGGGCGCTTCGTTCCGGGTGGCCGGCGTGTTTCGCGGGGGATCGGCCCTGGAGACGGGCGCCGTGATGATGCCCATCCGGCAGTTGCAGAAGCTGGCGGACCTGAACGGAAAGGTCACCGCATTTCACGTACGCCTGCGGCCGGCGCCGGCCGGACAGACGGCGGAGGAGCACCTACGGCAGGCCCGGGCGGCGATCGAAAAAGCGGTACCGGGGCTGAAGGCCGTGCCGGCGGGCGAGCGGGCGCACAACAACCAATTCGTTTCCTTCGCCCGCTCGATCGCCTGGGGCACTTCCCTGATCGCTCTGCTGGCGGGAGCTCTGGGAATCGCCAACACCATGGCTATGGCGGTGTTCGAGCGGACCAGGGAAATCGGCATTCTGCGCGCTTTGGGCTGGAGACGCTGGCGCGTGATGGCGCTGATCCAGTGGGAGGCCGCCGCGCTGGGTCTGATCGGCGGGATGGCGGGACTGGCCGGCGGTTGGGGCGCGCTGCGGCTGCTGGCGGCGCTACCGATGACGGCCAACATCGCCGTCGGGTCGATTTCGCCGCTCCACGCCGGGGAGGCACTGGCCATTGCCTTACTGACCGGACTGGCGGCCGGAGCGCTCCCGGCCTGGCGCGCGGCCCGGCTGTCTCCCGTGGAGGCCTTGCGTCATGACTGACGGGCTTGTGCTGGAGGCGCGCTCCCTGAAGAGGGAGTACGATCAGGGCCGTATTCAGGCGCTGCGCGGCGTCGACCTGGGAATCGCCCGGGGGGAGTTCGTAACCATCAGCGGGCCGAGCGGAAGCGGCAAATCGACTCTGCTTCAATTGCTGGGCGGTCTGGACCAGCCTTCCAGTGGCGAGGTCCTCTACCGCGGCAGCAGCCTGGCTGGCTCGTTCGACCTGGATACGTATCGATCACGCCACGTCGGTTTTATCTTTCAGGCTTTTTACCTCTTGCCGGCGCTGCGGGTCCTGGACAATGTCCAGATCCCAATGCTCGAAGGCGGACGTGGAGGGCGGGAGCGGCGCCAGCGGGCGGAGGCGCTGCTCGAAGAAGTTGGAATGACGCACCGTCTGCGCCAGTATCCGAACCAGCTTTCGGCAGGCGAGCGCCAGAGGGTGGCGATCGCGCGCAGCCTGGCGAACGATCCCGAGATCCTCCTGGGCGACGAGCCTACGGGCAACCTGGACAGCGAAAACTCGGCTAAAGTCATGGCGCTGCTCGCGGGCATTCAGTCCAGGCGGAACATGACCATTGTCCTGGTGACCCACGAGGCAGATATCGCCCGCATGGGCCGCCGCAACATCCATTTGAGAGACGGGCGGGTGGTGGAGGGATGAGACCGGGTCTGGTCGCAGCCGTTCTTTTCCCCGCGGCGCTGATGGCGCAGGACCGGACGGCGGTGAACATCCGGGACCTGATGGCGCGGCTGGGCGCGATCCGCGCGGCCACGGATTTTCGCGCCAGCGGACGGCTGGTCCGCGTTGCGGCGTCGGGCGAACGCCGAAACTACCAGCTCTCTTTTCGAGCGCACTGGTTGGCGGGAACCGTGAAGATCTTCTGCGCGGTGACGGATCCCCCGGCAGCCAGGGTGAGGTTGCTGCTCGAAAGCTCCGATACGGGCCCGGCCTCGATCCGCAGGGGCCATGCCGGCGACCGCCGGCCCGTGACGGTGCCGCCCGAGAACTGGGGAGAGGCTGTGCTGGAGACCGGCTTCACCTACGAGGACCTGCTGGAGAACCACTTTCTGTGGCGCAACCAAGCGTTCGGCGGCGAGACCCTCTACGGAGCGCGCCGATGTTATCTCGTCAAGAGTGTGCCGGGCCCAGGCGACCGGTCGCAGTATTCCCTGGTGAGGTCGTGGCTGGACCGCGACAGCCTGTATCCGGTGCGCGTCGAGAAGATATTGAGATCTTCGGGGACAATCAAAGACTTTGTTTATTACGGCTTGCGCCAATCCAGAGGCATCTGGTCCGCCAGCCAAGTCGAGGTCAAAATGGCCGGCCAGGCCGGGTCGAGTCTGCTGATCGTCAATCGCGGCTCGGAGAAGGCCCATATGGCTGCAAGCGAATTCGACGAGGCCTTGCTGACCAAGCCGTGACGCTGCCCTGCTTATGGCTATTACGGCCATTACCAAGCGGGACTTGACGGACTGACTGCAACAGGATATCTTCGTCCATTGCACCCCATGAGCTCCGATCTGAAGGCCTGGCAAAGAAGCGCGATCCGGGAGACGATGGCCAACTACCGCCACGCCCAGGACAACTACTACGTCGGCGGGAAGCCTCTGGTCGAGTTGGACGGCGGCTTCAAGGCCTTCTCCCTGCTCACGCCGCCGCTCGGCTCTCCCGCGGCCAGGCGCCGGGTCAAACTGATCATGGAGAACATGCTGCAGCCCAACCGGCCCGCCGCTGCCGCCGTCGATTTCTCCCTGAGCGGGCGCACGCCGCACGTCATCACGATGGCGGTCACGTACAACTGTCAGTGCGACTGCCTGCACTGTTCGGCGGTCGACTACCAGGAGACAACCCGGCGGGAGAACAGCGCCCTCACCTTCGAGGAATTGAAGAGCGTCATCGACCAGACGCTCGATCTGGGGACGACTTGCGTGGTCCTCACCGGCGGCGAGCCGCTGCTATATGAGAGAATCTACGACCTGATCGCCGCGGTTGACAAGCAGCGCAGCGTTTGCACGATCTTCACCAATGGCGAGTTTCTTCTGGAACACACGGTTCGGAAGCTCAAACAGGCGGGTGTCTTCGGCGTCTTCGTCAGCCTGGATCATTTCGACGCCGAGCAACATGACATCCACCGCCGGCGCCCGGGTCTGGCCGAGAAGGCGTGCCGCGGGCTGAGGCTCTGCCAGGACGCCGGCATCCTGACGGGCATATCCACCTACGCGACCAAAGAGAAGATCCGGGACGGCGAGCTGGACTCCATGATGGACCTCGCCCGTTCGCTTGGCGTGCTGGAGGTGTTTCTGTTCGACGTGATTCCCACGGGGCGCCTGTCGGCGCAGCGCGATTGCATGCTGAGCGAGGAAGATGCCCGGCAGATCGTCGACTTCCGGGCGAAATACACGGCCAAGTCCGACTACCCGCGCATCATTCACCAGACCATGTTCTCGAGCATCGCCTATCCCTGCGTGGCGGAAGGCTGTCCGGCCGGGATCGTTCAGGTTCATCTGCGCGCCAACGGCGACGTTTCTCCCTGCGACTTCACCCCGCATTCGTTCGGAAATATACGGCAGCAGCCGCTCAAGGCGATCTGGGAGTCGATGTCCGCGCATCCTCTCTTCGCCGAGCCGTCGGCGCGTTGCCGCCTGTCTCAGCCCGGCTACTGGGTGAAGCTGGCCGAACTCGCGCCCGTGAGCTGATCTGGCCTGTTCTCCTCAAGTGATATCCGCTCGCTGACGCGCGCAGTTCGGTGCTGCCACAACCGTGACGGAGCGGCGCTCGTCAGCGGTGATAGATGGCCAGGCCCGTGGCGACCTGAATGGCCGCGTCCGCGGCACGTACGATGGCCTTTTTAGGGGCGTTTTCGGGAACGAACAGGATGTCTTCCGCACGCAGGGGGACGTCTTTGGCGCGCCCGGTCATGATCTGCTTCAGGTCGATGGCGATCTCCTCGCGGCTAGTCCCCGCGCCGGTGGGACGGAGAATGCGGGCATTCTTGGCCGAGGCGTTCGCGATCAGGCCCCCGGCCAGCGACAGCGTCTGCAGCACGGACAGCGTTTCACGCTCGCGCAGGACGTAGCCGCCCGCCTTCTGCACCTGCCCGGTGACATAGACCATTTCGGCACGCGGGACGCTGACGATGTCGAAGGGCTTGATCACGATGTTCACTTCAGGCTTGCTGCCATCGAGAATCTGCCTGAGGGGAACCTCGGCGATGCTGTACTTCCCGCTGGCATCGTTCGCGGCGGTGGCGAGAGGGATCGGCGCCCACTCCAGACTCCGCGCGATCTTGACGCTGTAGCCGGCATCGTCGGCCAGGCCGCCGGCCAGCGAGAGGATCTCGACCAGCGTCTTGCGGCCTTCGAGTTGGTGCACCCCAGGGTTCCTGACCGAGCCGATGACGGAGACCGGCTGGCTGCGGAATTCGGCAATCTCGACGCTCACCTCGGGCTCCTTGACGTAGCTCTTGAGGCGCTCGGCGATCCCGTTCTCGAGTTGCTCCACGGTGAGGCCGGCCGCCTTGATGCGGCCGACGAGCGAAAGCCGGATCTGACCGCTCATGTCGATCCGCACCGGCTTCTCGGTAAACTCCTCGACGTCGAGCGCGCGGACGGTGACCTGGTCATCCGGGCCGAGAACATAGGTGCTGCGAAGCTCGACCTCGGCCTCGGCAGTCGCCGGCGCCGCTTGCGCGCAGGCCAGGATCGGGACGCCGGACAGTCCAAACAGACCGAGTGTGAGCCAGAGACGTCGCATACGTCTGTATGTAAGTGCAGTTTGGCCCGCTAAATTCTGCGTCCGATGCGGCACAGCTTCCGCGCGCGCTAAACAAGATGGCGCTCGCCGTTTAGCTCTGTGGCATCCTCGTCCCGGCTGCGCATGTAGGCCCGGATGTCGTCCCGCAAGCGCGGCTTGTTCCCGCTCAGCACGAGCACTCCCTGATAGTCCCTCTGGATGTCGGTTTGCGGGTCGTAGCCGTTGTCCTTAAGCACTTGCCAGCGATCACCGTAGCCGCGCAGTCTGTAGCTGCCGTGGAAGTAGTGAACCGCGTGGTTCTCGACGCACCCGATGTCGCCCTCCAGCCTGTGGGCGCGCTCCTGCCAATGGCGAATCGCGCTCACGTAAGCCGGGCCGCACCGGCGCATCTCGATCGAGTGGTCGGGCTCGCGGGCAAGTCCGAACGCCATGTGCCAGTCGGCCGAGCCGAGAATACAGCAGTCCAGGAAGCCGCCCACGGTTTCAAAGCCCTGCCGCGTGAAGGCCCATGCGCCGCCGGTAGCTCCGGGATTGTCCGGCCAGGAGGCGGAGCGCAGCAGGCCGGCCACCGACCCCTTGCCGTTTCCGGCGTTCGAGACCGGCGCACTGGCCGCGCCGATTGAGGGGGGCGCCGCCGACGCCCGCGATTTCCAGCTCGTTCCGGGCCGGTAATGCAGGTAGGACCAGGCAAACGACGGCGAGATGCGCACCGGCACGTGCCGTCCCGATAGCGCCGAATAGCTCGAGAAAAGCTGCACCCAGGCGTGGTGTTGAAGCTGGTGAATCGTCTCGAGCGCCCAATCGGGCCGGGTGAAATGAAAGTCGGAGTCCACCTGCGCGCCGTACCGCCAGTCGGCTGGGAACCGGCTCACCCCGATGTTGGCCAGGTTCTCCTTGTGCCACAACTCGCAGGAGGTCCTAAGTTGGATATCGAGCGGGTTGCCCGCGCCGGTCACTTCAAACGGCCGGTCGCCATAAGCCAGTTCCACGACATGGAGCACCGCGTTGCGGCTGGTGGCCATGTGCTCGCGGAAGTCGTTCATGTGCTCGCGCCGGCTCCGCCAGCGGAGCGGATTGCTGTAGACGGCAACGACGTGCAGGCGCTCGGCCTCGGACCAAGGACGCCATTGATCGTGCACATTGGGGTGTTCGCCGCGCAGTTCCATCGGCACGAGCGTAACGCGAGGGGGATTGTCGGGCCGGGACTCAAGATTCGTAAACGCTTGAGCGGGCGCGAAATAGATTTTCCGGAATGCGGGAATCTCAGCGCAGCTCTACGCGGTGGGCCCGGCCGTCGTCGGTGATCTGGACGGTCCTGCCATGGAGCGAGAACACCAGGCGGCGCGGGGCCGGCTGGAAGGTTCCGGTGGGCGCGCTCAATTCGACCTCGGCGTTCCGATAGGCCACCTCCGTACGCCGCACCACGCCCTGGCGATAGGCGATCGTGGCGCCGTCGTCCTCATAGAGCGAACCGCTGGCGCGCCCCTCCGCGTCCGGGTAGATCTCGAAGCGCAGCGGGTCGGAAGGCCGTTCGCCCACGTAATTCATCTCCGGGCCGGTGGGTAGAATGACCCCGCCGCGGACAAACAGCGGCACTGTTTCTAGCGGCGCCTCGGCGCGGATCGTGCGGCCGCCTTCATAGCGCTGCCCGGTCCAGTGGTCGTACCAGATGCCGGCTGGAAGGTAGACCAGTCTTGCCGTCTCGCCGGGCCGCAGGATCGGGGCTTCGAGCAAAGCGTCTCCCACCATGAACTCGTCGTCGATGTTGAGCGTGTTCGGATCGTCCTGGTAGTTGAGCAGCAGGGGGCGAAACAGGGGTACGCCGGTGCGGTGCGCCTCTTCGAGGGCGGTGTAGAGAAACGGCAGCAGCCGGTAGCGGAGCTTCAGGTACTTGCGAATGATGCCTTCGTAGAAAGTGCCGAAGCGCCAGGGCTCATGATCGTACGCCGCAATGTCCGCGTGATTGCGGCAGAAGGGCGTAAGAAAGGCCACCTGGTACCAGCGGGAGAGCAGCTCGGCGTTGGTGCGGCCCATGAAGCCGCCCGCGTCAGCGCCCACGAAGGGCTCGCCGGAAAGGCCCAGGGTCTCGAACATGGGGATGCTGAGGGCGAGCGCGTCCCAGGTGGCGTTGTTGTCGCCGGTCCACATGGTGGAATAGCGCTGGATGCCGGCGTAGCCCGCGCGGGTGATGACGTAGGGCCGCTGGTTGGGCCGCAGCCGCTCGAGGCCTTCATAGGTCGCCCGCGCCTCGTTGAGGGCGAACACATTGCGGTTCTGCGCCTGGGTGGTCTTGGCTCCGCCGTCATAGCTGACCACGTCCGTCTGCGTCTTGCCGGCCTGGTCGAGGAAATCCGAGGGCTCATTCATGTCGTTCCAGATGCCCGCCACCCCATGATCGGTATAGGCGCGGTGCAGGTCGCCCCACCAGCGGGCGGCCTCGGGCAGAGTGTAATCCACGTAGACGGAGTCGCCCGGCCACACCTTCCCGTGAAACAGGCTGCCGTCTTTGCGTTTCAGGAAGTAATTCTTCGCCAGCCCCTGGTCGAACACGGTGTAACCCGGATCGTACTTGATGCCCGGATCGACGATGGTCACCACCTTCACGCCCTGGCGCAGCAGCTTATCGGTAAGCGCGGTAGGATCGGCGAACCGCTCGGGGTTCCAGGTGAACACGCGGTATCCATCCATGTAATCAATGTCGAGATACAGGGCATCGAGCGGCAGATCGTCGGCGCGGTAACGGCGCACCACTTCTTCGGCCATGGTGTCGGGATAATAGCCCCAGCGGCACTGCTGATTGCCGAGCGCCCACATCGGCGGCATCGGCATGTGGCCGGTGAGTTCCGCGTAGCGACCCAGAATCTTCTTGATGGACGGGCCGTAGAAGAAGTAGTAATTCATCTCTCCGCCGTCGGCGTAAAAGGCCGCGTATTCCTGCGAGGAACGCCCGAAGTCGAACTCCGTGCGGAAGCTGTTGTCGAAGAAAATGCCGTAGGCGGCGGCGTCCTGCCAGCCGAGGTAGAAGGGAATGCTCTGGTAAATCGGGTCGGTCCCTTCGACGTAGGCCGGGGTGTCGCTATTCCACATTGAGAACTGGCCGCGCCTTTTGTCGAGGCGGGCGGCTTTCTCTCCGAGCCCGTAGAAGTGCTCGTCGAAGCCCAGTTTCTTGGCCGCGGCCACGGCGCCGGAATGGGGATCGAACATCATCGGCCGCTGGTCCGCATTGATGGCGTGGTGGGTTGCGGCGTCGCGAAACTCAATCAGCAGCGGCGTGCGATGGACCACCACTTCGAGTTCGCCGGCGTTGAGATGAAGGGCGTCCGGCGCTTCTTTGAGGTTCCAGTCGGGAACGTCCCAGTCGGTCTTGGCGATGGCCCAGGAGTGATCGCGGGCGGGCAGCGCATGGCCGAACGCAGCCCGAACGCGGACCAAGTCGGGAGCGAGCACGCGGATGGCGACCTCGGAGCCGTCGCGGCAAGTCAGCGTGATCCCGTCGCGCGCCGTGGTGAAACCGGCGAGCGGGGCGATGGGAGCGAAGCCGCTGAGGTCGATGGCCATCGCGGGAAGGCACAGCAGGAGCAGACAGCCGGCGAGCGCCAGGGTTTTCATAGTTGATACGAGGATGTTATGTACGGGCTTGCGGCGTCAAGTGGGGGCCGCACCACTAAGGGGTTTGCCGGCCGTGCGCCGCCTTGCTCAGGTGTGCGTAGTAGCCGAGGTCTTCGCCGGTGGCCGCCTTGGTGGCGAAGACGATCTGGCCCGTGTGCTGGGCGAAGTGCTCGACGACATGGTAGATGGCTTCGAGCACCGTGACATCGTAGCCTTGGATGCGGACGCGCTCGGCTAGGCGCGCGGGCGGAACGCTGGCCACTACGGTGGCGGCTTTGCGAACCGTGGCGCCGAGCAACTGGCGAAGCTCCCCGACTCCGGCGCCGCTGCGGGCGGCGAATTCGGCGTCGCGGTCGCGCACGTCCGGCGCGCCGCTCACACCCGAGACAACCCACTGGCGCACGTTGCCCGCCAGGTGCAGCACCAGGTTGCCAACGGCGTTCTGGCTCTCGCCGCCCCGAAACCAGACCTGGCTGCCGTCGAGCCGGCAGAGGCAATCGTCGACACGGGATGCGAGCTCGTTCAGGCAGCGGACCGAGCAATCGAGGAAGATGCGGTCGAGGGTGAGCTCCACTCCTCGATTATGGCTCCTCTGGCGGCGACGGGTTGCGCCTGTCTCGCGCGCCTTTCCGTTTCTGGACCGCCTGGCGAAGGATGTACTCGATCTGGCCGTTGACGCTGCGCAACTCATCCTGCGCCCACGCTTCCAGATCGGCCCAAAGCGCGGGATCGATGCGCAGCAGAAATGGCTTCCGTTCCGCCATCCCGCTCCCTCAGTTATAGAGGGTCCCAGTATTCACCACGGGATGCACTTCGGCTTCGCCGCAGAGCACAACCATGAGATTGCTGACCATGGCGGCGCGGCGCTCGTCGTCAAGCTGCACCACTTGCTTTTCGGCCAGCTCCTTCAGCGCCATGTCCACCATACTGACGGCGCCATGGACGATCTTCTGCCGCGCGGCGATGACCGCTTCGGCCTGCTGCCGGCGGAGCATGGCCTGGGCGATCTCGGGCGCATAGGCGAGGTGCGTGAGGCGCGCTTCATCCACAACAACGCCGGCTTTGCCCAGGCGCTCCTGCAACTCGACGCGCAGCGCTTGCGATACCTCGTCCACATTGGTGCGAAGGGTGATCTCGCTCTCGCTCTCCTCGCCCTGGTCGTAGGAATACTGGCTGGCGAGGTGGCGGAGCGCGGACTCGCTCTGGATCGGGACGTACTTGTCGTAGTTGTCCACGTCGAACATCGCCTGCGCGGTGTCGCGGACGCGCCACACCACAACCGCGGCGATCTCGATGGGATTGCCGCGCTTGTCGTTGACCTTCAGCTTGTCTCCATTGAAGGTGCGCGCGCGGAGCGAGATCTTGTTGCGGGCGGCGGTTTTGGGAATTGGGGCCCCCGTCTTGGCGGCCGCGAGTTTGGCCAAGGCGTCGAACTGCTGCGGCCCATTCGTATAGAAGGGATTACCCCAGTGAAGGCCGCTGGCGCGGACCGTGCCCTTGTAAGCGCCGAACAGCACCAGGACGCGGGCCTCGTTCGGCTGCAGCGTGAAGAAGCCGGTGGCCAGAACCACCCAGATCGGCAGGCCGAGGATGGCGGGCACCAGGAGCGCGGGGTTCGGCGCTCCTGCCGTCGCGTGAGTGATGACGAAAACCAGGAGCGCAATATCGGCCACCAGCAGCAAAATCAGCAAGGACAGCATGATCCAGCCGTTGTGAACGCCGACCGGCCGTTCCTGACTGGCAGTAATCTGGTTGGGATTCATATGGGTCTCCTCCTCACAGGTATATAATATCTTGATGATATCATACTGATACCGGAGATGTCAAGGCCTTGCGGCCCGAGGGCACGCCAGTGTAGTGTGGGAGCGCATGCGGTTTTGGATGGTCTGCCTGTTGGTGGCGGTGTGCGGGTGCGGCCCGCGGCGGCCGACGTCGGTGAGGATCGACCCGGCGCTGGCGACGCTGGTTCCCTCCGACACCGTGCTGCTCGCCGGCGTCAGAATGGAAGCGCTCCGGGCGACGCCGGTTTACAAGAAGCTGGGATCGCCGGCGGCGTTGCTGGGCGAGGCCGGTCTCGATCTCGACAAAGCCTGGGAAATCCTGGCGGTCTCGAATGGCCGGCGCACGGCGATCCTGGCGCGCGGCAAGTTCTCGGACACGGGACTCGAGCCGCGGCTCGATATTCCGGGTGCGACGCGCACCACGTACAAAGGCTACACCTTGACCACGACCGAGAGCCTGGCCGTGGCGTTCATGAACCCGAGCACTGTGGTAGCGGGGCGGCCGGAGGCGGTGCGGGCGATTCTCGACGATCGCGGGCGCTCGACTGGGCCGCCGCCAGGTCTCGAGAAGCAGATCGAGCTGATTGGGCCGGAGAACCAGATCTGGGCCGTGGGCGTGGGGACGGCCGAGCTGGCGCAGGCAACGCCACGCGCGGGGAACCTGGCGAACCTGGGCACGGCTCTGCGGCTGGTGGAGAGCTTTCGGATCGCCGCGGAAGTCGGTGCCGGCGTCCGGATCGCGGCAACGGCTCTTTGCCGCAACCAGGACGACGCACAATCCCTCGCCGGCGCGCTGCGCTTCTTCACGATGCTGGCGGGGCTGAAGACATCGGACGGCATCCACATCGAATCGAGCGGAGCGCAAGTGCGAATCGACGCGTCTATTCCGCCGGAGACCCTCGACAAGCTGGCTCAGCGCTGAGGGATCTCGACCACCACGTCGCCGCGCACGACGGCCTGGCAGGCCAGCCGCGAGTGGAGCGTGAGGCCCTCGGCCAGATCGAGGCGGTCGGCTTCGAAGTCGTCCATCGGTGAAAGGTTCCGTTCTCCCTGGCGGACGATCACGTGGCAGGTGGTGCAGGCGCAACTGCCGCCGCAGGAGTGTTCAAGCGGCGCACCGAAATTCAGCGCCACGTCGAGGATCGAGCCGGGCCGGCCGTGATCGCGGTAAGGGAGCTTGGGCGGATCGAATTCGGCGGTCACGTTGGCCGGGAGAAAAGTCACTTTCGGCACTGAGAGCGATTATATTCCGAGCGGCGCGGCGTCCGCCTACGGCGCGAAGTACCCGTTGATATCCAGAATCACGTGCGTGGGGCCGGTCACGTAGACGCTGATCGCTCCACTCGTCCCCGCCGGAACGATCGCCGCGTTCGCCACCACCGATCCGTCCCCTGAGTTCAAGGTCGAAACGAACGGCTGCTCGGAGCCAGTGGGCCACGCCGTCAGGTATCCCAGCGGCCCGTCGGGCACCACCGTCACGTTCAGCGAGTAGGCCGCCGCCGTGGCGGGCATGCCGCACACGCTCGAGGGGATCGGGAACGAGCGCGCGGTCGCGGCCTCTATTTCCGGCCCGCCCAGGGGACCGTCATCGCCGCGCGTGTCCGCAACCCGGCACGGCGTTACCGGGTAGAAGTTTAGCGCGCCCGTGCCGCCCGGCGCGGAGAAAGCGCCATCGATGTCCAAAATCACGTCGGTCGAATTGCTCACATAGACCGAGATCGCCACGTTCGGCCCTGCCGGAACAATGGCCGCATTGGCGACCACCTTGCCGGTCCAAGAATTCAAAGTCGAAACGTTCGGCTGCGGCTGCCCTGAGGGCCAGGCCGATAGAAATCCTAACTGCCCTTTTGGAACCACCGTTACATTCAGCGAGTAGGCAAACGCGTAGGGAACATTGCAGGAGCTAACGCCGACAGCAAAGTCCCGGCTCTCGCCGCCCGCCATGGAAGGCCCGCCGAACGGGCCGGCAGCCCAACGGGTGTCAGCCACCCGGCACGGCGAAACAGGATAGAAGGAATACGAGCCTACAGGGTTGCTGGAATCGAAGTAGCCGTCAATGTCCAGGATCACGTCGGTGGCATTGGTGACGTAGACGCTGACGGCTCCGTCGAAACCGGCGGGGACGATGGCGGCATCAGCCACCACGATGCCGCCCCAGGAGTTCAAGGTGGAGACGAAAGGCTGATCCTGGCCCGTGGGCCACAGCGTGAGGTAATAAAGAGGGCCCTGGGGCACCACCGTCACGTTCAGGGAATAGGCCTGAGCGGTGGAGGGGATGCCACAGCCGCTCTGCGGGACGGCGAAGGAGCGGGAAGACGCGGCGGCCATGGTCGGACCCCCGAAGGGCCCACCGAGACCACGGGTGTCCGCGATGCGGCAGGGGGTAACCGGCACGAAGCGCAAGCCGTCCACCGGTGGTTGGAGTTGCTGGACGTTGAAGGGGAGCCCCGCGATCCCGAAGGTGCCGGAGCGTGCGTCGCCGGTGTTGGGCGCTACCGTGTAGTTGACGCTCCCGTTGCCGGCGCCGTAAGTGGGTCCCGTGAAGGTCACCCAGTCGACGGAGCTCGAGGCGGACCAGGGGCAGCTTGCACCCGTAGTGATGCTGATCGAACCGGTGCCGCCGGCGGCGATGAACGATCCGGCGGTGGGGCTGAGCGCATAAGTGCAGCCGGAGTCCGCTTGGGTGACCGTGACCGCGTTGCCGGCAATGGAAATCGTGGCCGCACGCGAGACGCCGGAATTGGCGGCCACAACCAAGTTGGCGGTCGCCGGGCCCACACCGGCAGGATTACTGCTGATCCACGCAGGAAGACCGGAGGCAGTCCACAAGCAGGAAGGCGTTGTGTGGACCAAAATGGGCACCGTTCCGCCCGCGCCGGACACGGCGACGGCGGCTTGGTCGAGCCCATACTGGCAGGAAGGGTCGGGGAGGAGAAGAGCACGGATGACGTTGTTGTAAGTGTCCGTCATATAGACGTTGCCCCGGGCAGTCACAGCGATGCTTTCTACATAGCTGAACTCGGCGCTGGTCGCCGGCCCTCCGTCGCCGGAGTAGCCCTCGGTGCCACTGCCGGCCACGGTGGTGATGGTGCCGCTCGACGTCACCCTGCGGATCCGGAAGTTGCCCGTGTCAGCGATGAAGAGGTTGCCGGCCGCGTCCAGCCCTACGCCCCCAGGACTGTTGAGTTGGGCGCTCGTGGCCGGGCCGCCATCGCCGGAATCGCCTTTGATCCCGTTGCCCGCTGCCGTGGTGATGATGCCGCTCGGAGCCACCTTGCGGATCCGGTTGTTGTCAATGTCCGCAATATAGAGGTTGCCGGCCGTGTCTACTGCCGTACCGGCTGGCTCATTCAGTTGGGCGTTGGTGGCCGGACCGCCGTCGCCCGAGTAGCCGCCCGAGTACCCGTGGCTGTTGTTGCCGGCAATCGTGTTGATGATCCCGTCCAGCCCAACCTTTCGAACCAGGGGGTAAAGGCCATCCGGGATGTAGAGGTCACCGGCGGCGTCGGCCGTCACGTCGAACGGGTTATCGATCTGGGCGCTGGTGGCCGGGCCTCCGTCACCCGAGTAGCCCTCAGTTCCGTTGCCCACCGCCGTTGTGATGATGCCGTCCGGCGTCACCTTGCGTATCCGCTGGCTACCGTTATCTGCGACGTAAAGGATGCCTGCGCCATCAACCGTCACGCCCATCGGCCAACTAAGATATGCGCCGACCGCCGGTCCGCCATCTCCAAGGTTCCAGTAGTAGCCTCCGCCCGCCACGGTGGCGATGACGCCATCCGGCGTCACCTTGCGGATCAGCTCGTGGTACAGGTCGGCGATGTAGAAACTGCCAGCCGCGTCCACTGCCACGCCGGACGGCTGAGTGAGTGGGGCGCTGGTGGCGGGGCCGCCGTCGCCCAGGGTGGGCCCATTGCCACCGCCCGCCACTGTGATGATCGTGTATTGCTGAAGTTCGGACTGCGAAGCCTGGGTTGTGAACGCCCACGTGGCCGAGGATCTCGATCCGCTGCCGTTCCTGGCCACAATTTGCCAGTAGTACAGGGTTCCCGAGCTCAGGGCGCCCGGGGTGTAACTGGTTGCGGCGGTGTTGCTCACCAGGGACGGAGGCGTGGAGGTTCCGAGATACACATCGTAGGAGGCCGCTCCGGGCGAGGGGTTCCAGGACAAAGCTGGGGTTTGTGAAACGCCGGTAGCGCCGTTTTCCGGCGAAACCAGCACCGGCGCTGCGAGGGCGGGATAAACCGTCGTTGTCAAAGTGGTTGCGCCCGCGAAGAGCCCGCACAGCGTGCTGACGTCGAAGCGGATCGTATAGGTTCCGACCACGGTTGGAGCAGTCAGGTCGAGAACGCCAGATGAAACAGACCCAGGTTGTACGTCGCCGAAGCTAACCTGCGCCATGCCGGAAAAACCGGCGGGCAGCGCAGCCTGTCCCGCAACCGCGAATGCAGTTCCGTCGCCGTTGTTAGTCACGGTGCAAGTTAGGGAGAACTGTGAACCGGATGCCATGGAGGTGGGCAAGCTGCACGAAGGGCTGATCTGCGGTTGGCCGGGCAGCGGAACCGCAGAGCCACTGAAAGCGACGGCGTAGGGTTCGGAGCTTACGCCCGTGAGTGGCGAACTGACCATGGCCACAGCCACCACGGCGTCGCCCGTGTAAGCTGCGGACACCTGCTCAACGTTCTGAATCGTCGTCGCAGAGGAGGCAAGCTGTGCACTCGTGTCCATGCTACAGAGGTACAGGTTCAGGTCATTGAAGTAGGACGGGCCTCCGATGAGGTGACGGTTCCAGACAGCGGTGGCGTGGAAGTCACCGGAGAGCGACACCTTGTACAAGTGGACATCGCCGGCCGCGAGGCTGCCGGTGACGTAGTTCAACTGCGCCAGCGCTGTCCCGAGGTTCGTGTACCCCCATCCCGCATCAGACGCCCAGGCCCCGGAACCGTCCGCGGTGTTGATCAGGATCGCTTTAACAGCCAGAGGGTCGGTGACCCCGGCGCTCCCGAGCAGTGCCGCCGAGCCGGCGATGTGGGGCGCAGCCATGCTGGTTCCTGTCATGTTCACAAAATCATCGCTGGTCCCGGGCAGAGCATCCCAGTTGTATGCACAGGAGAAGATGTTTGTGCCCGGCGCCGCCAGGTCCGGCTTGTCTCTCCCTCCTGAAGTCGGGCCTCGGCTGCTGGTGCTGTTGATGACGCCGCGGGAAGCCCAGTTCGCCACTGTGATCGAGTTGTATGCAATCCCCGGGCTCGTCACGCCGTAGTAGCTGGGACCGCCGTTTCCAGCGGCGATCGCCATCGTCAGCTCGTAATTATCGATGTACTCGTCGATCGACTGCGTGAAACCATCGTCGTCACCAGTGGCCGGACTGCCAAAGCTCAGGTTGAATATCTTCAGCGAGGTGTTGGCGACCCCCCAGTCAAGCCCCGCAAGGATGTCGCGCGGGTCGCCGCTCGCCCCTTCGCTTCCGCAGGAATCGGAGACTTGTGTGGTGTAGCCGACCTTCAGGTTGTACAGCGTGCCGATTCCCTTCGCCACTCCCTGGTAGTTGGTCCAGCCGGCCGAACCCTGGCTCGCCACAATCCCCGCTACGTGGGTCCCGTGGCCGAACTGGTCCTGCGCCGAACTGGCATTGTCGGTGAAGCAGGGGTCGGTGCTGCCGTACGTCAGGAATACCTGGCTGACGATCGAGACACCCGCAAATGCCGGATGGTTTGTCCTGACCCCGGTATCGAGAATCCCCACCGATTCCCCTTGCCCCGTGTACCCAGCGTTCCAGAACGACGGCGCGCCCAGGGCGGGCACGCTGGTGGCGAGTTGCGGGTACTGCTTCTCCACCGCGAACACGTGCGCAATCGCCGGGTCGGCTGCGAGCGCCGCGATCGCCGAGGCCGGAATCGTCGCCGCCAGCATGTCGATTCCCAGGTAACGGGAAATGCGCGTCGCTCCGAGGCCGCGCAGCCGGCCTTCCAGCGAATCCTGCTCCGGCCCGATAGCTTGCGCGATGGCTTGAAACGCCTGCTGGCGCGTGTGCAGGATCACCGCGTCCATGGCCTCCCGGGCCTGCCGCCACTCTTCGGCGTCGGGGAACGCCCGCTCGGCCGCTCGCTGGTATCGGGCTTCCGCCACCTCGCGGTACAACGCGTTGGCGCTCTCGGCCCGCGCTAATATCTCGCGCTGCGGCTGGTGCTCCAGGACGATAAAGACGGGAATTGCCGGCTCCGAACGCGCCCGCTCCAGGACGCGCGGATCGATTTTCGCGCTGACAACCACGTGGCCCGCGGTTCGCGTCTGCCCCGGCGCCGGCGGCGCGGCCACAATCAGGGCCCAAACGGCCGCGATTGCGAAGGACATTCGTCGGTCTCCGTTTCGGATGAGCACATCTCCCCCGGGCGTGATGCCTTCGAGAGGGATTCTATACCCGTAGCGCCGTTAAAGCAATGCGAATCACCGGAATTGGGGCCCCGTTCAAAGGCGTTCGCCGCGCCCGCAAGGTTACGGGCGTGGATGGAGCGCTATAAGAAGCGGTCGCGACGCTTGCTCCGCCGCTCAATCTGGTAGACTGCGCGTGATATGGCGAAGGCCGAGTTTCAGAACGCCAAGCGCGATCAATCGAGCCTGCTCGCTCCGCTGGAAAAGCGCGCCCTGCTGTGGCTCGCGCACCGCCTGCCCGGATGGGTCAATTCAGACCACCTCACCGCGCTTGGATTCGTGGCCATGCTGCTGACCGGCGTCACCTACTGGCTGGCGCGCTGGAACCGCTCCGCGCTCGTGGCGGGGATCGCGTTCCTGGCCCTGAACTGGTTCGGCGACAGCCTGGACGGCACGCTGGCGAGGGTCCGCAACCGGCAGCGCCCGCGTTACGGCTTCTACGTCGATCACATGCCGGACTCCATTGGCACCGCCGCGCTGCTCGGTGGGCTCGCCCTGTCATCCTTCATGAGCGAATGGATCGGACTCTCTCTGCTGGTCGTTTTCCTGCTGATGTCGATTCAATCCTACCTGGCCACTTACACCCTCGGCACTTTTCAGCTTTCATTCTGGAAATTCAGCCCGACCGAACTGCGCGTCCTGCTGATGGCGGGCAATATCGCGCTGCTGGCGCGCGGGCCGATGGCGCGGCTGGCCGGCCGCAGCTTCCTGCTGTTCGATATCGGAGGCGTGGCAGGAATCGTGGGAATGACGGCCATGCTGATCGTTTCGAGTATCCGCACCACCCGGACGCTTTACCGCCTGGAGCCTCTTGACAAGCCCTCCGGTCCGGAGGGCGGGCGCGCGTGACGGAGCGCGGGCTGGGCTTCCGCTGGCTGAAGTTCAACGCCGTCGGCGCAATCGGATTCGCGGTACAGCTCGCCGCGCTGGCGCTCTTCGTCAGCGGCTTTCGCATGAACTACCTGGTGGCCACGGCGCTAGCGGTCGAGGCGGCGGTGCTGCACAACTTCGTGTGGCACGAATTGTACACTTGGCGCGATCGCACGCGCATGGCCCCTGGGGGCGCGCTGGGGCGACTGCTCCGCTTCAACCTGACGAACGGGGCGCTCTCGGTGGTGGGGAACCTGGTGATTATGAGGGTGTTGGTGGGGCGGCTCGGCATGAAGTATTTGGCGGCCAACGTGCTATCGATTCTGGCGTGCTCGCTGGCCAACTTCGCGGCCAGCCACTGGCTGGTGTTCGGGGGGCGCGAGCGCGGTTGAGCCCTGGATCGATGCGCGATCTCCCACAACTTCCGTAAAGGCCCTGCAATCAAAGGTACTGTAACTCATAGGTGATACAATACTGGGGTAGCTCCAGAAGGAGGAAATGCACTTTGGGAACGCCAACTTTTTCTGCCCCGCCCCCGCCGCCCCCTGGCGACCACGGATGGAACCTGAAAACCGCGATACTGTTCGGCGCTGTCATCGCCCTGCTGTTCGCAACCATATACCTGTTTATCGAACTGGATCGTACCCAGTCCGACTTCGCTAAGTTCCGCGACTCCACGCTCGCCGACATCGCCAGCTTGCGCGAGTCGACTTCGGTAACGACGGCGAACAGCCGCAAGAGCCTCGACACGATGCGCGACGAGTTGGTTGCCGCCCAGCGGCAGGCCACCATCGCGGTCGGCCAGGCGAAGACGGAAGCCGTCGAGAAGGCCAGGCAATTGGCTGCCGCGGTCGCCGAAGAGCAGCGCCGCCAGAATGCCAAGATGACCGGCGAGATCTCCGAGGTCAAGCAGGCTACCACCGAAGCGTCCACCAAGATCGGCGAGGTGTCGACCGACGTTACTACCGTGAAATCGGACGTGGCCGCGACCAAAGAGGAACTCGCCAAGACCATCGCCGAGTTGAAGCAAGTCAACGGCGACATGGGCGTGATGAGCGGCCTGGTTGCCACGAATGGCAAGGAGCTCAACGCCCTGAAGCAGCTCGGCGACCGTAACTACTTCGAGTTCAATCTGGGCAAGACCAAAGCGCCCCAGAAGGTCGGCGATATAGCGGTTCAGTTGAAGGCGACCGACCCCAAGAAGAACAAGTTCACCATCACCGTGATCGCCGACGATAAGACTGTGGAGAAGAAGGACAAGAACGTGAACGAGCCGGTTCAGTTCTATGTCGCCAAGGCGAAACAGCCTTACGAGCTGGTGGTCAACGAGGTGAAGAAGAACCAGATCGTCGGGTACCTCGCAACGCCGAAGGTGCAGCAATCGCGGTAGGCCCGCGCCTTCCAATCTCCGGGGCGGATCGGACGCTCCGCCCCGGTAAAAGCTGCCCGCCCGCGATTACTCGAGCGGCAATGCGGAAACCAGGAACTTGCCTGGACGCTGAATCTCGACCCTGAGCTTCTCCCCCAGCGAGAGGTTGCTGCCCAGGGTCAGGTCGTAGTGCGACCGCAGCACCTCGAAGATGCGCGCTCCGGGCGGGCCGCTCATGCTCTTGTGCATATCGCGCAGGCTGAACGAGGCCCCGCCGGTCTGCCGGGCCAGAGTCTCGAATAGCGAGCGCTCGGCGCCCACCAGGTAGACCGGGTAGATGGAGACGGCATTGCGGCGGGCCAGCCTCAGCACTTCTTTGTCGTTCATCCGGCTGTCGCCTTCCAAACCCGTAGTCAGGACGATCAGCACGCGCCGGAACGTGGCGTTCTCAAACCCACCGTCGATGGCGGCGTAGAGCGCATCGAGAACGTGCGGCTCGTTGCCGTATTTGACGCCCGCGACGGCACGCTTGAGAATGTCGTGGCTGGAAGTGAAATCCTGGATGAGGTCCGCCGCGGAGTGAAAGGAGACGATCGCCATCTCCTCCTTGGCCTGCAACTGCCCGATGAGATCGTCCACCAGCGGCCGCACGGTCGCCCCGACGGAGCTGGTATCGAGCAGCAGCATGACGTCGATCGCGCTGGGGGCAAACTGCGCGTCCTCCACCTGACGCGGCGTGCGGTCGTCCAAAACCGTGAATTCGGCGGCTTTGAGGTCGGTCACCGGCTTCCCGGACTTCTGTTCGATCACGGTGACCACCAGCTTGGTGGACCCCAGCGCCGGCAGGACCGGCAGAGCCATCAGCAGCATCCAGCGCAGCATAGATCCACTGTACCGCCGGGGCGGGATTTGCGGCGCAGGCTCTGGAGCAAGACGTTGCTGGCCGCAGATAAACGCCGATAAGACATTTGCTTCAATCCGCGTTTATCGGCGTTTATCTGCGGCCAGGATTGTGCTTCCGGAGCTTTCCGCAGCGTCTTTGGCGTCCCGTGGGCTTCAGCATACGGGGCGGGCGTGCACCGGCCCGCGCCCGACGTCAGTCCCGGAACGGCGACTTGCTCTAATATTGAGGTAATCGCGGCTTATGCGCGCCCTGAAGCTGGCTGCATCATGCGCTTTCTCGGTCCTGGTCGCGCTGGGGCAAACGATCGCGGTGAATTACCCCAGCAACCACGGCTACCGGTTCGTCCGCATAACGCTGGACGGCTTTCGGGAGCATGTGTTCGACGTCACGGACCACGGAGTCGCGGTCAGAATGAAGGGCATTCTGCTGGAGCGGTTTCTCTGGACGGCGGGATGGGACCATCGCCCGGAGAGCGAAAGACCGCGCACGCGGGTGCGCGTCGAGGGCGGCGGCCACGCGGCAACCTTCAACCTAGACGAAATCGTGCCCGGTTCCTTCCGCAAGCGGGGCTTGCTCATCCGCGAGCGGGATGGGAAGCCGCTTCCCCAGGAGGAGTGTCCGCTGCTGGTCGTGCTGGACGACCACGGCGCAGTGATCCAGACCATCCGCGGGGTGACGGGCATTCGAGTATTCGTGCTGCCATAATGGCCCTATGGCTCAGCGCAAGATCGGACTCGCGCCGGTGCATCCGGGCGAAATTCTGCGCGAGGATTTCATGGCGCCGTTGGGATTGTCCATCAATGCGCTCGGGCGCGCGCTGCGGGTGCCGGCCAACCATGTCTCCGGCATCGTGAATGAGAAGCGCGGCGTCAGCGCCAGAATGGCTCTCCGGCTGGCCCGCTACTTCGGAACGTCGGCCGAACTTTGGCTGGGCCTGCAGCAGGACTACGAGCTGGACGTGGCGCGCGACACCGCGGCCGCGGGGATCGAGCGCGCGGTTAGGCCACGGGCCAGTTAGCGCCAGTCACGGTTACTTGACGCATTCACGGACGTGTTCCGGGTCCTCAGGATGTGCTTGCGGGAATCGGAACCGGCTCAGTCCACCATGCATGGCGGGTCGATTCGCCGAGGAAGAATCCTTCGAGTTGGCGCTGTTTGACTACGTCAGACACGAAGGCGAACGGACCGTATAACAACGTGAAGAAGCTGTCCCAGTCGACGGTGAACAGGAATATTCCGTCGGCCGGGAGTAGAGTCCCTCGATATGGGAGGCTCTTCTGGGTGGATCTCAGGTCGGCGAGTTTCAAGTGCTGCACGGGATCCAAGTCCGGGAACTCTGGGAGGAAGACCACTTCGTCAGAGTGCTTCGCCTCAAACGCGGACAGAATGTCCTCGTGAAGCAAAATGGGAAAGCAACCTTCCGGCGGCATCCAAATGTTACCTGCCGTCTCCAGAACCTTCCCTATTGCGGCGCAGGCACGATCGTCTCGATACTCCTCCTTGAGCGCAAGGATCGCGGAGAGCAATCCACGATTGATTTCCGAATAGGTCTCGAGCCTCGCGTCGGCCGCGACCTGACGCCACGGATACTTCCGACCGTGCGACCTGACTTGCTCGTCCGTGGGGTAGCCGGACACGCACGCGGCCACGCTCGCCGCGAGGCTCACAAACGGGTGGAGAATCGCGTAGACACACTCGAACCTGCCCCCGTAAGCGGATCGGAGGGGCTCTTCGTACGAGGGATACGTAAAACGCTCCAGCTCCATGCGCCCCCTACCAGCATAGTGCACCGCGCTCTTGCAAGCGCCGTGTGCCCCCTCTTAGCTGAACCGCGTCCCCCTCAGCTCAAGGCCGGCTTCACGGCCCCGCCAGCGGGGCCGCGCACCTCCGCGCCCGCCCCACTCTCCTGGTCCTTGTACTGAAGCTGATACAGCTTCCAGTAAATGCCGCGCTGGGCGAGCAGCTCCTGGTGGGTTCCCGACTCGCGGAGCCGGCCTTTGTGCATCACCAGGATGCGATCGGCGCGCTGGATGGTGGAGAGGCGGTGCGCGATCACGATCGAAGTGCGGCCCTCCACCAGGTGGGTGAGCGCCTCGCGCACGCGGAACTCAGTTTCGGTGTCCACGCTCGAGGTAGCCTCATCCAGAATCAGGAACGGCGGGTTGTGGGCCAGCGCGCGGGCGAAGCTGATGAGCTGTTTCTGGCCGGTGGAAAGGCCGTCGCCGCGCTCGCGCACCGGCTGGGCGAAGCCTTCGGGCAGGGATTCGATGAACTCGAGCAGGTTCACCTGTTCGGCGGCGGCGGCGAGATGGTCCGAAGTGATCCATTCGGTGCCCAGGCGGATGTTTCCTCCGATGGTGCCCGAGAACAGGTGCGGGTCCTGGAGCACGACGCCGAAATGGCGGCGCAGGTCGGCCGGGTCGAGTTCGCGGACGTCGACGCCGCCGACGCGGATCGCCCCGCGCTGGACGTCGTAGAAGCGCAGCAGGGTGCTGATGAGGGTGGTCTTGCCCGCGCCGGTGTGGCCCACTACGGCGATGGTCTCGCCGGGACGGATGCGGAAACTCACGTCGCGCAGCACCCAATCCTCGCCCTTGTAAGCGAACCAGACTCCGTCGAACTCCACCGGTTGAGGACCAGAGGGAAAGGGCCGGAGCACCGCGGGCGCGGCGATCTCGACCGGCGTATCGAGCAGGCCGAAGATGCGCTCGGCCGCGGCCATGGCCGATTGCAGAAGATTGTACTTCTCGCTGAGGTCCTGGATGGGCCGGAACAGCCGCATGCCGAACTGGAAAAACGCCACCAGCACGCCGGCCGTCGTCGCGCCGTGGCGGATACGGAAGCCGCCGTAGGCGAGCACCAGCCCCAGCCCGAGCATGGAAAGGAACTCCACCGCCGGGAAGAACCAGCCATAGGCGATGATGGCGTCCTTGAATGCCTCCATGTGGGCGCGGTTGATCTGTTCGAACTCTTCCGAACTTCTCCGCTCGCGGTTGAAGAGCTGGAGGACCGTCATGCCCGTGAGGTGCTCCTGCAGGTATGCATTGATGCGGGCAATGGCCACGCGGATGCGGCGGTAGCTCTGGCTGGCGGTGCGGCGGAAAACGATGGTCACCACCACGACGGCGGGCAGGACGGCGGCGAGCACCGCGGTCAGGGGCGCGTCCATCTTGAGCATCACCGCGAAGACGATGGCCAGCATGAGCACGTCGCCGAGAATGGTGACCAGGCCCGAGGCGAGCAGCTCATTGAGCGCGTCTACATCGGTGGTGACACGGGTGAGCATCCGCCCTACCGGTGTGCGGTCGTAGAACGACAGGTCGAGCCGCTGCAGGTGCGCCATCAGGTCGCGGCGCAGGTCGAACATGGCCTGCTGCCCGGTCCACTGCATGATGTAGGACTGTGAGAAATCGAGAACGAACATCAGGACCAGGGAGACCAGAAAGAGGAGGGAGATCTGGGTGAGACCGCTCCACGGGTTCGGCGAGAGCCAGGGATCGAGGACCGTTCGGCCGGGAGTGGGAACCAGGTAGCGGTCTACGGCGATCTTGGTCAGCAGCGGCCCGGCCACTTGCAGCACGGACAGCAGCAAAAGCAGAACCAGCGAACAGGCGACGGCGAGGCGATAGGGGCGCAGATAGGAGAAGAGCCGCCGCATCAGCCGCGCGTCGTACGCTTCGCCAAGGACCTCTTCTTCCACCTTCACAGGATAGCAGCGGGGTTGGAACGCCTTGCCCGTTGCCCGTTGCTCGTTGCCCGTTGATCCAGGCGGGCTTTCCCAGTTTCGCTCCCGTATCGGTCCCGGCGCGTAGCGGGCACAGCCCTCCGTGGCGGCAAATGGATCAACGAGCAACGGGCAACGAGCGACGAGCGGCAGCGCAGCACTGCTACAGTGAATAGGAATGAACGGAGCGATCGTTGTCAACAAGCCGGCCGGATGGACCTCGCACGACGCGGTGAACAAGATCCGCCGCCTCGCGGGGACGCGCCGGGTGGGGCACCTGGGCACGCTGGATCCCATGGCGACGGGCGTGCTGCCCCTGGTGGTGGACGGCGCCACGCGGCTGGCGCAGTTCTACGTGCACAGCGATAAGGTCTACGACGCGGTCATCCGCTTCGGCCACTCCACCGACAGCTACGACCGGGACGGGGCTCCGACTTCGCCGCATGTGGAGGTAGAGGTCACGCGGGAGCTGATCGAGCCGCTGCTCGATGGGTTCCGGGGAACCATCCAGCAGACGCCGCCGCCGATTTCGGCGAAGAAGATCGACGGGGTGCCGGCCTACCGCGTGGCGCGCAAGAAGGTCGAGGTGGAGCTGAAGCCGGTGGAAGTGACGATCCGCTCGCTCGAGCTGCTTGAGTGCGCCGGCGCGGAGGCGCGCGTGGTGGTCCACTGCTCAGCGGGAACGTATCTGCGCGCGCTGGCCCACGATCTGGGCAAGCTGGTGGGCTGCGGCGCGTTCCTCGAGAAGCTGATCCGCTTGCGCTGCGGCGATTTCTCGATCGAGCAGGCACGCAGCCTGGAACAGCTCGAGGAACTGGCCAAGGAGGACCGCTTCATCGAGGCTTACATTCCCGCCGCCGAAATGTTGCCCGAATTCCCGTGCGAGTTCGTGGACACGCTGACGGCGACGTTCATCCGCCAGGGGCGCGACTTCCGCGTCTCGCCGTTCCGGGTGCGGCCGGGCTCGCGTTACGTAAAGGCCGTAGGGCAGCACGGCGAGCTGATCGCCATCGGCGAGGCGAAGCTGCCCAGTCTGTACCACCCCATGCTGGTGCTGTGATCCCGCGGTACCGCCCTACTTCGCGCGTGTCTCCCGGCGCTTCTTGGCCCAGCCTTCCTTGTTCACCTGGCGGCCACGGCCGAGGGCGAGTGCGTCCGCCGGCACGGGATCGGTGATCACGGAGCCCGCCGCGACGTAGCTTCCTTCGCCAATCTCGATGGGGGCGACCAGCGTGGAATTGCTGCCGATGAAGGCGCCGGGGCCGATCGTAGTGCGGTGCTTGCGCGCGCCATCGTAGTTGCAGGTGATAGTGCCCGCGCCGACGTTGGCGCGGTCGCCGATAGTGGCGTCGCCCAGGTAAGCCAGGTGCTGGGACTTCGCTCCCTCGCCTAGCTCGGCATTCTTCATCTCCACGAAATTGCCCACCCGTGCGCCGCCCTTCACGCGGGCGTTCTGGCGCAGCCGGGCAAAGGGGCCGACGCGCGCGCCGCGGTCGACGCGCGAGGAGTCGATAGAAGTGAACGGCAGAATCTCGACCCCGCCGGCCAGCTCGGAATCGCGGACGATGGAGCAGGCGCCAATGCGGCAATCCTCGCCGATCGCGCTGCGCCCGAGGATGCGCGCAAATGGCTCGATGACTGTGTCGCAACCGATCTCGACGCCTGCGTCGATGGTGACCGTCTCGGGCTTTTCGACGGTGACGCCGTCGAGCATGACCTGGCGCACCTTGCGCGCGCGCAGGATGGAGTCTACCTGCGCCAGCTCGGCGCGCGTATTGATGCCCAGAAGCTCGCTCGAATCCTCGATCAAGAGAGGCGCCACCCTGTGGCCGTGGCGGCGGAGAATCTCCACGATGTCGGTGAGGTAATACTCGCGGGCGGGATTGTCCGTGCCGATCTCGTCCAGGTGCCTCCACAGCAGATCGCCCCGGAAGCAGTAAATGCCGGAGTTGATCTCGCGGATGGCGCGCTGGGCAGGGGTAGCGGCTTTGTGCTCGACGATGGCGGCGACCGAGCCATCCGGGGCGCGGACGATCCGCCCGTAGGCGCTGGGATCTTCGAGGACCGTGGTGATGACGGTGGCGGCGGCGCTCGAACCGCGCTGAGCCGCCACCAGGCTCTCGATGGTGGCAGGCGAGAGCAACGGGCAATCGCCCAACAGGATCACGACGTCGCCGCCCATGGGCTCGAGCAACTCGCGGCAGGCCACCACGGCGTGGCCGGTGCCGCGCTGATCGCGCTGCAGGGCGAAGCGCACGCCGCGCCCGGCCACCGCGGCCTCAACCAGCTCGGCCTGGTGCCCGACCACGACCGCAATGCGCTCCGGCGGCGCGACGGCAGCCGCGGCCGCGGCGACGTGCTCAATCAACGTCAGGCCGCCGGCCTGGTGCAGAACCTTGGCCTTTCGGGATTTCATGCGCGTGCCGAGGCCTGCGGCGAGAACCACGATCGTGATGTTATCCATCTGCTAAACCCGATCTTCTCATAGAGCGCCCGCCGCCCGGCGAGCTACTCGAGCTCGAACAGCCGCTTGCCCGCCACGGTGCAGCGGAAGCCGTAAACCGCCACCGCCAGAACCGCCAGCAGCGCCGCCAGCGAGCTGCCGAAGTACCAGGAGGAGAAATCGAGCGTGAGCGGCGCGTTGAGTAGGAAATCCGCGGTGAAGATGCTGACCACCAGCGGCACGATCCCGTAACGAAGGAGCAGCACCACGAACACCCCGTACACAAGCGCCGCGACGGGGACCGCCAAAAGCCCCTCGTCCGAGCTGAGCCCCCCAAGGAGCATGAAAATCGCGACGAAGCTTGCCCCCGCGAGCCAGTCTCTCCTCAGGATCCAACGCAGAAGGAAAACCAGCAGGAAGGCGCCGAACGCGAACATGACGCCGCCGGCCACGTTGCCCAAAAGGTTGCTGGCGAGATACCGAATGCCGGCGAGAGAGCCTAAGCCCCCGGAATAGGGCAGCGCGCCGAAACTCCATCGGATCCACACATCCGCCTGAAGCACCAGGACCCAAAACATCCCAAAGGCGACGCCGATCAAGACGTCGCCGCCGGCCAGCGGGTCGCGGAGCTTGCCGCCCAGAATCCGGCTCCAGGAGACTATGGTCCCCGGCCACCGCCGGCGCACCATGGGCTCGAGTGCCAGGTACAGGATCCCCACCAGGGCGGCGCTGAACAACGCCTCGCTCATGGCGTGCGCGATCAAACCCAACTCGTCATCGTTCGGGACGTGGTACATCTCGAACGCATAGGTCAGCATGTTCACCAGGAGCATGAATCCGCCCAGGCGCATCGCGCCGCGCACGTCGCTGCGGTTGAGCTTGGTGTTCCGGCGCGCCATCAGAGCGGCCACCACCGCGATCAGGCAGAAGAGCGTCATGACGATCATGCCGCTGGCCCGCGCGCCCGCGCTGAACTCGAATTCGCGCATGCGCCAGGGTCGGGTCCAGGCTCCGATCATATGGAAGTAAACCGGTTTGCCGCGCCAGGACGCCGCCTCGACGCGCAGCGGGAGCTTGGGCGCGCCGGGATACGCGCCGGTCCAGGCAGCGCGGGTGTCGAAGCCGACCTCCGGCAGCCACTGCGGGTCGGCTGGCTGGAACTTGGCCGGATCGAGTCCGGCCGCGGCGAACAGCGCGTTCCAGTCGCTGGGCGGAGGTGGGCCCTTGCTCGTGTCCACCTGCGGGGGCATGGCGGAGAGATAGAGCAGCCGGCCTTCGGTGTCGAGGAGCAGCAAGACCTCGCCGGAAACGTTGATTTGCGGATGCGACGGCGAGACCTCCAACTCATAACCGGGATCGAAGTAGCGCGGGCTCTGGCGATACCAGAAACGCACCAGGTCCGGCTGGCCGCTGCCGATATGGGACCACCGGGCGGGAGAAGGATCGTGCTTGGGAACGTATTTCGCGTAGTCGTAGGAGAACTCGAACCCGGAGGCGGAGCCTACGGCGCGCTGGCTGTAGCCGAGCCTCTGAACCATTTCGCGCGCCTTGACGGTGAGCGCCTCCGACGAGTTCTCGAAGGGGATTCTCTGGAGCAGGTTTGCCTTTGCGTTCAGCAGAGCGGCGGCGATCAGAGCCAGGATGACGCCACCCAGCAACGCCATGGCGACCCCCGGTCGCAGCCCTTCGCTGGCGCCGGATGCGGCGACCATGTCCGGCGAAGGCGTCTCTCCCGCAGCCAGCGCCGCGGCCAGCGGATCGCCTCCCGGCAGCGCGGCGGCCACCGCCAGCGCGGAGGCTGGCCGCTGGCGGGGCTCCGGCGCAAGACACCGCAGGATGACGCGCTCGATGGCGGGGTCGATCTCCTTCACCAGCGTGACCAGGCTGGGAGGCGCCGACCCTTCCTCGAGCTTGCGCAACCCATCCAAGCTGTCCGCTTCGTAGGCGCGCTTGCCGGTGAAGACCTCGTAAAGCACCAGGCCGAGGGCGTAGATGTCGCTCGCCTGCGTGACCTCTTTGCCGGCGAGCTGTTCCGGCGCCATGTAGGCCGGCGTTCCGTGGCGGATCTCGTGCTGTTGAACCTGCCCGCTCAGCGCCGCGAGGCCAAAATCCGCGATCAGCACGTTGCCGCGGCCGTCGAGCATAACGTTGGACGGCTTCAGATCCCGATGCAGCACTCCCTTGTCGTGCGCGGCGGCGAGGCCGGCGCAGAGCTTGCGCGCGATTTCGAGAGCTTTGTCCGCGGGCAGCCGGCCGATGCGCCGCAGCAGCGACCCCAGGTCCTCGCCATCCACGTACTCCATCGAGAGGAACTGCAGACCGTCGATTTCCCCGATGTCATAAACGCGGCAGACGTTGGGATGAGAGACCTGGCGCGCGATGCGAACCTCGTTGCGGAACCGCGCCAGCGCGCGCTCGTCCTCGGCGACGGCCTCGGGAAGGAACTTCAGCGCGACCGGCTGGCCGAGCTTGAGGTCGGAGGCGCGGTAGACCTCGCCCATGCCGCCCGTGCCCAGCAGCGCGATGATGCGGTAGCGATCGAGCAGCAACGTGCCGGGCGGGAAGCGGCCTTCATCCGCCGTGCTCGAAGAGCCGGGCTTCGGCGCCGACGTTCGAGAGCGCGGGCGCGCCGTCTCGGCGATTGTCTCCGTCTGCGAACTGCTTGCGGGAGGACCCAGCGGCGCGGCGCAGTTTCCGCAGAACCGGCTGGTGTCGGGGTTCTCCGTGGCGCAACTCGGACAGTGTGCCATCGGTCGTAGTGTAACAAGGGTCTATACTCGAAGCTTGAAGCGATGGACCCTGGCTCTGGCGGCGCTACTCGCTCTGGCCATCATCCGCCTTTGGCTGATGCCGCTGGCGTCGAGCTTCTGGACGGATGAGACGGGCACCGTCTTCGTGATCCGCTACGGCGCCTCGCACCCCTCCGCCGCGCTCTTGCCGGGGTTGCTGGGATCGATCTACTTTGTGCTGCCCCGGATCGCCGTGGCTCTGGGTGGCTTCTCGGAGGTGGTCTTCCGGCTTCCTTCCACGCTGGCGATGGGCGTGGCCCTCTACCTGATCGCCCGCCTGGCCGCCCGGCTGATTCACCCGGAAGCGGCGTGGTTTGCGGCTTTCGCCTGCCTGACCATGCATGGCTTCAACTTTCAGGCGGCCGATGCGCGCCCTTACGCCCTGGGCACGGTCATCATGGCGGCGGCTCTTTGGTTCCTGGTCGGGTGGCTCGATCGGGGGCGCTGGCGCGACGCGGTGCTGTTCGTGGTCTTCGCGGCCCTGCTGTGGCAGGTCCACCCGCTTTACTGCCCCTTCTATCTCGTATTCGCAGGGTACGCGGCGGCACGGCTGTTTTCGAAGGACACGAGCGTGACGTGGCTTCGCGCCGGCGCAGTCTTCGCGCTCGTGGCGCTCGCTCTCGTGCCTTCCGGCATCGAAGCGCTGGGGCTGTCGCACGACGCCCGAGCGCATGTCATCGCTTCCTTGCCTGGCCCCTGGGCTCTGTTCCATTCGATGGTGCCCGTCCTGCTCGGCGGATGCTGGGCGGGAACGTGGCTCATCTCACGGATCTTCCACGGATCCCCCGACGCGCCGACGCCCGCGCGCTCGTCGCTCGTACTGATCGCTCTGTGGTGGCTGTGGCCGCCTGCGTGCCTCTTTGCGTTGTCCCATCTGGCGGGCATCAGCGTGTTTGTGCAGAGGTACTACTCGCTGGCGTTGCCTGGGGCGGCGCTGGCGGGCGCGGCTCTGGCCTCCCGTCACATCCCCTCCCGTATGTGGAGGCCTCTGGCGGTGGCGCTTGGACTTGGAGTCGTGCTCCTGCGCCCGGATTGGCGGCAGCTCTGGCCGGCACACGCCAACATGGACTGGCGTGGAGCCGCGCGCGCGATCGACCAGCTCACGCCCGGACCCGCGACGCCCGTCATCTTCCCGAGCCCGTTCGTCGAGACGCAGGCGCCGCTGTGGCATCCCGGCTATCCCCTTCCTTCGGCACTCTACTCTCCCCTGGTGGCCTATCCGCTGCGCGGCCGCGTGGTTCCGTTTCCGTTTTCGACCTCGCCCCCCGACTGGGAGCCGTTCGCCGCCGCGCTCGTACAATCGACCCTCCCCGCTTCCGGCCGTTTCTTCGTGTATGGCCACCGGCTCAACGCGTACTTCTGGGAGAATTGGTTCGGGCGGCGGCCCGAGCTGGCGGGCTGGACCAGCCGCCGCCTGGGCCCGTTCGGCGACGTGGTGGCCGTCGAGTTCGACCGGCCGGAGAGCAGATGACAACGGATCTCAACCGCCGCCAACTCTTGGCCCTCCTCGGACTGCTGGCCGGGGACGCCTGCCGCGCACCGTCTCCCCTCGATCTGCCGCGGCACCCGGTCGTCGACGGCCTGACTCCCATCCCGCTTCGAGACGTTCACTTGGGCGGCACGCTCGGCCGGAAGCTGGACCTCTGCATTCGCAACCGCATCTTCGCGCAGGACCCCGAGAAACTGGTCGAGCCATTTCGCCATCGCTCGGAGCGGAGCTGCTGGCAGACCGAGTTCTGGGGCAAATGGTTCCTCTCCGCCGTCGCCGCCAGTGAATACGCAGGCAGCTACGAATGGCACGAGCGGCTCGGCCAATCCGTCCGCGAGCTTCTCGACACGCAGAGCGCAGACGGCTACATCGGCAACTATGCCGCCGGCAGCCATCTCGAAGGGTGGGACGTGTGGGGCCGCAAGTACACGCTGCTGGGCCTGCTGGCCTGGTACGATCTGACGGCCGATCCGGCGGCGCTGCGCGGCGCCACGCGCCTGGCCGATCATCTGCTGCGGGAGGTCGGTCCCGGCGGCGCCGACATCGTCACGCTCGGCCTGTACCGTGGGATGGCCGCCAGCTCGGTGCTCGAGCCGATGGTGCGGCTCTACCGGCGCACGCACGACGAGCGCTACCTGCGATTCGCCGAATACATCCTCCAGCGCTGGTCCTCATCGAAGGGACCGCAGTTGATCGAGAAGGCTAATGTGCCGGTGGCGGAGCGCTTTCCACCGCCGAAGAAATGGTGGTCCTGGGAGAACGGGCAGAAGGCGTACGAGATGATGTCCTGCTACGCCGGCCTGGTCGAGTTGTACCGCGAGACGGGCTGGGCGCCCGCGCTGGTTGCAGCCACGCGGACGTTCAAGAGCATTCGGCACACGGAGATCAACGTGGCCGGCTCCGGGTCCGCGGCCGAATGCTGGTACGGCGGCCAGGCGCACCAGACCGAGGTTCGTCCCCGCTCCATGGAAACCTGCTTGGGCGTGAGCTGGATGCAACTCTGTGCGCACCTGTTGCGCGTGACCGCCGAGCCGCGCTTTGCGGATGAAATCGAGCGGACCGCTTACAACGCGCTCGCCGGCGCCATGACGCCCGACGGATCGTCGTTCGCTCAATACAGTTGGCTGGAGGGAGTCCGCAAGCTGGGAGAGCGGCAGTGCGGCATGGAGCTGAGTTGCTGCGTGGCGAACGGGCCGCGGGGCATGATGCTGCTGCCCGAAGTCGCGGTCATGATGGGCGCGGATGGCCCCGTGGTCAGTTTTTATTCAGACGGGGTGTGGAAGTTGCGGCAGTGCCGCCTGGAGATGAAGACGGACTACCCTTCGTCCGGCGAGGTGCACATCCGGATCGAGCCGGCGCAGGCCGAATCCTTCGCGCTGCGGCTGCGCGTTCCGCAGTGGAGCGAGACGACCTCGGTCAGCGTGAACGGGGCCGCTGTTGACGGCGTGCGGGCCGGGAGTTGGGCCGTCATCGAGAGGCGCTGGAAGGCGGGCGACCAGGTTCGCCTGAGCCTCGATCTTCGCCCCAGGATTTTGACGACTGCCGATGTCGGCCGGAGGTACCTGGCCGTCGTCCGCGGTCCGGTGGCGCTGGCGCGCGACCTCAGACTGGGCGGGACCATCGACGAGCCCGTGTCGCTCGGCGCGGGCGATCTGAAGCCGGTTACGCCGCCAGCCGGCATCGAAATGGCCTTCGCGGCGGCGGGAGGCAAGGTGGCGCTGTGCGATTACGCCTCCGCCGGCAACACCTGGGACGCGCGGTCGCGGTACCGAACTTGGATGGCGGTGCTTTAGTGTGGCGCACGCTTCAGCGTGCCGCGTCGCCACTCATGGCGACGCTTGGCCGGCGGCAGGCAGAAACGTGTCCGAACGCGGCATCGACTCGTTCGGCGGGTCGAGAACATATCTGTTGCGAACAAAACAGATGTGTTGTAGGCTCGATTCGGTGATGAGCGCCGACCCATGTTGCGATATCCCGTCAAACTGGAACGCGATACCAACGGCACAATCCTGGCCGGCTTTCCGGATGTGCCCGAGGCACATACTTTCGGAGACGACCGCGAGGAGGCCCTCGCCCGCGCCGCGGATGCCCTCGAAACGGCCCTGATGGGTTACATAGAGGATCGCCAGGCGATCCCCGAACCTTCGCCCTTCAAGCGCGGACCGTATGTCGCGCTCCCGGCGCTCACGGAAGCGAAGCTGGCCCTCTATTCGGCGATGCGGGTGGGGCGGATCAACAAGACCGAACTGGCGAGACGATTGAACTGTCACCTTCCCCAGGTGGACCGTTTGCTCGATCTGCGCCACGGCTCGCGGCTGGACCAATTGGAGGCCGCGTTCCGCGCCCTGGGCAAGCAGCTATCCGTCGAGATCCGGGACATCGTGACGAAACGGCGGCCACTTTCGAAACACACCGCGGCGGGGCGGCGGCTCGTTGCCAGCGCGAAGCAGGCGCTCGCCTGGACGAGAGGCGAGAAGGTCCCGGGAGTCAGAGTGACGATGCTGCCGCACGCTTCGGATTCGCGCCGGAGACGATGAGGAACTGGGAGCACCGCCGAACACAGCCGGACGGGACGGCACGCGTGCTTCTGGCGGTGATTGCGCACAGACCTCGTGCATCGCACGCGAGGTTTTCACGTACAGGGTCATGTTGCCGTGGTCGTTGATGTGAAGCACTTCGCCTCGGTGCTTCGCAGGCACCGCGGACGCTTACGTTAAAGAGCGCACACCAAGAGGCGGGGCGGGCTGCGGCGGACGATGCGGAAGTGGGCGATTAACCCAGCACGACGCAGGGCCGCGGGGCGCGATGCAGAAGGCAGCGATGACGGGGCGCCGGCGTAGTGTGGTGGCGTATGGCGCTGACGTAAGGAAGTGGCGTAGGCAGGGGCGTAGGGAGGTGGCGCAGGCCATTCAGAAACATGTTACGGTTATGGGTGCCATGGGTACCGCGAATCGCCTAGTTGGATACTTAGCGAGCGTCGCAAGTGCCTCGGTTTTCTATCTGGTCTGGTTCGTGGTTCGGTTAGAGCTGACGCGGCCCCACGGGCGTGTGAGCGTCTTGTTCGATATCGGCTTTGCAATCTTCTTCTGGCTTTTTGGCGGTATGGGTGCGGCACTAGTGTTGATGGCTCTCCCATGGTATTTGGCTGTGCGCGGGTATGGTCGGCTGCAATGTTTTGGCCTGACTTACTTTTCCCTGATTGGTGCCGCAACTGCACTCGTTATAGGGTGCGGGACTTCATCTCTTTCTCCAAAGCCGTTGTGGATTGAAGACCAGACGTTTCTTGAAGGATTCGTGATCGCCGCTGAGCGGCAGGGCGTTTGCCTGCTGCTTACCGGGCTCGTCTTCGGAATCACCTTCTGGCTGGTAACCTCCCATCCTCCCAACCTCCCAGATGTAGGAAAAGACAGGGGTTATCTTGGCAACGGATAAACCAACCATCCCAGACACAGAATCGGACAGGAAGGTAGTTTGGACCCGAGTCGGATTCCAGTGATTGGGGTGGTTTCTTGTAGGTTACAGAAAAGTGTGGTACGCCCGGGGTGATTCGAACACCCGACCTCTTGCTCCGGAGGCAAGCGCTCTATCCAGCTGAGCTACGGGCGCGTACTCTCCGATTGTAGCGCGAACCCGGGCGGCCGGCCCGTCGTGATGTCATTCCAGTTCCAGTTCGACCAGGTGCTGGCCGCGGGGGAATATCACCACGAAGGGCGGACCGTCCGCGTTCGCGAACTCTAGCGGCGCCGGAGCGCCGTCAATCTGCTGCCGGAGCGGCTTGCGGTCGAGCGCGGCCACCGCTCGCGAGGGCGCCACATATCCGAACTCGAGACCGTGCGCCGTGGCGGACGCGCTTTCCAGGTTGCCGTTGAAATCCAGAATGCGCGCGGGCGGCGCGGTCTTCGCTGGCTCAACCGTGTGCGCGCCCGCCGGCAGCCATACCACCTCGCCGTCGCTGGCCGGCCAGACGCGCCCGTCGACCCGCGCCGGGCCTTTCCACACCACGCCGACGCCCTGCGGGGATTCGACGGTCAGCCTCGGCCCGGCCTGCTCCATCCGCGCGTTTGCGGCCGCGGCGGCGAGCAGCGGGAGATCGGGCGCCAGCACGGAGTTCTCGAAGTACAGCATCACGCGCGGGAACGCGCGCGACGCCGACGCCACCAGCTCGAACAGCTCCGTGCCGGTCTGCTGCTTGGTCGGATAGACGTCCTGGTAGCGCTCCACCACGTTGATGTCCACGGCCAGCTTGTCCGTGCGCCGGGTGAGAGCCTGGTAGCGTTTCGCAATCTCGGTGTAGCGTTGCGGCCCCAGGTTCCACACCGTGGCGGGATCCTCGACCGCAAACGTGAAATCGCGCTGCTCGAGCTGCGGCAGGACGCGAGCGGCATCCGCGCCGAGCGCGTCGCGCATGCCGGTGTCGAGCCGGTCGTCGATGTGCGTCAGGACCATGTCGAGGTCGGGCTTGTCGCGGCGGACCGCGTCCATCCACTCCCCCTGCAGGCGCTCCGCGAGACCGGCGCGGTAATCGAGGAAGGCATGCAGGCGCGCGGCGTCGGGTGGCTTGGCGGGGGCGAACAGCTCGATGGGATCGAAACCCTTGACCGCGCGAAACTCGCGCCGCACATCGTCGTTCATGGGCGTGAAGCGCGAGGGATTGGCCGCCCCTTCGAGCGACTCGAAATACAGCTCGGCCAGGTTGACGCCGTCCCAGTCGAAGCGGCCGAGCAGTTCGTGGACCCCGCTGGCGGCGGCGCGGAAGCAGTCGCGGTCGGCCAGGTTCATGAGCTTGCGCCAGTCGAGCGCGGCGTCCTGGAGCACGGCGGTCTTCTCGCGCCACTCCGGATGATCCTGCCAGAACCGCTCGCTGACGTGCGGCAGCTCGAGCCAGGCATAGACCAAGATGGCGTTGCGGTGGCAGGCGCGGATCAGCCCGCGCAGGTACTCATCGCGCTCGGCGTCCGGCTCGAAGTTGTGCCAGGCGGCAACCTGGAGCGCGGCGATTCCGGAACGCCGCCAGCGCCGGGCCAGATACTCGGCGTCGGCGCGGCTGCGGTAGGCGGAGTCGAAGAAGGCCCACAGCCGGCGCGATTGCAAAGGCGGCTCGAGGCCGAGATCGCGGAGGGCCTGCGGCAGATAGGGCAGGCGCTCGTATCCGTGCGCGCCGGGCGTCGCGGCGACCCAGAGGACGGCCCCCGCGCCGCGCCGCATTCCGGCAACCAGCGGCGCTTTCTGCCAGCGCTCGCGCGTAAAGACGCGTGCGCCGGCGGGGACTTCGAATACCGGCAGATCGAGCGCTTCCTCCCAAACGATACGCAGCTCGGGCCGCCGCACATCTTCGACACTCTGCACGTGCACGCGCCGGTCCCCGGCGTGGAAACCGAGCGACTCGGCCACCTCCGACCGCCCCTCAAGGATGAGAAACGCGCCCGCATCCGCCTGCGCCAGGTAATCCGCCGCCCGGCCCTTGGCGCCCTGACGCAGCACAATAATGCCGGCCTCGCCCGCGCCCGCCAGCGGTTGGAATCCCAGCGAGGAGAGGATCTGAGGCCAGCCGCCGGGATCCCCGCCGACGACGGAAAACGAAAGCCGCGGCGCAGCCATCGCGGCGAGGCTGGCCAGCAGGCCGAGTGCGCATAGCACCGAACCGCGCGCGTAAGCAAGCGGCAGCAGACGGGTTGGTCTGCCTGCCCCACCGCTCGGCAGCAAGCCGACGACGTTGCCAAAGAAGGCCAAGGCATAGCGAGCCGCCGATGAACGCCGATCAACGCCGATTGAAGAAGAGCGGCTTATCGGCGTCCATCGGCGTTCATCGGCGGCTCCAAGTCCTTTCGGTCTCGGGCCGTGATCAACGGGTGAGCGCATACCAGAACCCCACACGCACATCGTCGAACTGCTTGGCGGTTTGCAGATAGGCTCCCCGCAGGGCGCTTACGGAAAAGACCAGCGCCGGGGGCAGCGTCGCCCAGCGGAAGCGCAGGCCCGGACCGGCTTCGGCGAAGTTCGCCCACCCCTGCCGCTGCGTGTCGGCAGTAAGGTTGGCGTTGCAGAAAAGCTGCACGCGCAACCCGGCGAAAGGCCGGACCGTGTAGCCGAGTTGGTTCAACGACGACGCGATCGTGTCGTCGTTGAAACGGCTGACGAACACGCCATCGTCGTGAGTCTCGGCAAACCAGCCGGGCGCTTCGCTCCCCAGCAGGCGGCCCCAACCGTGAACGTAGGACACGCCGCCGCGGTAGTCCTGGACCTGGAAGCCGGCGACCGGGGTACTGCTGTAGCGGATCGCGGCGCCGGCTTCGGCCCAAGCCATCGCCCCGTGCCAGTAACGCGTCGCTATGCCCACGCCGGCCACGAACGATTTCTCCGAGTAACAGCAGATCGGCTCCGCGCCGCGCGTATCTCCGATGAAGCGCAGGGAGAAGTACGGCCGGAAGGGGAGGTTACCGAGCCGGTATTCCGCCTTTGCCTGCCCGTACGAGAAGAAGTCGTTCCAGCGCGTCGAGTACAACGGCAGCACCCAGCCCGTAAACCGCCAGCGGGCGAAGCCGGGCCGCAAATTGTGATACGCGCGGCCGGCCTCCGCGGCGATCAGGGGATCGGAGCTGCGCCGCGCCTGGTCAAACCAGCCGAGCGCGATTTCGTCCTGGTGCAGGATGTTGTACACCCAGCCCAGCTTCAGCATGACCTCGTCGTCCGCGGGGTCGTCTTCGTGTGCGGCCTCGAGGTACCGCACCGCGTCTTTCAGATAGCCCTTGGCATAGCTGCGCTCGCCCATCTCCTTGGCGCTGACGGTCTGACCGGACGCCGCGCTGCGCTCCTTGAGCGCGGGCGCGGCCTTTAAGGCGGCGCGCACCCGCGCCACCAACTCTGGATCGCCGGACTTCAAAACGCGGTCGAGGTAGACCATCGCGCCGGCGCGGTCCTGCTTCGCCAGAAGCAGGAAGCCCAACTGCGCGGCGGCCAGCATGTCGGTGGGCGCCATATCCGTCAGAATCCGCAGCTCGCGCTCAGCCTCGTCCGTCTGCTTCAACTCAAGCAGGAGGAAAACGAACTCGCGGCGCATCCCGAAGTTGGCGGGGTCCAGATCCAGAGCGCGGCGGAACTCGCCGGCGTATGGGCAGCGTTGCGGCGCCAGCTCCCGCGCTTGTTCGGCCACCCAGGCCTCGGACCCACGCGCCGCCGCAATCAGTGCTGCGCGGGACTCTTCGATCCGCCCCGCATCCTGCCAGGCCCGCGCCAAGTCGATCAGCAGTTGCCGCTCGCCCGGCCGCAGCTCCCAGGCTGCCAGGTAGTGCTGGGCCGCGAGCCCCGGATCGTCACGCGCCTCGGCCAGCCGCGCCAGTTCCAAGCGCGCGCTGAAGTCCTGGGGAGAGTTCGCCACCACCGCCGACCAGCGGGCAATGCCCTCCGCCAGCGGCCCGTCTATATTCTCGAAGGCCTGCCCGGCAACCAGGCGCGCGTCGGGGCTTCCAGTCTTCCGAATCCGGTCGAATGTGCGGCGCGCTTCCGCCGTCTTCTTGGTCTCGTGGCAAAGGAACGCGTATTCGAGCGCGATGCGTTCGGCGCCGGGGTCCAGGCGCAGCGCCGCGGCGAACTGGTCGCGGGCGGCTTCGTTCTCGCCGGCTCTGAGATACGTATAGCCCAGGTCCTGGTGCAGGGTCGCGTTGGCGGGCGCCCGTTCAATCGCCTCTTGAAACAACGCGATCGCCACATCGTAGTCTTTGGCGCGAAGCGCCTCGTAGGCGCGGCTGGCTGACTCCGGCGTCTGGGCACACACCAGCGGCAGGAAGCAAATCACAACGATGGCGACCCGGGACATCACGAGAAGTTAGTGGGGCAAGCCCGGAGATTCTCGCGGCGGCAATTTGGGTGGGACAGGCCTCCGGCCTGTCGCTGACAGGCCGATGCTACAATGGGGGTCTTCGAACACGCGATGCCCTTCCTGGAGAACCAATTTGAGAAGAATGTCCTGGTCACGTCCGTGGACTACGTCTTCAACTGGGCCAGGGAGTCTTCGCTGTGGCCGCTTACCTTCGGGTTGGCGTGCTGTGCCATCGAGATGATCGCCGCCAGCGGCGCCCCCCGCTTCGACATCGCCCGTTTCGGGGCCGAGGTCTTCCGGCCCAGCCCGCGGCAGGCGGATCTGATGATCGTGGCCGGCACGGTCACTCTCAAGATGGGGCCCGTCATCAAGCGTCTGTACGACCAGATGGCCGATCCCAAGTGGGTGCTTTCGATGGGCGCCTGCTCGAGCGTCGGCGGGCCGTTCAATACGTACGCGGTGTTGCAGGGGGTGGATCGCATCATTCCCGTCGATGTCTACGTCACCGGTTGCCCGCCCCGCCCCGAGAACCTGTTTTATGGGCTCCTGAAGCTCCAGGACAAGATCGACCGCATGACCACGCTGGAGCGGCGGCCCACCGAGGTGCGGCTGGACGAGTCGATGCTCGAGGACTTCAAGAAGCAGGTCATGATCGCGCAGATGAAGCAGAGCGCGTAAGCAGCCGCGAACGCGGGCACCGAACCGCGCGCGTGAGCAAGCGGATTCCGGAGGAGCCCCGCTCGATGTTCTACAAAGACCGAGGCCACGTGTATCGCGTTGCGGAACTGGATCGCCTGCCGTGGCTGGAGCACGGTTTCGGCACCCGCCTGGCCGGTTCCTGGACGCCGGGTCCTCCGGCCTGGGTCCGGCAGGTTCACTCCGCGCGTTGCGTGTGGGCGGACGGGGTCGCCGGCTGTCTGGGCGAGGCAGATTGCCTGCTGACCAACAGCCCTGGCTGCTACCTGACCATTCGCACGGCCGATTGCATCCCCATCCTGCTGGTGGACGAGCGCCAGCGCGCGGTCGCCGCGGTCCACGCCGGGTGGCGGGGAACGGCCCAGGCGATTGCGGTAGCCGCGGTCCGGTCCCTGGGCGAGCGGTTCGGGAGCCGGCCTCAGGATCTGCTGGCAGCGATTGGCCCGGGTATTTGCGCGAGCTGCTACGAGGTGGGCCCCGAAGTGGCTATTCAGTTCGGTCTGTCTGGCCGGGCCAAGCTGGACCTGGCCGAGACCAACCGCCGTGAACTCACCGACGCGGGTCTCGACCCGGCGCGAATCTTCTCGGGCGCGCCCTGCACCTGCTGCCGGCCCGGCGAGTTTCACTCCTGGCGGCGCGACCACGTCAAGACGGGACGCATGGTGTCCGCGGTGGCCATCCGCCGCTGAAAACACGAAGGGCGCGGGGCTGAGCCCGCGCCCTCGAGAGTCAGTCCGGTGCGGCTTACGCCGCGTTCATGAGCAACCCTTCCAGGGTTGCAGTGGCATCCTGCTCGTGGCGGTCGGCAGCTTCCTGGCACCGGATGCAGAACGGCGCCCACGGGACGGCTGCCAGCCGTTTGGGGCTGATGTCCTCTTCGCAGTGCGCGCAAACGCCAAAGGAGCCATCATCGATGCGCCTTAGAGCGGCCCGCACATTTCGCAGCAGGTTGGACTCCCGGTCCAGATTGCGGATTGCCAGCTCGCGTTCAGCCGCACGAGTCACTTCGTCGATCGCGTCCGGGCTCTTCTCGATGGCAATCTCATCCCGCCGCTTCAGGATGTCGGCCAGTTCGGCCAGCTTTGCCTCCAGAACCTGTTTGAACTTGTTCAACTCAGTCTTGGTCATTGCCTCTCCCCTCCCCGCTTACATTAAGCATGTTTAATCAGTGCCGATGATATTACAGTATTAATCAACTTCCACTGGTTGTCCAGCGGAAAATCGCTGCCACGCTTCCTAGACGCAATCTGAGCGGAAAAGTTCCACCGGATCTGCGCACCATCCGCTAAGATTCCGTCCCGGTGCCGGTCCCAGATCCCGGCCAAGCCGACCTCGCTCCTTCGTTTCATACCCATCTATGATTCAGCCCGAGCAATTCCGGTTCCAAAAATCTTTCGCGCGGCTCAGCGCCGCAAACCCTTATTTGACGCTATCCTTCCGCGAAAGTTTCCTCGGCCCCCAACTTTTTTCCCTTCTTGGGTCGAGGGCGCCCTAGTCTACGCCACGCCGGGCCTCGCCTGCAAGTCCGCTCGCTGCTCGATGGGGAAACCTTACACCATCCTTTCAACACAGAGAGTCTTATCGGCAGATCCGCCCCAGGCATGAGCCCAACCCCGCCGCCCACCCGGCCGGGCGCCTTGGCACGCACCGAGAGCGCCGGATATGTAGTACGTCCCGACCGCCGGGACTCTCGGGTCAGATCTGGGAAGTGCCATAATGAGTCTTTTCCGGTAGCAGCCAAGATGCTTGAAACGACACGTGTTCGCCGCCTGCGTCCGGGCGTGTCCTTGCTGGGGGCGCTTTTCTGCCTGCTGTTCTTCGTGGAAGGACTCGTCTTCATTCCCTACGTCGGGCTCCAGAACGATGAGGCGCTTTTCTCGGAGATCATTTACCCTCCGCTCGCGATCCCGTACTCCGTGCGCATCTTCAGGCACCACCGGTTTCCGGCCATGATGGGCAGCTATCTGGGCACCTTGAAGGCCTGCGTCTACAAGGCGATCTTCCTGCTCTTCGGTCCCTCGATCTGGTCGGTGCGAATTCCCGTGCTCCTGGCGGGCGCGGCCACGGTGTGGCTGCTTTTTGTCCTGGTGCGTCAGATTGCCGGAGCGCGGGCCGCGCTTGCCGCCACGGCGCTGCTCGCCACCGATGCGATGTTCGTCATGACTACCTGCCTGGACTGGGGGCCGGTCGCGATCCAGCACCTTCTCCTCGTCTCCGGCCTCGTGCTGCTGTGGCGTTTCCACCAGTCTCGAAGGGAACTGTTCCTGGCGGCCGGCTTCTTCGTCTTTGGCCTGGCCCTGTGGGACAAAGCTCTCTTCTTCTGGGCCCTGGCGGGGCTGGCGGCGGGTGCGGTCGTGGTGCTCCCGCGCGCGTTGCGCCTGCACTGGACGCGCCGGAACCTCGCCATCGCCGTCGTGTCCCTCGTGGTTGGCGCGGCGCCGCTGGTCTCATTCAATATCAAGCTGCGAGGGGAGACCTTTCGAGGGAACGCCCGATTTTCGTCTGACGGGATCGGCCAAAAAGTCACCGGGCTGTGGAGCACCCTCGAAGGCGGGTCTCTATTTGGCTACATGGTTCGCAACGAGCCGCCTCCGGAGCCCGCCCAGCCCCGCAACCGGATGGAGGCTCTCTCGGTCGGGCTGAGCGAAGCTTTCGGACAGCGGCAGGCTGGCTTTCTGCCATACGCCTGCATCCTGGCGCTGGCGTTCCTCCCCTGGCTGTGGCGCACCCCGGCGCGCAAGCCCATGCTGTTCGCGCTCATCTTCATGGTGGTGGTTTGGCTGCAGATGGCGTTCACGAAGGGGGCCGGAGGGGGAGCGCACCATGTGGTCCTGCTGTGGCCGTTTCCGCACCTGTTCGCCGCAGTGGGCCTGGCGGAAGGCTCGCGGAAGCTCGGCCGCGCCGGACTGCCGGCGTTGGCTGCCGTCTTGATCCTGATCTGCGGGTCCGGTCTGGTCGTGCTCAACCAATACCTGGCCCAAGCGGTGGTGAACGGCCCCACAACCATCTGGACGGACGCCATCGATCCGCTTTCGGCCTACCTGCCCACCTCTCCGGCGCGCCGCATGTACGTGGTGGACTGGGGGATCCTCAACTCCCTGCGCATTCTCAACGGTGGAAAACTACCGCTCGATCTGGCGCTGACGGAAGTTCCCGGGGACCCCAAGAGCCGCGTCAACGCGGTCAAAGCGCTGGCGGCCCAGGACGCGGTTTTCATCGCCCACACCTCGGGGAACGAGATCCTCCCCGGCATGAACGCCGGAATGGACGCCCTGGCGCGGTCGGCCGGATACCGCCCCGAGGTCGTGAAGGTGATCGCCGACCGCAACCGGCGGCCGATTTTTCAGGTGTACCGTTACGTCCCGGCGGGGCACTGACTACTTGGGAGTGAGGCCGATACTCTTGGCGACCAGCGCTAACTCCCGGCCCTCGACTTCGCCGGCGGCCAGGTACTTGTCCGTGGCGAACGCAACTCTCACCGGACCTTGCCCTGTGAACGCGGTGGCGGGCACGTCGGCTTTATACAAGTAGGTGCCCGAAGACGTGTAGGTTTCCGGAGGAAGCGCTACCTCGCCGACTGATGCCGACAGCGTCACCGATTTCCGCCGCAGGATGACCGGATCCGGCAGCGTGAAGCGGAACTCCAGGCTCGCGCCCCCCTGCGCCGCTCCCGGCGGCGCCATGAGCAGCACCGAAAAACGGTGCTTGGTCCACCGCCAGGAGTTGTTCTCCACCGCCCAGAAGCCGTCCAGGAGCTGGCGCCTTGCCCGCGGCTGCGCCACGGCGACTACGCTCGCCGGCGGCAGGTTCTCGTCCTGCTCCGCCTCCTCCTTCTTGCAGGCCCAACTCCCGGCGAGCAACGCGGCCGCTAGCGGCGCCGCGACAATCCAGATCTTCCTCCGCTTGTGCATGTTGTTCCTTAGCTCAGGTTGATGAATCGAAGCGCTTGGCTGCACCGAGACTTCCAACCTCGGAGCGGGCCTCAGAAATAGGATGTTAGCACAGCGCCATCGCCGCGCACGCCGCGACGGCACTACCGAACGGCATCCGCGAGTCGAAAGCCGGCAAAGACGGTCGTTTCGCCGACAAAGACCTTGGTTGCCGCCAATCCTTGCGCGGCAGCCTCTTCGCCAATGAGCTTTTTCAGCGCCGCGGTATCCTGATCTAACGGCTCGTGGCCCGGCGAGAACCAGAATAGAACGATTTCCTCCACCCCCGACTGCCGCAGGCACGCCGCGATGCTCTCATACCGCGAGGAGTCGGAGAAGTTGAGGCGGAAGGGCGTCTTGTCGTAGAAGATCGTGGTGCCGTCGTGGGCTCCTCCCCAGATACGGTACTGGTCGATCCACCCGGGGCCGGAGATGCGCCGCACAAAGCGCCGTCGCCCGTCATCGGTGTGCGCAAAGTAGCCCCACACGGTGTAGCTGTCCACGTAAACTGCGCGCGCGTGTGGAAACGCCGTAGAGTAGTCCGCGAATTCATTCGAGAGGATGACTGTGTCGGGGAATTCGATCAGTTTGTGCCAGTTGTAGGCCGGGTTCACAATGATCGTAGCGCCCAGGAATATCGGGATTCCGCGTCTTGTAACTCGACCGGCTATCGCGTCCAGCGCATCCAGGAATACGAAAGCGGCCAGGAGGAGGAAAGGCGCCGCGATGTACTGATACCGCATCATCCCGCCAAAGGGGTACGCGCGCGCCAGAGAAGCCGCCAGGAACTCCAAGACAATCACGGCTGCAAATGCGACGGGCACGACGGACGCAGCCTTGAGTCCGGGCTTGGTACGCGAGGCCTTCCAGAGAATCCCCAGTCCGGCGGCCCCGAGCAAAATCGTCGTCACCAGAAACGCCCCGGTACTGCCGAGTTCCATCGGCGAGAAGAAATTGAGGACATTCCGGCTGTTCCTGAGCAGAAAGGCGCTCAACGTGTCGTTCGGCGTCATTCCCCAATAGAATTCATAGAGCGCCCCTTGGATCGGCTGCGCGCGTATATGAGCGATGTGGGCAGCGAAGACGGCGCAAGGGAGCGCGAGGGACAGGACCGACAGCCAGATGGACCTCTTGTCCAGCCCAGAAATCAACCGCCTTCGGAACCCGCCGCCTACCACGGCGAGAAGAACGGGAGCAGCCAGGCATGCCCCTAGAAAGAAAACCGCGGAGTAGAGGGACCAGACGGCCAATGACGAGGCGATCGCAAACGTCACGTAGGCCCGGAGACGGACCGGTTTCCCCGGATCCGGAATCATGTCCAGGTACGATAGGAAAGCCAGCAAGACCAGTGAGACTGCCAGTTCGTACGACCGAGCCTGAGTGGATACCCAGATCGCGGTCCCCGAAAGCGCGAAAGCCGCCGCGCACAGGAGTTGAAGCAGCGGGGACCGAAGGGTCTTCCGGCAGATCAGACCGGTGAGAAGGATGGACGCTACACCGGTCAAAATCGAAATCGACCTGTAGAGCAAGATGCCGTGCCCCAGCCTCAGGAGACCTCTCAGTAACAAGAAAAAGAAGAGAGGATGCGCGTTCACTCCGATCTCAAACAACAAGTCCTGCATCCGCGGCGCGCTGGCCATGAAGACGTGCTGCCACTCGTCATAGCTCATGGATTCATGCTGGCCGACGTAGAGCCGAATCGCGAGCCCGACGAGTCCGATAAACAGCAGCAACGGCCAGAACAGCCGCCCGGCCCGTTGGGAAGGGCCCTGGTCCTGATCGCGCGATTCCGGCATGCTCATCAAGGTGATTATACGCAACCAGTCGCGGCTGGCACCTGCCTGGTCCCAAGCGGCGTGACGGCTGCGCCTGTTGCGGCCCCGTCCACGAGGGGCCCGCTTTGACCGCCATTCCGAAAGCGGCAAGCTATCATAGATAGGACATGCAGCCGCCGCTCACGGAGCCAGACGCTTCTTCACCCGGAAAACGCCGCCTGAGGCGGCTCGACGTTGCGCTTCTCGGGACCGTGCTGCTGGCCGCCATTCCGGTTCTTTACCTGGCCGCAACGCAATTCGTGGAGTACGACGGCTACTGCTATATCTTCGGCGCCGGACAAGACCGGTGGAGTAAGCTCGTCGAGTGGTACGGGCAGGATCCTCATCCCCCCCTGTACTACTTCCTCCTCCGGGCGGCGCTCCACTTCGGCACGTCGCACCTCACATATCGGGCCGTCTCTATTCTGACCGGCCTGGGGACCGTTTACCTGGTTGGCTTGGCTGCCTCGAAGACGATGCGCTCGAGCCTCGCGCCGGTGTTGACCGCCCTCGCATTCGGTCTGGCGCTGCCCACCATCGTCATGTCCTGTGAAGTGCGCGCGTACATGCTCTGCACTTTCTTTCTGCTGCTCTCCTACTGCGCCCTCCTCGATGTGCTCGCGCGCCGGGGAGCGACCGGGTCTCTCCGGGCGCGCATCGTTTTCGCCGCGGCCGCGGCGCTGGCCTGTTTGTCGGACTACTACGCGTTCTTCTACGTGGCGGCTGCTCTGTTCGTCAGCGCGCTCTTCGGCACCCTCCAGCGCTCCGAGAGTCGTTGGAAAGCCGTAGCCCGGGACGCGGCCACGTTCGCCCCGGTTCTCGGGTTGATGACCTACGAGTACTTCAGCCACGGTGAGAAGTATGCCGTGATGCAAGGACATCTCCTCAGCTTCTACTATGGGGGGGCGGAAGCCGAGTCCGTAGGCGAGTATCTCCTGCGCAATCTCCGCAATCTCTTCAACCTGTTTTCGCCCTGGCCAGCCCCAGACGGGCCCGTCTTCCTGGCCATCCTGGCGGGCTTGCTGCTGGCGGCGGGCGTGGCGCTGTGGCTGCTCCGCCGTCTCGGCGAACCGGACAACCGCGCCGCCATGGCCACTATGCTCGCCGCTGGTCTGATTTTGGCACAGCTAATGCTGGCCGGAGCGCTCGGGAAATATCCCTTTGGCGGCCTTCTGCGGCAGCAGTTCCTCTTGTTCCCATTTCTGGTTTTGTGCGCCTTCTTCATCTCGGACCGCCTCTTCGCCGCCATACCTCGCCGCGCGGCGTACCTGCTGGCGGGGCTTCTGTCGCTGGCGATCGTCGTGGTGAGCTATTGGCGATTCGACGCCTTTCCCAAGGTGAAAGAGGCCCTGATGACGGAGCAGATACAAAGGTTCGAGCGTCTGTTCCCCGCCCCGGCCGCGGTCTACCTCGATCGGTTCAACCTAATCGCTTTCTTCCTGCACCACGACGATTGGAAGTGGGAGTTCGACGGGCAGGCCGGTTCCATTGCGGATGTGGACGTTTATCGCGTCAGCCGCGGTGAGCGGCGAATGCTGGTGTTCCGCGACAAGAGACGCTGGATTTTGGATTGCGGCGATGCGACGCTCTACGACAATTTGGCCGGTTGCATGCGCTCCCGGGGGTTGTCTCGAATCGACCTGTTCCGGCTAGCTCAGGACGAGGCGCCGTGGGAAACGGGGGAGTTGAGCGCCTACCGGAAATCGGTTACGGAGTCGGCCGGCGCCGTCGGGCTATGCGTGCAGGAGCTTCTGATCCAAGACCGCGACGTTTACGCCGAGGTCCGCACGGGAGGCTGCTTCGCGCCGCCTCAGCGCTGAAGGCGCCCCATGGCTCACGCGGCCGGCAAGCCGCTCTGTGTAGCCGCCCTGCGCGAATTCCGCCAGGTCAGGAACACGGCGAGCAGCGTGCCGCCGAACGCCGCGAGCGTCAGAGACGCGCCCAGCCAGAAGGACCATGGAGAATAGCGCAACACGATTCGGCTCTCGCCGCGAGGGACCACCACCCCCCGAAGTGCCCCGTCCACTTCGTAGATCTGCGTGGGCTTCCCGTTCACGGCGGCTCGCCACCCCGGGTAGAAGATCTCGCTAACCACCAGCAACCCCCGGCTTTGGGCACGGACGGTCAGCTCGAGCCGGTTCCGCCCGCAGGCTCGGAACTTGACGTCTTCGGACGCGCTCTCGACGAGGGGTTCTAGTGCCGCCTCCGGCGACGCGCCCAAGAGCGCCTGCCAGTGCAGGTCGACCTCGGGCGAGCCCAACCGGCGCACCAGCCGTTCGGGAGAGGGCTCGACGATCACCTGATGAACCACCCAGGCGGGAGGGTAGGCGCTGGGATTCTCGTAGACTTTCCACTTGGAGTCGTGATAGATGTCTCCGGGCTCCGACGCCGAAGCGGGTTTCAAGAGATAGCGCGGGTTCAGCAGATCTAGACGCCCATTCCAAAGGAGGGCCAGGTACTCGTTGAGAAGCGTCGCGCGCATGCCACCGGCTGTTGTCGCGACCCCATACAGGTCGCCAATGGGCGGCGGATCCTCGCTGGCTATTTGCACCCGAAACTTCCCCGGCCTGGATCTCAGGAAGTTCACTGCGCCGCGGGTGCTCAAGGCCCTCTCCAGGGCGTCCGAACCTGTCCGCGGCTCTGGGGTCCAGTTGAAGGTCGTCAGGTCAAACAGAATCAGCGCCACCATCGCGAAGCGAACTGCCGGGCCGGAATGCCCCCGGATGACAAATCGGTACAAGCCATAGGACGCGAAAACCAGGAGGATGGAGAGCGAGGCCCATTGATTGATTCCGGGGTGCTCGAATAGCGCCGGTATCGCCTGGGCGACGGCACAGGCGCCGGCGATCCAGGTGAGAACTCGAGTGAGCGGCCGCCATGCAGGCTCATCCGCAGGCCCGTAGAGAAGAGCCTCAACCCCATAGGCCGCGAGGATAGCCAACGCGAACTCCGCCAGGTACATGAAGCGGTTTGCCTCGCGCGCCATCCAGAGGTAGGGGATCAGGGTTCGCAGGAGGCCGTGAACGGCGGAGAACTCGCCTAGCGAATAGAGGAACGCGATCACAGCCAGCCCGGCTAGATATCGAACCCACGCCGTGCCCCAGCGCTTCCAGATGCCAATGACCGCCGCAAGCGCAGGAAAGACCCCGAGATAAATGCGCAGTACCTCGCCTCCCCCCACTTTCCCGGATGCGATTAGCAGCGCCAACCATCCTTGCGGCCATAAGCCTTCAGTCGGATAGGAAGAGGGGATCCTCACGCTCGCCGATAGGGACGGCGGGAGACCGAAGAACCGCACCGCGTGCCGGCTGTACTCCATCGAGACGAGCAGCTGCACGGCGCCCGCGCAGAACGCCACGCCTCCCACGACGCCGAGCACCATCGCCGGTCTGATCCACGCCCGGCCAAGCGGCCCTTTCTGCCGCAACTGCGGATGAAGACCTGCGAAAACAACGGCACTCACAACGACGAGCGCGTCCATAATTGGCAGATGCAGTCCGCCGGCCAGGATGGCCAGTCCCAGGCTCAGTCCGCTCAGCGAGGCGTAGAGCGCGGTCCTTCTTGTCTCTTCCGCCTTCAGGGCTCTCAGGAGAAACAGAAAAACCAGCGGGAGCCAGATCGCGCTCTGAACCATATATGGCCACGAGATCCCGCCTAGGAGTCCTCCCAGCGAGAAGCAAATCCCTGCGATCACCGAGGAGAACCGCCGAAGTCCAAACTCACGGGCCAGCGCAAACATGAAGCACCCGCCCAGGAAATGCGCCAGCGCGAACCACTCGTGAAACAACTGCGGCGAGAAGAGCCCCTGGCGGTTAAACGGAAACAACGCCAGGAACAGATGAAGAGGGTAGAAGGCGGCGCTCTGCGATTCTCCGCCAAACGGATGCCCTGCCAGAGCATAGGGATCCCAAAGAGGCAGGACGCCGTCCCGGATGGCCAGGGTCCAGTACTGCAGCCATGCATAATTCTGACTCAACCCCTCGTATCCGACCAGAATCGAGTAGTCACGCGTCAGTAGAATCCTCCAGTAGTACACAACCGTGCACAACAGGAGAATGAATAGGGCCTTGAGCGTGCGTTGAGACATGATTTCGCTCCCGCCAGTATACCTTGCGGAGCGCGCACCCCCCGCCGGACGGCTCATGCCTGTCGCGCGGACGATTGCGTAACGGCCCGGCGCGAATTTCGCCAGGTCAGGAACACCGCGAGCAGGGTGCCAAAGAACGCCGCCACAGTCAGAAACGCGCCCAGCCAGAAGGACCAGGGAGAATAGCGCAACACGATTCGGCTCTCGCCGCGAGGCACCACCACCCCCCGAAGTGCCCCGTCTACTTCGTAGATCTGCGTGGGCTTCCCGTTCACGGCGGCTCGCCACCCCGGGTAGAAGATCTCGCTAAGCACCAGCAACCCCCGGCTTTGGGCACGGACGGTCAGCTCGAGGCTGTTCCGCCCGCAGGCTCCGAAGCCGACGTCTTCGGACGCGTTCTCGACGAGGGGCTCTAGTGCCGACTCCTGCGACACGCTCAAGAGTGCCTGCCGATGCAGGTCGACCTCGGGCGAGCCCAACCGACGCATCAGCCGTTCGGGAGAGGGCTCGACGATAGCCTGATGAACCACCCAGGCGGGAGGGTAGGCGTTGGGATTCTCGTAGACTTTCCACTTGGAGTCGTGATATATGTCTCCAGGCTCGGACGCCGAAGCAGGTTTCAAGAGATAGCGCGGGTTCAGCAGATCTAGATGCCCATTCCAAAGCGTCGCTGCATAGTCGTTGTCTGGACGCCCATTCCAGAGCATCGCTGCATAGTTGTAGAGAAGCGTCGCACACATGCCGCCGCCCACTGTGGAAACCTGAAACAGATCGCCAATCGGCGGCGGCTCGTTTCCGGCGATCTGCACCCGAAAACGGCCGGGCCGCGATTTCAGGAAGTTCACCGCGCCGCGGGTACTCAAGGCCCTCTCCACGGCGTCCTTACCGTTCTTCGCCGCTTCGACCTTGCTGTCGGCGCCCCAGTTGAAGGACGTCAGGTCAAAAAGAATCAGCACCAGCACCACGAACCGGACCGCCGCACCGGAGTGCCCGCGGATGACAAATCGGTACAAGCCATAGGACGCGAAGATCAGCAGGATGGAGAGCGAAATCCAGGGACTCATTGCCGGGTGCTCAAACAGGGCCGGTATCGCCTGGGCAACAGCGCAGGCACCGACAATCCAGGTGAGGACTCGAGTCAGCGGCCGCCAGGCAGACTCATCCGCCGGCCCGTAGAGAAGAGCCTCGACCCCAAAGGCGGCGAGGATCGCCAACGCGAATGTCGCCAGGTACATGAATCGGCTTGCTTCGCGCGCCATCCAGAGGTAGGGGATCAGGGTTCGCAGGACTCCGTAAACGGCGGAGAACTCGCCGAGCGCATAAAGGAACGCGACGACCGCGAGCCCGGCCAGGTAACGAACCCACGGCGCTGCCCAACGCTTCCAGACGCCAATGACGGCCGCAAGCAGCGGAAAGACCCCCAGGTAGAAGGGCACCACCTCCCCTCCTCCCAGCCGACCGGCAAACGCGTACGAGATCAACGCCCCAAAAAACCCGTGGGGCCACAAACCCTCACTCGGATAGCTGGAGGGGATCCTCTGGTTCGGCGGCAGGGCCGGCCCGTCGCCGAAGAACCGCAACGCGTGGTGGCTGTATTCCGCCGAGACGAGTAACTGCACGGCACCAGCACAAAACGCCACGCCTGCCACAATAGCGAGAATCATCGCCGATTCGATCCACACACGGCCAGGCGACCCATTCCGCCGCAATTGTGGATGACACGCGGCGAAAACAACCGCGCTAACGACGACCAGCGCCTGCATGATTGCCATGTGCAGCCCGCCGGCGAGGATGGCCAGCCCCAGGCTCAGTCCACTCAGAGAAGCGTAGAGCGCTGCCCGTCCTGTCTTCTCCGCCCGCAGGGCTCTCAACAGGAACAGAACGATCAGCGGCAGCCAGATCGCGCTGTGAACCAGGAACGCCCACGGCGCCCGGCCCACAAGTCCCCCGAGCGAGAAGCAAATCCCTGCGATCACGGAGGAGAACCGCCGCAGTCTGAGCTCGCGGGCCAGCGCGAACATGAAACAGCCGCCGATGAAATGAGTCAGCGCAAACCACTGGTGAAATACACTTGGCGAGAAGACCCCGTGGCGGTTGAACGGCACCAACACCAGCAACAGATGGAGCGGGTAAAACGCGGCGGTTTGCATTGCCCCGCCAAACGGATGTCCTCCGAAAGCGTAGGGATTCCAGAGGGGCAGGGCGCCGTCCCGGATCGTCAGGATCCAATACTGAAGCCAGGCCCAGTTCACGCTCGCCCCTTCCCAGGCCATGAGAATCGAGAAGTCACCTGTCAGCAGAATCTTCCAGTAGTACACCACTGTGCATACCAGGAGTACACATAGAGCCTTGAGCGTGGCTTTTGACATGGTTCTAACGGAAATTGCCAGTATACATCAGCAGGTCAATTACAGGGCGGGCTCACGCGAGTACTCACGCGTGAACGCCGCGGCGACCTCTCGAAGGTGCGCCAGGCCGGTGGAAGGACGGTGGTCCAGCAGGCTTTCCGCTAACCGAATGTCCGCCACAAACCGATCGGTCTCCGCCTTCCGCGCGGCGGCTGACTCAATCGCGGACGATGACCCGGTAAGGTGGAGGATCCGCTGCGCCAAATCGGGAAGCGTGGTCCCTGCACCGCTCCCGATGTTGATCGTTTGCCCGGCGAGAGGCGCGGTTTGAGCTTTCACCAGGGCATCTACCACGTCGCCGATCCAGACGAAATCGAGGATCTTGTCTTCGCCGTAAATCACCAGCGGCCGGCCACTCACCGCGTTGGCCAGGAATAGCGGAATGACGCGTTCGGCATCTCCGGGGCCGTAGACGTTGGCCAGCCGAAACACCACGATGTCCATTCCCGATTCCGCGAAGACGCGGCAATACAGTTCACCCGCCGCCTTGCTGGCCCCGTAGGCGTTCTTCGGATGAAGCGGCGTGGATTCCGGAACCGGCAAGGCGCCCGCCTCGCCATAAACTTCGCGCGAGGACGTGAAAACCGTCCTGCGGACCCCACACTCGCGGGCAGCGGACAAGACTTCCACGGTTCCGGCCACGTTGGTAGTGAACGAATAGTCGATGTCCTTCACGGCTCCCAGCACATTCGATTGTGCCGCCAGGTGATAGACCAGGTCGATGCCGTCCATGGCCGCACGAACGGTTCGACGGTCGCGGACGTCGCCTTCGAGAAACTCAACCCGCGGAACTCCCGCGAAGGTGTTGCGGCCGCGGTGCAGATTGTCGAGAACGCGAACCGTGACGACGGGATCCCCCAGAAGTTTCCGCACCAAATGGCCGCCGATAAATCCGGCGCCGCCGGTTACGAGGACACGCATCGAAGTTCTCCAGTCTTTGTGGCGCACGCTCTCGTGCGTGCTGCGTCGAGACTCGTCTCGACGCTCAGGCGTCGCCGGTGGAAACCTCTGCTACGACCGGTACCTGGCGCCCGCGCCTGCCCGCCCGGAAAACGGCCGCTCCGCCGCCTCGGGCTCCGGCAGGTTGATGCGTTTGCGCACCAGCCACGCCGGCCGCTGCTTCACCTCTTCGAACAGCCGGCCCACATACTCTCCCAGGATTCCCAGGCAGATCAACTGCACGCCGGACGAGAACAAAACCACAAATACCAGCGAAGTCCACCCCCGCGCATTCCGCGGGTTGAATCCCAGGAAGGTGAAGTTCGTCAGGTACTGGAGCACCACCAGAAAGCCGCCGGCAATAGAGACCAGGGCCACCAGCATCCCCAGAAATGAGATGAACTGCAGCGGGCGGAAACTGAAATTGATGATCCCGTCGGTGGCCAGCTTAAAGAGCTTCCGGAATGTGTACTTGGGCTCGCCGGCGTACCGGGCGTTGCGTTCGTAAGCCAGACCCGTCTGGCGGAATCCGACCCAAGTCCGCAGCCCTCGAATGAACCGGTTCCGTTCCGGCAGCTCGTTCAACGCATCCACGACTTCCCGCCGCATCACGCAGAAGTCTCCGGCATCCAGCGGTATGTCGATGCCGGCCATACGTTTCAGCAGCCGGTAGTACAGGTGGTAGCAGATGCGCTTGACCGGACCTTCCTTCCGCCTCGTACGAATGGCGTACACAACATCCCAGCCTTCGCGCACCTTCTCTAGGAAGGGTCGCAGGGATTCCGGCGGGTCCTGCAGATCGGCATCGATAACCGCCACGATATCGCCCTGGGTATGCATGAGGCCCGCGGAAACTGCCGCCTGATGGCCGAAATTCCGCGACAGGCTGACCACCTTCAGCCGTGGATCGCTGGCCAGACGCTCCAGGATTTCCAGGGTCCGATCGCGGCTCCCATCGTCCACAACCACCAGCTCGAAGTCCTCGCCCCACGGCGGACTGGCGGCACACACCCGGCGATATAGTTCCTCGATGCCCTCGGCCTCGTTGAACGCAGGAGCTACCAGGGAAATCATGCCGGCCGCCTCGCCACCGCCAGCAGGGAGGTGCCCGTCCGGCACACGCCCCACCGCGTCAGCCACCGATCCGCGCAAAACGCTGCCTCCATCAACCACCGCACCGGGTACCCGGGGAGTTCCAGATAGCGCAAATACGTCTGGTCCGGAGTCTCGCCGGGGATGCCTTTCTTCTCGGCGCGCTGATGGCGGATCAGGTAGTAAATCAGCTGGCCCCACCACCACAACCTGATGCCGCCGAATCCGGCCGTCTGCAGGGTCTCCTTCAGGGTTTCGGCGGTGTAACGCCGGCGATGTCCCTGGATAGCATCGAACTCGCCGTACAACTCCGGCCGGGCTGGAACGCTGATTATCAGCAAGCCGCCCGGGTGCACAAAGCGGCACAACTGGCGCGCCGCCGCCACGTCGTCGTCGATGTGCTCGATGACGTCCATCGCCAGAACGGCTTCGAACGTTTCGTCAACCGCTGTGGCCTGGGTCAAATCGCAGACCGCCAGACGGCGTTGGGGGGCATCCAGCCGCTCGAGCATTTGTTCGGAGATGTCGCAACCACTCATCTGATACCCGTCGGATTCCAACGCCAGAAACGTACTGCCCCATCCGCATCCAGTGTCCAGCAGTCGCGCCGGCGCCAGCACGCCTTCGCGGCGCAAAAGCCACCGCGCCAGCGTGGTTCGGCTGTGCCACCAAGGATGTGCCCGCACCCGCTCCGCGAGCCGCACCAGAATCCGTTGGTCCATGTTGGTATCCGCGTCGCCGCGCGACCAGACCTCGATCGGCATTGGAACTCAGCGTAGCACGACTGCAAGCGAAGGCATCCAGCCTTCTAGTCCGTTCCATGGCTCGCGCCTGGACCCGCAACCAATTCGGTCGGCTCGAGAAGCTCAGACTCGTAGCGGCCGGCCGGCCGCCTCCGACGGCCCCGCAGAGACAGGGCCAACGTCGCCACGGCGGCAAAGAGAGTCGCATCCCAGATGGTGTTGAACAGGAACAGATGCCGCGTGACCTCGGATGCGTCCGTCATCGCACCCAGAGCGAACTCCATCAACCCCATGAGGCCGAGCGCCACCCCGCCGGCCGGGAACCTCCACGCAATCGCTCCCACCGAGATCGCGAACAGAAGCGGATACGCCCACAGGAAAACATCGAGGAGTCTCCCTCTGACCGTGCTCCAGATCGAAAATGCGCCGCTCTGCGCATAGGGCGGACGCCCCGCCGACTGGTCGTAGTTACCGACTCCCGGCGGACGTCCCAGCGCCGCCTCTCCCAGCGCAAGTCGGGCCACGCCCAATGCGCGGCCCGGGTGCGTCACGTAGAACCCGCCCAGGCGAAGGAATGAGATCTTAGTCGGAAACGACCGGGCCCAGCCGCGATCTCGCATGGGGGAACGATCCATGTAGGCGTCCATGTCCATGTAGCGCAGGTACGATTGGTCCAGCCCCAGACTGGCCAGTTCGGCCGCGGGATCCTCCGCCGTCGGCAGCAGCCTGGCGAAGACGATGTTGAACAGGCACGGGCCGGTGTAGCCGGGAGGACTGCCCTCGGCCAGCTCATATGCGCCGCCGCCCAAAACGCAGGCAGTCGCCAGCGCGCTCCCGAGAAGCGCCCGGCGCGGCCACATCGCGTGCCGCTCCCAGATGAAGAATACGGCCAGCGGAATCGCCAGCAACGCGTGCTGCGACTTCGCGGTCACCAGCAGCAGGCAGAAAAACAGGGCCAGGATCGTGTCCGCCGGCCGCCGTCGTGCGACCGCGCGCAACACGGTCACGATCGATAGCATCAGGAACACAAACGCGCCTGCGTCCAGATAGAACGAATTGTAATAGGCCGAGAATGTCACGTCGCAGAAAACGACCACGGCCAGCGCCAGCAGCGCGATCCGAAGCCGCGCCCGCTCTCCGCGGAGTAACTCGATCAAGAACGCAAGGGCCAGGAGAAACAAGGCCGCATGAACGACGCCCATCGCGCGAAGGTCGAAGACGCCGGGCCGGGAGACGACGCGATTCAGCAGCAAGGCCGCCCCTATCAGCAGCTCCTCCGAGGAGTGAAAACCGGTGTCGATGTGGCTGTCGAGCCTGATATCGTACTGGAGATTGATATAGCGGAACGCCGAGTCGCTTAAATCGTCCACCGCGGGGTAGAAGTTGAATCGTCCGGTAATCTTGGCGAAGTCGCCGTTATCGGCGAGTCCGATGGCCGGCGGCGCCAGGATCTGAAAGACGAGAATCGCCGCGGCTACCGCGAGCGCACTCCAGCCGATTCGTCCGAGAGACATAGGCGAGCCGAGGTACCGAGCGAGGTCTCGTCTTCAACGCAGGCGTCCTTGGGGGCGCCAGACTCGAATTATAGCTAGAATGGACTCTATGCAAGTCGCTCAGGCTGGGCAGCACAAGCTCATCGTGCTCGAGCTCGATCCGGAGATCCTCACCAACGTCGCCAAGCAGGCGGGCTTCGACTCGAAGCTCGAGGACGGAAAGCGCACGGTTTCGCTCGAGCTGACGGCCACGGAGCGCCAGTCGCCTCTGCTGCTGTTCGACGCCGCCGATCCCGGCAACCTGGGCTGGTTTTCGCGTTGCCAGTTCTACGTGGATGGCCAGACCGGCCAGGTGCTCCAGACCCCCATGATCCTGGCCAACCACAGGGACCGCGCCGGCCGCCCGCTGCCCGATTCCATCCTGATACAGTTCACCAAAGAGCTGCCGGTCAGCTTTCGGCTCCCCGGCAAGAACCCCGTCACCGAGCAGACCGTTTACGCGGTGTTCCTAAGCTTTCTCAACGCCCTGCTCCAGACCGGAGTCGGCGTCTGCGGAGGCCCGGTCATCAAGCCCCTCGCCGGCCGCACCGAAGCGCCCGGGCCAAAGAACTAGGCCGCCCCCACCGCCTTCTTCGCCTCGGCCACCACCCCCTCGACCTCTTCCCTGTACTGGCCGAGCAGCTCCTCGTTCGCCGCCTCGAAGCGCTCCACCAGGACCGGCTGCGTATTCGACGCGCGCACCAGGCCCCAGCCTTGCGGGAACAACACGCGTACGCCGTCGATATCCACCACCGGATGTGCGCGGCGCAGACGGTCCGTCACGCGCTTCACTACCTCGAATTTCAGCCCGTCCGGACAATCGATCCGGATCTCCGGCGTCGAGACCATCTTCGGAAGCCCGGCCAGTTGCGCCGAGAGCGGCTTCCCGGATTTCGAGACGATCTCGATCAGCCGGCACGCTGCGTAGAGCGCGTCGTCGTAGCCGTAGTAGCGGTCGGCGAAGAACATGTGGCCGCTCATCTCGCCCGCCAGCTCCGCGTGGCTCTCCTTCATCTTGGCCTTGATGAGCGAGTGCCCGGTCTTGTACATGATCGCGTTGCCGCCCAGACGCTCGATCTCGTCGTACATCAACTGCGAGCACTTCACCTCGCCGATGAACGTCGCGCCGGGCTTGCGCTGGAGAATCTCGCGCGCGTAGATCGTCATCAACTGGTCGCCCCACAGAACGTTGCCCTGCTCGTCGACTGCGCCCAGCCGGTCCGCGTCTCCGTCGAAGGCCACGCCCAGGTCCGCCCCGGTCCGCTTCACGGTCGCGATCAGCTCGGCGATGAACTTCGGCACGGTCGGGTCCGGGTGGTGGTTCGGGAAGCGGCCGTCCATCTCGAAGAACAGCTCCGTGGCCTCCACGTTCAGCTTTTCGAAGATGCGGTGAATGACCGGACCCGCGGTGCCGTTGCCCGCATCGGCCACCACTTTCACTCTGCGCTCGAGGCGGAATTGCGACGCCACCTCGTCCACGTAGGCCGGCACGACGCCCGCGGTTTTGAGCGAGCCCGCGCCGGAGTCATAATCTCCCCGCTCGATGATTTCCCGAATGGCCTGGATCTCGGCACCGAAGACCGTGCCCTCGCCCGAGACGACTTTGAAGCCGTTGTACTCCGGCGGGTTGTGGCTGCCGGTGATCATCACCGCGCCGGTAGCCTTCAGATGGAACACGGAATAGTACAGCACCGGCGTGGGCACGATGCCGATATCGGTCACTTCGCAGCCGCTCGCCACCAGGCCCCGCGCCATCGCGCTCTGCAGACGAGGCGAGCTCAGGCGCGTGTCGCACCCCAGCGTCACGTTCCGGCCCGAACGCCGGCCTAGATAGGTCCCGATTGCGCGGCCCAGGTTCTCGATGTCCGCGTCCAGCAGCTCCTTATCGGCGATGCCTCGAATGTCGTATTCGCGAAAGATGGTGGGAATCAGCATAAACCGCAATTTACCATGGCCTGTCACGCGCTCACGAACCCGCTCCCCCGGACGATGAACCGCAGCGGCCGGTCGGCCGTCTCCGTGAAGCCTATGCGCGCGGTGGCAGCGATCTCGCAAGCCGGCTCGCATTTCAACCCGCGAACCGTGAGGCCGCCGCGGGTCACGTCCGCACCGTAGTGGCGCCGCGTGACGCCGAGCGCCTGCGTCAATTTGCCGGGGCCGGAGGCCAGATCCTCGATGCGCCGCGCCGCTGGCCGCCTCCGCCGCATGCTCTCGATCCCCAGGAGCGGCTCGAGGGCGCGGATCAAAACGCAGCCCGGCATCCCATCCGGCTCGGCCACCAGGTTCAGGCATTCGTACATGCCGTAGATCAGGTAGACATACGCGTGCCCGGGCGGGCCGAAAATCACCCGCGTGCGTTCTGTGATCCCGTGCGATGCGTGCGCCGCCAAGTCCCCCATCCCCAGGTATGCCTCGGTCTCGACGATGCGCCCCGCCGTCTGCCCGTGAACCAGGACCTTGCCCACGAGGCCGCGCGCCACCGCCTCGGTCTCGCGGACGTAGAAAGACCGTGGCAGGATGCGGCTCCCGCGCACCATCGCGCTCCAAGTCACTTGGTCCGCCCACTCCATCGCAAGGCGATTATCCCACGCCCCAGCGGCGGGGTTTAGCGCTCGTCACGTGGGTGGGGAGTGTCACTTCGCCAGCCGCTTGCGGATCCGGCGGTGAGCCAGCGTGCAGAATCTGCAGTCGCGCGCGCAAAGTTCGCACCGTGACGCCGTCCGCACGCCGAATTCCGGACCGAACCTAATCTCTGTCCTGGTACTCCAAAGGCACATCGTCCTCTGGTACTTGTTTAGTGTGGACTTCAGACACGTCCGCGTCGGGTGCCTCTTCCACGCCTGCGATCACTTCGGCCTCGAACGACTGCCCCTCCTCGACCAGTTCTTCTACGCTCTCCGAGCCCGCCTCCGCGGCGTCCGACAATCCCTGAGTGTCCCCGGACTGCCCGCCTGAATCCGGACCCGTCCCCTCCTCTCGAGTGCCCTCGTCATCTTGCTTCTTCATGCGCTTTTCTGCTGCACGTGGCTCGCCAACGCCTGCGCCCCCGCGGCGGCTTTGGTCCCCAACCTGCATGCAAAAGTTCGAATGACCGTTCTGGAAATCGAGTGCCTTACCCGCCGCTTCGGCGCATTTACGGCGGTCGATGCTCTAACCCTCACGGTCAACGCCGGCGAGGTCTTCGGCTTGCTCGGTTCCAACGGGGCTGGCAAGACCACCACGATCAAGATGCTCACCACGCTGTTGCCGCCCTCCTCGGGCGAGGCGCGCGTGGCCGGTTTCTCCATAAAGACGCAGGCGGTCGATGTTCGCCGCGCCATCGGCTATGTGCCGCAGGCCGTCTCCGTGGACGGTTCGCTCACCGGTTACGAGAACCTCCTCATCTTCGCCAAACTCTACGACCTGCCGCGCCGCGAGCAGCAGGCGCGCATCCGGGAGGCATTGGAGTTCATGGGCCTGACTGCCGACGGCGGCCGTCTCGTGGGCCAATACTCCGGCGGCATGGTCCGCCGCCTGGAAATCGCACTGTCCACGCTCCATCGGCCGCGCGTGCTCTTCCTCGATGAGCCGACCGTCGGCCTGGACCCGATTGCGCGCGACGCCGTTTGGAAACATCTCGTCGATCTCCGGGCCAACTACGGCACCACCCTGTTCTTCACCACCCATTACCTGGAGGAAGCGGAGAGCCATTGCGATCGTATCGCGATCATGCACCTGGGCAAGGTGGCTGCGCTAGGCACCTGCAAAGAACTCGAGGCTTCGTTTGGCGGCGGCCACACGCTGGCTGAGGTCTTCGTCCACTATGCCGGCACCGCCCTGGACTCCGGCGGCAGCTTCCACGACGTGTCTGCCGAACGCGCTACGGCCCAGCGCCTGGGCTAGCCCCAACCCTATGACTGACACTTTCATTCACCCGCTGACCGGCTTCGTCGAGAAGACCTTCGTCATCACCGAGTTCGAGGTGCGCAAGCTGCGCCACGATTTCACGGAGCTCGTCACCCGCGCCCTCCAGCCCGCGCTTTGGCTCCTCATCTTCGGGCAGGTGTTCTCGCGCAGCGGGGCGATGCACACAGGCAACATTCCCTATCTGGACTTCATCGCTCCCGGCATCCTGGCGCAAAGCGTTCTCTTCGTGGCCATATTTTACGGCATCAACGTCATCTGGGAGCGCGACCTCGGCATTGTCCAGAAATTCCTGGTCAGCCCGACTCCGCGCGCGGCGCTCGTGCTCGGCAAGGGACTCTCCGCCGGTTTCCGCACCCTCTCGCAGGCTGCCATCGTCTACTGCCTTTCGCTGCTGCTCGGCGTGAAGCTGAATTGGAGTCCCCTCGCGCTCCTCAACGTGGTGGTCATCGTGGTCCTGGCCTCGACGCTGTTTTCGACGTTCTCGCTCATCATCGCGTGCCTGGTGAAGACGCGCGAACGCTTCATGGGAGTCGGCCAGGTTCTCACCATGCCGCTATTCTTTGCGAGCAACGCCATTTACCCCACCGCCATCATGCCCGGCTGGCTGCGGGCCATTTCTCACCTCAATCCTCTGACCTACGTCGTCGACGCCCTGCGCACCTTCATGCTTAAGGGCAGTACAAGCACCTTCAGTCTGAGTCAAGACTACGCTGTCATCCTTCTGACCACCACCATCCTGGTCTTCGTTGGCGCCCGCTTGTATCCCCGTCTTGCAACGTAGGCCGGCTCCACCGGAACGCACCGCCTGCGACGATGGCCTCAACCAACTGCTCCAGGTCGGGGAGCCGAATGACGCTGTTGGGCTTGGACCGGCGTCGCTGTCTTCTGCCGGCGAGGCATATTTGCGACAGGTGAAGACAGTCTCAGAAAGGCTTTGCGAGGAAGGATGAGCCAGCTCAGTCGTCCGTCGTCCGGCCTCGCAGTTTCTTGGAGGCGGATCGTCGCGATTTTGCCGTGAGCCGACGGACCTTGGAGCCGAGCGTGGGCCGGCTTGGGCGGCGGGTCTTCGGCACGACTTGCGCGCGGGCGATCAGTTCGTCCAGTCTCGCCCGGGCCTCGGCTCGATTGGCCTCCTGCGTCCGGTGCACACGGGACGTGATGATCAACACGCCGTCTTGCGTGGCGCGATTGCCCGCCAACTCGAGGACGCGCTGCCGTACCTCGTCGGGAAGCGAGCGAGATTGGCCGACATCGAAGCGCAGTTGGACGGCGGTGGAGACTTTGTTGACGTTCTGGCCGCCAGGGCCGGAGGCGCGAACAAAGGTCATTGTCAGTTCGGAATCTGGAATGAGTATAGGCAAATGCTCTTTCCAGAATAGCCCGTAATGGTGGTGCAGCACGCAAAGAGGACAGTGGCGGCCGGCCCAGGTGATGCGATCGGAGGACCGGCTCTGGGCGAACAATGTTGGAAGCGCGGCATCACCATTGCTGGCGGAACACGCGCCACCCGGAAGTTGCGCTGTTCGGCGTCAAGTTGCCGCAAAACGCCCGTTCCGCGGAAGTGGGCGCCCGGGCTCCCCACATGTCCGCATCTCAGAAATCTGCCCCATCAACACCCACCCACGCTTCGGGCGCCTCATGCACCCGGTCGCATCGTCCCCCACGCATCGCAGTGTGCCCCCCTACTCCAGCCGCACCCCTCCATCCGGCGCCGCCACTCCAGCCAGGCTCTCGCTCAGCCCCCCGCCGTCCCAGTGACGCCCTCGCCAAGAATTCTTTCCCCCCATTCTCAAGCGCTTGCCCCGCCCAGCCCCTCTACGACCCTCCCGTCCCGCGCTACGCTCCCATCGGAGGCACGTCCACGCGCTGGCCGGAGCCCAAACCCAATGCCGAAGACTGACAGACCTAAACCCGAACAACTCGCTCATCGAATTTCGTCGCATTCGGCAGCGTGCCCCTGCCCCGCACATCGCGCCCCCGCGCAAAAAGACGAAAATCAAAAAGTGCAACATGGTCCCAGTCCCATTTTCGGACACCTCCCGTGGGGCGCCCTCAGCGCCTCCCAACGCGGCGACCCGTGCTAAGATCACCCCAAACGATGCGCCTCTTCACTGCCATTACCCTGCCCCCGGACGTCATCGCCGCCCTCACCGAGCTCATCTACCAACTGCGCCCGGCGGCGCGCGTCCATTGGAGCCCGGCCTCCAACCTCCACATCACGACGAAATTCATCGGCGAGTGGCCCAAGGAACGGCTCGACGATCTGAACGCCGCCCTTCAGGCGCTGCCCGCGCGCGAGCCGATCCCGATCGAGGTCCGCGGCCTCGGCTTCTTCCCAAACCCGCATTCCCCGCGCGTGTTCTGGGCCGCCGTACACGCGGGGCCGGAGTTGGCGACGCTGGCCCGACTGAGCGACCAGGCGCTCCAACTCCTCGGCGTCCCGGCCGAGAAGCGCCCGTTCTCGCCGCACCTGACGCTGGCCCGCATCAAGGAGCCCGTCCCGCTCCAGGCGTTGCGGCAGGCCATCGCGAGTCTGCCCGCCACCGACTTCGGCGCCTTCACGGCGGACCGCTTTCACCTCTACCTCAGCCAGCTCAATCCCGGAGGCTCGGTCTATACTAAGCTTTCGGACTACGCTTTCCGAAAGTGAAATCGCGCCCATGACCGCCGTCCTCGTTCTCTCGATCGCCTATCTGGTGGGCGCCACACCCTTTGGGTATCTGCTCGTGAAGTGGAAGACGGGCCGGGATGTGCGCGCGCTCGGCAGCGGCAATATCGGCGCCACCAACGTGCTGCGCACCACCAGCCGCGCGCTGGGCATCCTGACGCTGCTGCTCGATATCGGCAAGGGCTTCCTCGCTGTCTGGATCGCGGCTCGCCTGACGGCCGGCTCGCCCCTGTGGACCAGCGCCGCGGCGCTCGCCGTAATGGCGGGTCACGCCTTTCCCGTTTTCCTCAAGTTCCGCGGAGGCAAGGCCGTGGCCAGCTTCGTGGGCGCCTTCCTCTATCTCACGCCGCTGCCGCTGGTCGCGACCCTGGCGTTGTTCGTGGTAGTCGTCGCCGCTACCCGCTACATCTCGCTCGGTTCCGTCGTGGGCGCCGCCGCCCTTCCGTTCCTGGCGTGGCTCATCGAGCGCCCGCCCGCGCCCGTGGTCGCCGCGGCCGCCATCGGCGGCGCCTTCATCGTCTGGCGCCACAAAGACAACATCGCCCGCCTCCGTGCCGGCAAAGAGAGCACTTTGTCCTTAGGAGCCCGCCCATGAAAATCCGGCCTTATCTGTGTTCATCTGTGTTCATCTGTGGCCATAATGCTCTGTCTTGTTTTTTGGGGGGCCCCAACGCATGAAGCGCCTGGCCATCATCGGCGCGGGAGGCTGGGGCACGGCCCTCTCCATCATTCTGTCGCCCCGCTTCCCCGAAATCCGCCTCTGGGTATTCGAGCCCGACCTGGCCGCGCGCATGCGCGAGACGCGCGAGAATGACGTCTACCTCCCCGGTTTCCGCATCCCCTCCAACGTCGCCATCGTGACGGAGTTTGCCGAAGCGCTCGAGGGCGCCCGTATCGTGCTCGGGGTGACGCCTTCGCACGTCACCCGCGCCATCTACGAGCGGATGCTGCCGCACCTCCAACCCTCCATGCTCTTCGTGAGCGCTACCAAGGGCCTGGAGACGCACACCCTGGTGCGGATGTCCGAGGTGATCCGGACCGTGGTGGAGCAGCGGTTCCCCCCGCGCATCGCCGCGCTCTCCGGTCCCACTTTTGCCCGCGAGGTGGCGGCCGGCGAGCCGACCGCCGTCGTTGTCGCATCCCATGACGCCGCGCTCAACGCGCTGGTGCAGCACGCCTTCTCCGGCCCGGCTTTCCGCCTCTACACCAACGCGGACCCGATTGGCGTGGAACTGGCGGCCGCGCTCAAGAACGTGATCGCAATCGGCGCGGGCGTTTCCAACGGGCTCGGCCTGGGGAGCAACGCCATCGCCGCGCTGATCACCCGGGGCCTGGCCGAAATCACCCGGCTGGCGGTAGCGGTGGGCGGCGACCCGCGCACCCTGGCGGGCCTGGCCGGTCTGGGCGACCTGGTGCTGACCTGCACCGGCGCGCTGAGCCGTAACCGGCAGGTAGGAATCGAGTTAGGCCGCGGCCGGAAGCTCGAAGAGATCATCGGCTCGATGCGCATGGTGGCCGAGGGCGTCCAGACCACCTACGCTGCCGTGGACCTGGCGCACGGGTGCGGCATCGAGATGCCCATTACGGAGCAGGTCAACGCCGTCCTGCGGGGCCAGCGCTCGCCGCGCGAAGCCATCCGCGAGTTGATGGAGCGCTCGCTAAAGAAGGAATAGCGCAACTTTCGATGCCAGACCGGGTTACCAACGCTATGGAGGCCGTGGCGGCGCTCGAGCCAGATGCCGAACTGATGCTGCGCGTCAAGGCGGGCGATGCGGCCAGCTTCGGCCCGTTGCTGGCGCGCCATCGGGGCCCGGTCATCCACTTCCTCTACCGCATGGTGCAGAACCCGGCGGTAGCGGAGGAGTTGGCCCAGGAGGTGTTCCTGCGGGTCTACCGGGCCCGCGAGTCGTACGTCGCCTCGGCCAAGTTCACCACCTGGCTGTTCCGCATCGCCCTGCACCTGGCGCTGAACAATCTGCGCGACGCGCGGGGCGAAAAGGAGACCGGCAGCCTGGACCAGGAGACGGAAGACGGCCTTCAGCTTCAGGTGGCGGACCGCAGCCCATCGGTGGAACAGCGGTTGGTCGAAGCGGCGCGGCTGGCGGAGGTACGCCGTGCGATCCGGGCGTTGCCCGACAACCAGCGCGCGGCGGTTTTGATGCACAAGTACGAGGAAATGGGATACGCCCAGATCGCTCAAGTGCTAGGCTGTTCGGAATCGGCCGTCAAGTCGTTGTTGTTCCGGGCGTACGAGACGTTGCGGGCGCGGCTGGCGCACATGGGATAGGGTGGAGGTGATGGCGATGGAATGTCCGATTCAAGCGCGGGGGAAGAAGGACCTGTTGCTCGACTTTTGCGCCCATACGCTGGACGCCAAGGCGGCAGCCGAGGTCGAGGCGCACGTCGCCGCGTGTCCCGAGTGCAAGGCCTGGACGGACGCCCACATGCGCACCTGGACGCTGCTCGACGACTGGGAGCCGGCGCCGATCTCTCCGGATTTCGAGCGGAAACTGCGCGAGCGGATCGCGCTCGAGGACGAGCGGACGCCGTGGTGGAAGGCCGTCTGGCAGTCGTTTGCGGCCCGGCCTCTCAAGCCGGCGCTCTCCGCGGCCCTGGTTTGTCTGCTGCTGCTGGCAGGGCTGCTGTTTGTGCGCCCGTGGTCCGCTCCGCCGGTTCACCGCGGCGTGGAAACGATAGACGCCGACCGGCTGGAGAAGGCGCTCGACGATGTCGACATGCTGCGGCAGGTTGGCGCCGCCGGTGAAGCGTCCCCCGGTCAAGCGAAAGCTGGGGAGGCGATGTAGACGTGCGCCTCTTCTCCTCCATTCCGGCGCTGATGGTGGTGGCCTGGGGGCTGCTTGTGGCCGCGCCCGTCGCGGCGCAGGAGGCGCCTCCTGACGAGTTGGACCGGCTCGAGGAACCGCCGCCGCTGGCCGGTGCCCCGCGGGCCCTGGCGGGGCCCACCGTCCTGGACCGCCTGGAGGCCCTGAGCCCCGAGCAGCGACAGCGGCTGCTCGCTACGTTGCCTCCGGAACGGCGCCAGCGGATCGAGGCGCGGCTCAAGGCGTACGAGAGCCTGCCACAAGCGGAACGGGACCGCCTGCGCCGCCAGTACGACAAGTTCCGGGCACTGACTCCCGAACAGAAGGAGACCTCCCGCCGCCTTTTCCGGCGCTTCATGGAGCTTCCGCCGGGCCGGCGCCAGGTGCTCCGGCAGGAGGCCAACCGGCTCAGCCAGATCCCCTGGCCCCAGCGCCAGGCGCGCATCGCCAGCCCCGATTTCCAGCGCCGCTTCACGCCCGAGGAGCGCCAGATTCTGCACGCCCTGGCCGCCATCACTCCGAACCCGTAATGTGGCCTCCCCAACCGCCGCGGGGTATCCTGGTGGTTACCTCTAACGCAATGAGCCAGAACCTGGACGAGTTGAAAAACGAAGTATTGAAATACATGGAGGCCGAAGCATTCGTGGTCTTCCATGGCTATTCGAGATTGGCCGACTCCGACTCCTTCGTAGCGTGGGATACCGACCGCGCGCCGGACTACCACGCCTTTCTCGGCACGGCGAAAAAGGCCGGCGTGAACCTGGTGGTGTATCACTTCCGCGAGTTCTCCGCGACTCACCTGGAGGACGTGGCGGATCGCCTCGAGGACAGCGATCTCACCGCCGAAGAGCGGCGGGGCATCGAACGCAGGGTGCGCGACCTGCGCAACTACGAGGGCTTCACCTGCGCGCTCGAGCTCTCCTTCGACTATCAGGGGCGCGTCTACCTCTTCAACCTGCGAGCCGAGTGGTACGACGACTACCTCGACCTGGTCGAGGAGCTGGACGCCGCGATCCCGGACGACGACGAAGACGAAGACGATTCGATGGGCGGTTACTATTCGCGCAATTGAGACACGCTGGCGCCTCCCCGGCGCCACACCGGGTGAAGCGGAAACGCTCGCCGGAACGCTCGCGATCTCGATCCCGGCCGCGCGCGTGCTGCTCTCCCGCGGCTACCATGACGCCGCCGTTGCCCGGCGCTTCCTGCGTCCCTCGATCGCGGACCTCAACGATCCGTTCCTGATGTGCGGCATGAGCGCCGCGCTCGACCGCCTGCGTCGCGCCATCGCCGCCTCCGAAAAGATCCTGCTCTACGGCGACTACGACGTCGACGGCACCGCCTCGGTCGTGATTGTGAAGAAGGCCATCGAGCTGGCAGGTGGCCAAGCCGCCTTCTTCATCCCGCACCGGCTTAGAGACGGCTACGGGATGCGCAACGAGGCCATCGAGCAGGCGGCGTCGGACGGCGTCAGCCTGATCATCAGCCTCGATACCGGCATTCGCGCGGCCGCGGCGGTTGCGCGGGCCACGGAACTCGGCATCGACGTCATCGTCACCGACCATCACCTGCCCGACGCCGAGCTGCCGCGCGCTTGCGCCGTGCTCAATCCCAAGCAGCCGGCCTGCGAGTATCCGGACAAGGACCTCTGCGGCGCGGGCGTGGCGTTCAAGCTGGTCGAGGCCCTGCTCGGCAGCCTGGGCTGGCCCTGCGACAAACTTCGCCGGATGACGGAGTCGTTCCTGAAAGTGGTCGCTATCGCCACCGTGGCCGACGTGGTGCCGCTCACCGGAGAGAATCGCGTGATCGTGAAGTACGGGCTGGACGGCCTCCGCTCGGTTCGCAACCCCGGTCTGCGGGCTCTGTTCAGCGTGGCGGGATTCGCGCCCGGCGAGGCGGTCACCGCCAATAAGGTCGGCTTCCGGATCGCGCCGCGGCTCAACGCCGCCGGACGCATGGCCGACGCCAACGCGATCGTCAACCTGCTGCTGACGGAAGATGAGGACGAGGCGCGCGCCATCGCCGAGCGGCTGCAGAGCCTTAACCGCGAGCGGCAGGAGGTGCAGAGCGAAATCGTGCGGGCGATCCTGGAGGAGTGCCTCGCCGCGCCGGTCCGCGACGACCAGGCCGCATTGGTCTTCGTGGGAAAAGAATGGCACCGCGGCGTAGTGGGCATCGTCGCCGGCCGCTTGGTGGACCGCTTCCACCGCCCGGTCTTCGTGCTGGCCGAGGATTGCGAACAGGGCGTGATGCAAGGCTCGGGGCGCAGCACGCCTGCCTTTCACCTGCTCGAAGCGCTGGAATCGATGCAGGACCTGCTGATCCGCTTCGGAGGACACCGCCAGGCGGCCGGCCTCACGCTGGCCTCCGAGCGCGTCGAGGAATTCCGCGAGCGTCTGGGCGCGTACGCGGCGGCCCGGCTCACGGCTGCCGATTTCGTGTCCGAGATCGAGGTGGACGCGCCGCTCCGGTTTCAGGAGATCGACGACCGCGTGGTGGCCGATGTGCTGGCCATGGAGCCGTTCGGGTGCGGCAATCCCGCGCCGGTGTTCGCCGCCCTCGGCGCGGAGATAGCGGGACCGCCCGCGCCGTTGGGAGACCGGCACCTGCTGGTCAACCTCCGCCAGGATGGCCGCACGGTCCGGCTGAAGGCTTGGGGTTTCGCCGAGCGGGCTGCGGAATTCGAGCCGGGAGCCCGCGTGGACGCGGCGTTCTCGATCGAGAGCGACGACTACGCGGCAGCGCGGGGTTACCCCGGCTGGTGCATGGTGCTGAAGGACGTGCGGCCGGCGGAGTGAGGGGGGGGGGCCCCAGGAGAGGAAGTGGTTGGGTGTACACTGGCGGAACCCGGGAGGTGCCCGCCATGAGTTGCCATATCAGCAACCACAGGGTGTTCGCCGCGTTGCACGAAGATACCGACAAGGGATGGGTGTGGCTCGTGCTTGACAAGGGCTTTCGCTCGCGTATGACGATCAAGATCTCGCGAGGGAAGCGCTCTGCCTATTGCGAATACCGAAGTCTCGATGAAAACTTCGTGAGGAGATACGACTCCAGTGACTACACCACATCGATGTACTTCGGAGTTGAGGAGAGGAACCACGTCAGGCAAAAGGAACTCGCTCGAGATGCGGCTCGTCGTCGAGACCCAGTTGACCTCGACAAAGTGCGGGACGTCATCGTAATCAGCGATTGGTACCGTAAGGCGTTGGGCGGCTTTGAGACCGGAGGCCCGCAGCACCTGACGATTTGTAAGCCGTGGTGCAGCCAGTGGGCAGATCTGCGCGCGGCGTGCCAGCATCCGGAACCTGGAGTGCGCGTCGCCACCCGCGTTGCGATTTTGGGGACCTGGCTCGGCGTCGCGGCTTTTCTTTCTGCCCTGGCGGAAGTGGCACCTGTCAAGTGCTGGCTGGAGCACAGCATACGGTATCCGGCGCTGTATGCGCTGGTCCTCGCCGCGCTTTTCGGCGTCTGGTGTCTAATCGCGGGACGCGGCGTGAAGCACTAACGGGAGTTGTTCAATGGCGAGACGAACACTCGGCTGGATCTGGTCCGGCGTTTGCGATGCTGAGGGCATGACGGTGCGCAGTATCTCCGAAGCCAAGGCCGAGCTTTCCGCGCTCATCGAAGAGGTGCGGAAAGGAGTGGCGACGCGGCACGCTGAAGAGTGCGCCACGCACCCGCTATAATCTTTCAAGTGCGCCTGACCGCCCTCGACTGGTCTATCGTCGGTCTCTACTTCCTGTTCAACATCGCGATTGGCTTCTACTACAAGGCCCGCGCGGGCAAGAACGTCGGCGAGTTCTTTCTTTCGGGGCGGAACGTGCCGTGGTGGCTGGCCGGCACTTCGATGGTGGCCACAACCTTCGCGGCCGATACGCCGCTGGCCGTCACCGGCTTCGTGGCCAAGGGCGGCATCGCGGGCAACTGGATCTGGTGGAACATGGTGGCGGGCGGGATGCTCACCGTGTTCTTCTATGCCCGCTTGTGGCGCCGCGCCGGGGTCATGACGGACGTTGAATTCGCCGAGATCCGCTATGCGGGCCGCCCGGCCGCGTTTCTGCGCGGCTTCCGGGCGGTATACCTCGGCCTGCCCATTAACTGCATCATTCTGGGCTGGGTCAACCTGGCGATGGCCAAGATCCTGATGCTGGTCCTGGGCGTGACTAAGTTCCAGGCCTTGCTGATCGTGCTGGGGATCATCGCGCTGACCTCGTTCATCTCGACGCTCTCGGGGTTGTGGGGCGTGCTGGTGACGGACCTGTTCCAGTTCGTGATCAAGATGACCATGATCATCGTGCTGGCCGTCTTCGCGGTTCAGTCGGTGGGCGGCATCGGGGCGATGAAGATAAAGCTGGCGGCGCTCAGCCAGCCCGGCCGCGGATCCGTTCTGAGCTTCGTGCCCGACCTCAACTCCGCGTGGATGCCGCTGATTACTTTCTTCGTCTACATCGGAATGACGTGGTGGGCCACGTGGTATCCGGGCGCCGAGCCGGGCGGCGGCGGCTACGTGGCGCAGCGGATGTTCTGCGCCAAAGACGAGCGGCACTCGCTGCTGGCCACGCTGTGGTTCGGCATCGCGCACTACGCGCTGCGGCCATGGCCATGGATCCTGGTGGCGCTGGTTTCCCTCATTCTCTACCCCGGCCTGAAGGATCCGGAGACCGGCTACATCCGGGTGATGATCAGCGAGTTGCCGGCCTCGTTGCGCGGGTTGATGGTGGCGGCCTTCGCTGCCGCCTATATGTCCACCATCGCCACGCAGCTCAACTGGGGCGCAAGCTACCTGGTGAACGACTTTTACCGCCGCTTCTGGCAGAAAACCAAGGACGAGCGGCACTACGTCCGGGCGTCGCAGTGGGCCACCGTACTGCTGACCATCGCCTCCGCAGTGGTGACCTTCTATCTGGAGTCCATCGGCAGCGCCTGGAAGTTGCTGCTCGGCATCGGAGCGGGAACCGGGCTGGTGCTGTTGCTGCGCTGGTTCTGGTGGCGGATCAACGCCTGGAGCGAGGTCTCGGCCATGATCTCGGCTTTCGTCGTGTCGACGGCCCTGCACCTCAGGGGTTTCGACAGCGACAATCCTCGCGATTTCGCCTGGATCATGATTATCACTGTGTCCATCACCACCGTGGTCTGGCTCGCGGTGACCTTCCTGACGCCGCCGGAGCGCGAGGATACTCTGGTGGCCTTCTACCGGCGCACGCGCCCGTCACTGGCCGGCTGGAGGCCGGTGGCGGCAGCGGCGCCCGATATTGAGCCGTCGCGCGACGGCTGGCGCAACTTACTGGACTGGATCTGCGGCGTCGTGCTGGTCTATGGCTGGCTGTTCGGCATCGGCAAGGTGGTGCTGGGCGAACTCGGCCTGGGCCTCGTCATGATCGCCACCGGCATGGCCGCAGGAGCCGTCATTTACTGGGATCTCTCCCACCGTGGCTGGAGCTCCGTTGCTCAATAAACTGCTGGCAATCCTGACACTGGCCGGCGCCGGCCTGGCCGGCCCGGTCGAATTCGGGCGTAGCGAGCTGGATAATGCGATAGCGGCCCGCCGCCTCAATCCAAAGCTGTTTCAGATCAAAACTCAGGTGGCCGTCGATCCGGCGGAGTCCTACCGCATCGTTCCCGGCCTGATTACCGGCGGCGACCTGCGGGGCCTGATGTACGGCCTGCTCGAGGCGGCGGACCAGGTCCGCAAGACCGGCCGCCTGCAAAAAGTCGAAGCGGTTCCGGGGATGACCATCCGCGGGGCACGGGTGGCGATCGACGACTTCGCCGGCGATTTGGAGTGGTTCCACGGCCGCGAGCAATGGCCGGCCCTGTTCCGCACCCTGGCGATCGAGCGCTTCAATCGGTTTCAGATAGCGGTCCCGGACCTGGCCGGGCTGACCGGAGCCGGCTCGGAGGGGAACCTTGACGCGCTGCGGTTCATTTCGGATGCCGCCGCCGAATACGGAATCGACTTCACCCTGGGCGTGGGGATGGGGCAGGCTGTGGAGGGCCCCGATCTTCATGCCGCACTGGTCAAAGTGATGGCGGCCTGCCCCGCTATCCGCGGAGTGAGGCTGCGGATGGATGCGGAACTGGCTGCGGAGGCTATCCGCGCCGTTCAGGAGACCGGCCGGCGCGCCACCATCGAGCTTGCGGAAGACGCTCAGGCCACGGCGGGCGTTGCGGCCACCGCCGGACTCCCGGTGCGGTTCTCAGCTCCCTACCCCGGCGCTTCCCGGACCGCCAAGGGAACGCAGTTCTTCTGGGAGCTCCCCGCACCAGCGGCCTCCGGCGAACCGGAGCTGACCCGCCTGGTGAACAAACTGGCCGGAACCGGCGCGAGCGGGTTCGAAATCGACCTGCCTCCGGCCATGGCCGGCAAGGCCCCGGATCCGGTCCCTGCCTGCCTCTCCATGGGCAGGCTGGCGTACGACGTCAGCGAGCCGAAGTGAGCGGCTCCTGGATTGACATCTCTCGCCCGCTCGGTTCCGGCATGGTGGTTTGGCCGGGCGACCCTCGGGTGCGAGTCGAGCGCATTTCGGCTATCTCCGGCGGCGGGGCGTCGAACCTGTCGGCCGTCTCCATGTGCCTGCATACGGGCACGCACGTGGACGCGCCGCTGCACTTTCTGGAAGGCGGACCGAGCGTGGCGGAAATGCCGCTGGACGCTCTGGTGGGGCCCGCGCGGGTGATCGGCATTCGCGATCCGAAGGTTATCCGGGCGCGCGAGCTCCAACCCTATCGGCTGCGCCGCGGCGAGCGGGTTCTCTTCAAGACCCGCGGCTCACGGCGGCGCTGGCGGGCGGCGGAGTTCTCGCCGGACTACGTCTACCTGGCGCTGGACGCGGCGGCCCTCCTGGTGGAGCGCGGTGTGCGGGCCGTCGGCATCGACTATCTCTCCATCGGAGCGCCCGGCGAAGAGGGGGACGAGGTGCATCGAGTGCTGCTCCGGGCCGGCGTCTGGATCATCGAGGGACTAGACCTTTCCGCGGCTGCCCCCGGGCGCTACGAGCTGATTTGCCTGCCGCTGAACGTGCCTGGGGCGGACGGGGCGCCCGCCAGGGCCGTCCTGCGACCCCGCCGTTGACCCTAGGGGAAGGCTCCTTTGAGGATTTCCCGCCTGGTTTTCAGTTTTTCATTGCTATCGGATAGGGCTGTACATTATGCTGTTGAACGTCCGTATCGTTAGAAAGAGGTACGTCATGCAAAACGTCTCATCGGCGCGCCAAGGTGCACGTCGCATCCTGCCGGTTGCTGCCGGGCTCCTGGTGGCAGTGCTTCTCCTGGCTTCACCTGCCTTTGGCCAGCAGGAGTACGTCGGCCGCTTTGACGCTTTCGCGGGGTTCACCTACCTGAATAGCCCGCACGTCAGCCTGGCCGAGAAGGGCTTCCATTTTCAAACCGGCGTGAGGGTCGTGAGGTGGCTCTCGCTGGGCTTCGATTACAGCCGGTCGACGGGAGATCTGACGCTCACACCGAACCTGCTCGTTGCCCCGCTCGCGGAGCAAATCGCCACCCAGATAGCCGGCCTGCAAGCCGAGGGGGCGCTGCCGGCCTCGTATACGCTGACGGTACCGGCCAGCTCGACAACGCAAACATTCGCCGCCGGCCCGCAAGTGTCCTTTCACCATTGGAAACAACTGACGCTGTTCATCCGGCCCGATCTGGGGGCGATCCACGAGGTCGCGGTGCCGCATCCGCTCGCCGGGGACTTCTTCGCCGCGGCGGTCGTGCAGCAACTGGCGCCGTCGGGCCAGAAGATCGACACGACGTACTTCTACGGCTTCGGAGGCGGGGCGGACTTCAACATCACCAAGAACTTTGGCATTCGGGTGCAAGCGGACTTCGTGCACGACCACCTGTTCAGCGACATCCTGAAGGATGCGCGCAATACGGTCCGCGTCTCGATCGGCCCGGCGTTCCAGTTCGGCGGCAACGTCAAGTAAAGCGCTTCAAGCAGCGAGCGCGCGTGGATGCGCGGCGGCGGGATTCGCGCGGAGACCCGCACGCGATGCCGCTCAGCGCGATGCAGATTAGCGCCTTCAACAGGCTCCCGCCCGACTCGACGGCCTCCCGGATGGGGATGTGCCGACATCGCGCCACGTTACCGAACGGGATGTGGCCCGTATAGGGAGGAAGAGGCGGTCCGGCGGCAGGGGCCATTTTCTGCAAACCCGGGGAGCATTGGTTCCGTATCCATAGGCAAGGGGGACGACTGTGACGAGTCTTTGGCGGGACATCCGGTTCGGCTTTCGGCTGCTGGGAAAGAACAAGAGCATGGCCGCTGTGGCGGTGCTGGCGCTGGCTCTGGGAATCGGCCCGAATACGGCAATCTTCAGCGTGCTCTACGCCACTCTGCTAGCGCCCTTGCCATACCCCAATCCCGACCAGTTGGTCATCGTCTGGTCGAAAGTGACCGGCTTCCGCAACCAGGTTTCGGCCGGGGATTTCGAGGATTGGCGTCACCAGGCCAAGGCGTTTCAGGAGCTGGCCGCCTGGACCGGCATGACCGCCAACCTCGCCGGCCAGGACGGTCCTGAGCAAGTGAGCGGTACGGCCGCCAGCGTCGGCATGCTGCATCTGATTGGAGTCAAGCCTCTTCTGGGCCGCGATTTCCTGCCAGGAGAGGACGAGCCGGGCAGGAACCACGTCGTCATCCTCATGCACCGGCTGTGGCAGCACCACTTTGGCGGGCGGCGGGACATCATCGGCCACGAGATCCGGATCAATGGCGAGCCCTACACGGTGGTGGGCGTGTTGCCGCCGGGCCAGCAGGACCGGATGCCCAACCAGCTCTGGACGCCCCTCACCTTCAAGCCCGAGCAGATCAACCACGACTTCCATTGGCTCCTGGTGATGGGGCGCCTGAAGCCGGGCGTGACGCTGAAACAGGCGCAGGCCGATATGGACACCGTCACGCGCCACATCGGCGAAGCCTATCCCCAATCGAACAAGGGCTGGAGCGCCAGCGTGGAGCCGCTCAAGAACGACTTCCTGGCCCCCGAGGTGAAGACCAGCCTGTGGCTGCTGATGGGCGGGGTCGGCTTCGTGCTGCTGATCGCCTGCGCCAATGTGGCCAACCTGCTGCTGGCGCAGGGCACGGCGCGGCAGCGGGAGGTCGCCGTCCGGGCCTCCCTGGGCGCCTCGCGGTGGCAGTTGTTCCGCCAGTTGCTGACCGAGAGCGTGGCCCTGTCCGTGCTCGGCGGCGTGGCCGGCATTGGCCTCGGTTGGGCCGCCCTGAAAGCGGTCGTGGCGTACATGCCCGACAGCACGCTGCCCTCGGAGGCCAACGTGGGCCTGAACCTGCCGGTGCTGTTGTTCACGCTGGCGGCCACGATGGCGGCCGGCGCGCTCGCAGGCTGCGCTCCCGCGTGGCAGGCGTCCCGGCTGGATCTGAACGAGACCCTCAAGCAATCGGCTCGTTCGCTGAGTTCCGGTCGCCATTGGCTTCGCCGGGCGTTGGTAACCGGCGAGTTTGCCCTGGCCCTGACGTGCCTGGCCGGCGCCGGACTCGCCATCCACAGCTTCTGGAACCTGAACGAAGTGGACTTCGGCGTCCGCACCGATCACCTTCTCACCTTCAATTTGCCGGTTCCGGAGGGGCACCTTAAAACCTCGGAACAAGTTACGGGATTCTACCGCCCGCTTCTCGAGCGCCTGGACGCCGTTCCCGGCGTGACCCAGGCTACCGTGACCACAGGCATGCCCCTTCAAGGGACGTACTTCGGCATGCCCTTCAGCCTCGCCGACCAGCCGGTCGCCGATCCGTCATCGCGCCCCGGCGCGGGTTTCCAGATGGTGACGCCCGGGTACTTCGACACCTTCGGCGTGCGGCTGAAGCAGGGGCGCTTCTTCACCGAACAGGACACGGCCGCAAGCGTCCGCGTGGCGATGGTCAACGAGAACTTCGCCCGCCGGTACCTGAAGGGCATGGATCCCCTCAGCCAGCGCCTGGTCATCGAGCAGCTCATTCCGGGCGTCACAAAACTGGGTCCGGGCGTGGAATGGCAGATCGTGGGAGTCTTCCGTAATGTCGCCTATGGCGATCGGCCGGGCGATTTTCCGGTGATCTACGTGCCGTTCTGGCAGAGCGCCTGGCCGTCGGCCGCGGTGGCAGTCCGCACCGGAGGCGACCCGGCGGCCATGACCAAGAGCGTCGCCGCTGCCGTGCACTCGATCGATCCCGATTTGCCCCTGGCAGACGTGAACACCATGGAGAAGGTGGTTGAGGTAGCTCGCTCCAGCGACCGTTTCGGAACCGTGCTCTTCGGCAGCTTCGCCGCGGTGGCGCTGTTGCTGGCGGCGCTGGGGATCTATGGCGTCATGGCTTTCGTGGTGGAGCAGCGAACGCACGAGATCGGGTTGCGCATGGCCCTGGGCGCCGGGCGGAATCAGGTGCTGGGGCTGGTTCTGCGAGAGGGCATGACGCTGGCCTCAGCCGGCCTGTTCTTCGGACTGTTTGGCGCCTGGCTGGTGGGCCGGGCCATGCAGAGCCTGCTGTACGGCATCGCGGCCCTCGATGTGAGGGCATTCGGCGCGGTGGCCGCGGTCCTGCTGGCCTCCGCGCTGGCTGCCTGCTATCTTCCGGCGCTGCGCGCCACTTCGGTCGATCCAATCGCGGCCCTGCGGGTGGAGTGAGGCGCTAGCCCGCCGCCAACACCACGCTGGCGGGTCCTGGGGGACCCGCGCGGACCAGGGGCTCCGCCCTACAATCCCCGCACCCGAATGGCGGCGGCGGTCGTCCAACAGGGGTGAGGGTGTTATTCTGAAAGAGACTGAGCTGGGAGTCGTCGTCTCCCCATACGAGGCTTTTTGTCCCATGACCCGTAAATTGAAGACTATGCTCGTTTTTTCCGGGCTGGCGTGTCTCCTGCCCTGGAGCGCCCTGGCGCAGGGCGAAGACCCGGCGGCCAAGGAGTCCGACAAGCGGGCCGCGGCCTACTACAACTTCTCCATGGGTCACATGTTCGCGGACCTCGCCTCCAACTTCGGCTATCGCAGCGATTACGTGGACAAGGCGATCAAGCACTACCGGGCGGCGCTCGAAGCCGATCCGGGCGCCAGCTACGTGAACGAGGAACTGACCGACCTCTACATGCAGTCGGGCAGGCTGCGCGACGCCGTGACGGCGGCCGAGGATCTGCTTCAGCGCGATCCGGACAACCTCGATGCGCGGCGGATGCTGGGCCGCATCTATACGCGGCTGATCGGGGACCAGCAGCAGAACCGCGTCAACGAAGAGATGGTGAAGAAGGCCATCGAGCAGTACCAGAAGGTGACGGCGAAGGACGCCGGCGACACCGATTCCTGGCTGATGCTCGGCAAGCTTTACAAAGTGTCGCAGGATTCGGTCAATTCCGAGAAGGCATATAAGAAGGCGCTGGAGCTGGATGCGGACAACGAATTCGCGCTCTCCGGCCTGGCGCAGTTGTACTCGGACCTGGGGGACTCCAAGAGCGCTCTGGAGATGTGGCGCAAGCTGACCGACAAGGATCCGCGCCCGCCGGTGCTGCGCGAACTGGCGCGCGCGTACGAAGGCGCCCGCGACTACAAGGCCGCCGCGGAAACCCTGCAGCGGGCTCTGGGCATGGCGCCGCGAGACCCGGAAATGAAGGCCGCCCTGGCGGAAGACCTGCTGCTGTCGGACCAGGCGGACGAGGCGTTGAAGCTATACAACCAGCTCGCCGAGAGCGAGCCGGGAGATGCCCGCCTGCAGCTCCGGCTGTCGCAGATTTACCGTCAGAAGCACGACCTCGCCAAAGCGCGCAGCGCCCAGGAACGCGCGCGGCAATTGGAGCCCGACAGCCTCGACGTCCGCTATAACGAGGTCTATCTGTTGAACGCCGAAGGCAAGACCTCCGAGGCGATCACGCGACTGAAGAGCATCCTGGATACGACCGCCAAGAAGAGCTACGGCGAGTCCGAATTGGAGAATCGGACACAACTGCTCTTGCAGCTCGGCGACCTCGAACGCTCCAACGAGCAGTACCCGGAAGCTCTCGACGCCTTCCGCCAGGCCGCGCAACTCGATCCGGACGCGGCCGCGCGCGTAAGCACGCAGCTCGTCGAGACCTACCGCCTGGCCAAAGACTTCAAGAATGCGCTGGCCGAGGTGGAATCCGCCACGCAGAAGTATCCCGACGACCGCGCGGTGAAGATGGTTCGCGCCTCGCTGCTGGCCGACATGGGAAGGACGGACGAAGCGGCTGCGGCAGTCAAGGGGATGATCGACGGCAAAAACGACCGCGACACGTACGTGGCCCTGGCGCAGATCTACGACAAGGGCCGGCGGTTTGAGGACGAAGCCGCGGCCATCGACGCCGCCGAAAAACTCTCCGATAGCGACGACGACAAGAAGACCGTCTACTTCCTGCGCGGCGCGATGTTCGAGAAGATGCAAAAGCTCCCCGAGTCCGAGGCGCAGTTCCGCAAAGTCCTGGAGATCGACCCAGACGATGCCGGGGCTCTCAACTATCTGGGATACATGCTGGCGGACCGCAACCTGCGGCTGGAGGAAGCGGAGAAGCTGATTGCGAAGGCGCTCGAAATCGCGCCGAACAATGGCGCATATCTGGACAGCCTGGGCTGGGTCAGTTTCCGGATGGGAAAGCTGGACGAGGCGGAGACGCTCCTGCGCCAGGCCTTGAGCCTGGGCCGGGTCTCCCGCGATCCGACGGTGCACGACCACCTGGGCGACGTCTGCTTCCAGAAGGGCCGTCTCAAGGACGCCATCTCGCAATGGGAGTTCTCGCTGCGGGAGTTCGGCCTGGGCGCCAAGGCGGAAATGGATCCGGTGGAGATCGCCAAGATCCAGAAGAAGCTCGACCGCGCCAAGGTCCGCCTGGCCAAGGAAGGCACCGCACCGAAGCCGGGCCAGTAGTAGAAGAGAGGCTGTTGCCTATGAGGACGACGTTAAACCTCAGCGACGTCCTAGTCGCGAAGGCCAGGGATCTCACGGGCATCGAGGAGAAGACGGCGCTGGTTCATGCGGGTCTTGAGGCGCTTATCGCGCGGGAAGCCGGCCGTAGACTGGCTGCCGCGGGCGGGATTGAGCCTTCTCTGCGGCACATCCCTCGCCGGCGAATGAGGCCGGCCAAGTGAATCTGTTTGACAAATCCGGTCGCGTATAGCCGCCCGCGACATCCGCTCGCTGACGCGCGCGGTTCGGTGCTGGTAGCGGCGGTGCGCTGGTGGCGGCGATGCGCCCCGCGCTGTGGTGTCGGTTTGGCTCACTCCTTCGACGGTACAACAGGCCGTCCGCTCCCTAACGGTCGCGGTTCGGTGCTGGCAGCGGCGGTGCTGCCGTTCGCGCCGTAACCGAACCCCGACCGCGAGGCAGCGGACCGGCGGCTCCATACCCTGGCTTTATCTCTCGAAGTCGGCTGGCTCGATTCCGTGGGCGGCTACTGAGGACTCAAGCGACCTTGCCGGACGGGGGAGAACTCGGGGAGGGCGGTGAAGTCGGCGACGTGCCAGCCGTCGTCGAGGAGGCGCAGGGCGCCGGCGCCGTCCAATTCCGGGCCGGACTCGAGGACCTGGCTGCCAAAGGCGTTGAGCCGCCAGCGGTAGGTGAACTGGACGGTCGAGATGCCGTTCTCGGTCGAGGTGATGGACTGGATCGCCGCCAGTTCCCGGACCGCGGCGGGAACGCGCCATTCGTGATAGGTATTGGTGTTCACGGAGACCCCGGCGCGCAGTCCGTCCCCGCTCAAGGCGCCCGCGCACTTGACGGTCGCCCGGCCTTCGGTTCCACGCTCGAAATCCTCCTCGTCGTGCAATTCCAGCCAGCCGGTCTTGGCGAGCGCCCTCCAGTCCGCATCGTCGTCGAGCTTCGTCTTGCAGTCGGAGGGCGCTTCCTCGCGGGCCACGCCGACGAAGCCCGGCTCTCGAAAGCGCGCGCTTTCGCGGATGACGCGGGCCGCCGTCTCCGAGGTGAGTGGCGGCTTGGAACAACCGGCCAGGACGAGAACGGCCGCTACGAGGAAGGCCGTGCGGGTCATGTCGCCGGATCCACCGGTTCGGCCGGCCCCTCGCGGTGGATCGCGTCCAGGACGCCATTGACGAAAGCGACCGACTCGTCGCCCGAGAAGCGGCGGGCCAGCTCGATGGCCTCGTTGATGACCACCGGCGCGGGCAAGAGGCCGGTGCTCATCTCGTAGATGGCCAGGCGCAGGACGTTGCGGTCCACCACGGCCATGCGCTCCATCCGCCAGTGCTCGGAGCGCTGAACGATGCGGCGGTCGATCTCGGCGGTGCGCTCCACGGTCCCGCGGACAAGCTCTTCCATGAACGGGTCGGGCTCGGGCGGCTGGTCGCTCTCCTCGGAATAGAGGCCGCCGTAATAGGAGGCGATGGCCGTTTCGACGGGCTGGTGGCTCATGTCCAGTTGAAACAGGATCTGGAGCGCACGCTCCCGGGAGCGGTGGCGAGAGGGCATGCGGCTTCAGGCGCCCGCACGCAGGCGGCGCATGAGGTTGCCCATCTCGATGGCGGACATGGCGGCGTCGAAGCCCTTGTTGCCGCCTTTGGCGCCAGCGCGGTCGACGGCCTGGTCGAGGGTGTCGGTGGTCAGCACTCCGAAGCTGATGGGGACGCCCGTCTCCAGGCTGGCCTGCGCGAGGCCCTTGGCGGCCTCGGCGGCGATGTATTCATGGTGCGGCGTGTCGCCGCGGATCACGGCGCTGAGGCAAATGACGGCGTCGTGCCGCTTCTGGCGGGCCAGCTCGCGGGCCACCAACGGCAGCTCCCAGGAACCGGGCACCTTGACGATCTCCAGCGGCTCGCTCGCGCCGGTGCGGGCGAGCGCGTCGAGCGCCCCGGCCAGCAGACGGTCGGTGATGATACCGTTGAACCGGCTCACAACGATCGCAAACTTGAGGCCAGCCGCATTCAGGTGGCCTTCGACGATGGAATTCTGCATTTCTACTTTCCTTTGAAAAGGGGCTTGCGCTTCTCGAGAAACGCGCGCGTGCCCTCGACCGCATCTTCCGTGGCCGCCAGGGTTCCGAACATGGCGGATTCGAAACGGAGGCCCTCCTCGATCCCGGCGTTCAAGCTGGCATCGACGGCCTCCAAAACACTCGCGACCGCCAGCGGCGCGTTTTCGAAGATCCTCCGCAGCAGCGCTCGCGAAAAGTTCAGCAACTCCGTTTGTAACACGACATGGTTGACCAAGCCCATGCGCTCGGCTTCGGCGGCGTCGATCAGGCTGCCGGTGAGCAGCATTTCGAGCGCACGTCCGCGCCCCACCAGGCGGGGCAGGCGCTGGGTTCCGCCGTAACCCGGCATGATGCCGAGCTTGATCTCGGGCAGCGCCAGCTTCGCGTTCGCGGACGCCACGCGCAGGGTGCAGCACAGAGCCAGTTCCAGGCCGCCGCCCAGGGCATACCCGTTGATGGCGGCGAGGGAGGGCTTTCCCATCCGCTCCAGCCGCCGCAGGACTGCGAGCCCCCGCAAAGACATCTCGCGCGCCGCCAGCGCGTGGCCGATGGGCAGCTCGCCGATATCGGCACCTGCTACAAAGGCCTTGTCCCCCGCGCCCGTCAGGATGAGCCCGCGCACGGCAGGATCGGTTTCGACGCGGCGAAAGGCGTCGTCCAGCTCTCCCATGACGGCCGCGTTCAAGGCGTTCAGCTTTTCCGGCCGGTTGACCGTGACCAGCGCGATGCCGTCGTCGGACGCCTCAAAAGTAATGAACTTATAAGACATATGGGATACTGGGTGTTCTAGAGCATCATCATACCTCATGGACCCGCGCTCGATCCGGAATTTCTCTATCATCGCGCACATCGACCACGGGAAGTCCACCCTGGCGGACCGCCTGCTCGAGATCACCGGGGCGCTTTCCCAGCGCGAAATGATGGAGCAGGTCCTGGACACCATGGACCTGGAGCGCGAGCGCGGCATCACCATCAAGTCCCACGCCGTGCGGCTCAACTACCGCGCCCAGGACGGCGACATCTACCAGTTGAACCTGATCGACACGCCGGGCCACGTGGACTTCAGCTACGAGGTTTCACGCAGCCTGCAGGCGTGCGAGGGCGCGCTGCTGGTGATCGACGCCTCGCAGGGCGTGGAGGCCCAGACGCTGGCCAACACCTATCTGGCGCTGCACCACAACCTGGAGTTGATCCCGGTGATCAACAAGATCGACCTGCCGGTGGCCGAGCCGGACCGCATCAAGGAGCAGATCGAGCAGTTGATCGGGCTGGACGCCACGGGCGCGCTGCTGGTGAGCGCCAAGAACGGCACGGGCGTCGTGGAAGTGCTCGAGGCCATCGTTCACCTGGTTCCCCCGCCGCGCGGCAACCTGGATGCGCCGCTGCGCGCGCTCATCTTCGATTCCTGGTTCGACCCCTACCGCGGCGTGATCACCTTGCTCCGCGTCATCGACGGCCGGCTGAAGATGAAACAGAAGATCCGGCTGTGGTCCAACGGCACGGTGTTCGAGGTGGAGGGCCTGGGCTACCAGTCGCCCAAGCCGGTCCCTTGCGAGGAACTCTCGGCGGGCGAGGTCGGGTTCATGTTCGCGAACATCAAGACGGTCTCGGACGCCAAGATCGGCGACACGGTGACCGATGACACGGTTCCCGCCTCCGAGCCCCTGCCTGGCTTTCAGGAAGTGAAGCCCATGGTATTCGCCGGGCTCTACCCGGTGGAGTCACACGAGCACGGGGTGCTGCGCGACGCGCTCGAAAAGCTGCAACTGAACGACAGCTCGCTGAGCTTCGAGCCGGAGCACTCCGACGCGCTAGGGTTTGGGTTCCGCTGCGGGTTTCTGGGCCTGCTGCACATGGACATCGTGCAGGAGCGGCTGGAGCGCGAGTTCAATATCGATCTCATCACCACGGCGCCGGCCGTGCGCTACCGCGTGCTGACGCGGGCGGGCGAGGTGATCGAGGTCGATAACCCGGCCAAGTGGCCCGATCCCGCCGGCATCGAGCAGGTGGAGGAGCCGATCATCGAGGCCACGGTGATCACGCGCGAGGAATCGATCGGCGAGATCCTGAAGCTGCTGGAGGAGAAGCGCGGCGAGCAGCGCAAGTTCGATTACATCGGCACGGGGCGCGTGCTGCTGGTCTACTCGCTGCCGCTCAACGAGATCGTGCTGGATTTCTACGACCGGCTGAAGACCGTGTCGCGCGGTTACGCTTCGCTCGATTACCACCTGGCGGGCTACCGCGTCTCGCCCATGGTGAAGCTGGACGTTCTGGTGGCGGGCGATCCGGTGGACGCGCTCTCGATCATCATCCACAAGGAGCACGCTTACGAGCGCGGCAAGGCGCTGATCACGCGCCTGCGCAAGCTGATCCCGCGGCAGATGTTCGAAGTGGCGTTGCAGGCGGCCATCGGCAACCGCGTCATTTCGCGCGAGACCATCTCGCCATTGCGCAAGAACGTGCTGGCGAAGTGCTACGGCGGCGACATCTCGCGCAAGCGCAAGCTGCTCGAAAAGCAGAAGGAAGGCAAGAAGCGCATGAAGCGCGTGGGGCGCGTGGAGATCCCGCAGGAAGCGTTCCTGGCGGTGCTGAAGGTGGGGGACGAGGACTAGCGTACTGCGCCCCGGCGCTCTCTTCAGAGGCCGACGAATTCTGGCCGCGGATGAACGCCGATGAACGCGGATAGACCAATTGCTTTCAATCCGCGTTTATCGGCGTTCATCTGCGGCCAATACTGCTTTGGCCTTGCCCGGACGACCCAGAGCCAAACGGGTTCGTCTTGGCCCGATTCGTGTTCATGCGCGTTCATTCGTGGCCAAGAAGACGAACCAAAGCTCTCTGGCCGCGAACAACTCGTGAACGGGGACAGAGATGAAGCCACGGCCTAGTGGGAGGCTGCCGGACAACAACAGAATCTGAGCGCACGCGTATGCTCACGGCGCAAAGTAGCCGTTGATGTCGAGGATCACGTGCGCCGGGTTGGTGACGTAGACGCTGATGGCGCCGCCCGTGCCCGCGGGCACGATGGCCGCATTCGCCAGCACCGAGCCATCGAATGAGTTCAGAGTGGATACCAGCGGCTGTGACAATCCCGTGGGCCATGTCGTCAAGTAGTAGAGCGGGCCGTCGGGCACCACGGTTACGTTCAGCGAATAGGCCGCCGCGGAGGCGGGGACGCCGCAGGCGCTGGAGGGAACTGGGAAGGAGCGCGCGGTTGCGCCCTCCATCTCCGGGCCACCGAGGGGGCCGTCCGCGTTGCGCGTGTCGGCGACCCGGCACGGCGTCAGCGGATAGAACTGCAGTGCGCCCGTGTTTCCGGGCGGGCCGAAATAGCCGTCGATATCCAGGATGACATCGGTCGGGTTGCTCACATAGACCGAAATCGATTCGTTCGCCCCCGCCGGAACAAGCGCGGCGTTCGCGACTACTTTACCGGTCCAGGAGTTGAGCGTCGAGACGTTCGGCTGCGGCTGACCGGCGGGCCACGTTGACAGGTATCCCAGAAAGCCGGCCGGGACCACCGTGACATTCAGCGAGTAAGCGCTGGCGGTAGGGGGGATGTTGCAGCCACTCGAGGGAACCGCAAAGTCGCGGCTCTGGCCGCCCGACATGGATGGCCCTCCGAACGGGCCCACGGCGCCCCGCGTATCCGCCACGCGGCAGGGCGGAGCCGGATAGAAGTCATAGGAGCCCGAGGCTTCAAAGTAACCGTTGATGTCGAGGATGACGTTGGTGGCGTCGGTGACGTAGACGCTGACGGCGCCGCCCGCGCCTGCGGGCACTATGGCGGCGTTGGCCACCACGATGCCGCCGGAGGAGTTCAGGGTGGAGACGAAGGGCTGATCCTGACCGGTGGGCCACAGCGACAAGTAGCCAAGAGGCCCCGCGGGCACCACCGTGACGTTCAGGGAGTAGGCCTGGGCGGTCGAGGGGATACTGCAGCCGCTCGCGGGAATAGCGAACGAACGCGTGGAACCGGCGGTCATGGCCGGACCGCCAAAAAGGCCGTCAGCGTTACGCGTGTCGGCGATTCGGCATGGTGTGGCGGGAACGAAGAGCAGGCCGCCGGTGCTCGTGCCTAGTTGCTCGACATTGAAGGGAAGTCCGGCGATGGTCAACGTGCCCGAGCGTGCGGAGCCGTTGTCGGCAGCCACCGTGTAGTTCACGACCCCGTTGCCGGAGCCGGAAGCGGGTCCAGCGAACGTCACCCAGCCGACCGGGCTGGAAGCGGCCCAGAAGCAGCCGGCTCCGGCGGTAACGTTGACAGCGCCGTTTCCTCCCCCGGCGGGAAAGTTCGCGCTCGGGGAACTGAGCCCCAACGTGCACCCCTGTGGGTTGACGATTTGCATCAGCGCGGCAGAAGTGCTGCCGGCATGGGTCGCGTCGCCCCCGTAGACGGCCATAATCGAGTGCGCGCCGGCAGCGAGGCTTGCCGTGCCGTAGGCGGCACTCCCGGAGGCGTTCAGAATCTCCGTCGCCAGCGGGGCGCCGCCGTCGGCGAACGACACTGTTCCCTGCGGGCTGGTCGAGTCGCTGGAGGTTACGCTGGCGGTCAGGGTCACGAGCGTTCCCACAACGGCGGGGTTCGCGCTCGAGCTCAGCGCCGTCGTTGTGGTGGGCAGTGGAGCGGTGGCGCTCGCCCAGTTCGCAAGCAGGCTTGCGACATCGATGGAGCCGAGGCCGGTCGCTTCGTCATAACCGGGGCCTACCAGGAAGCCGGCCAGACCGCCGGTCAGACCGAAGGGGCTGGGCACGCTGTTATTGCACATACTCGGGATATTGACGTCGCAGTTCGCGACGCCGCTCGACGCTACGGTAACGTCGTGGAAAACCTGGGGGGCCGTGACGGACAGGCGATAGAGCGCCGGGTTGAGGTTCCCCTGGGGGCTGCCCTCTTTCTGGTTGATGAGAGCGGCAATTCCGGCCATGTCCGGAGCGGCCGCCGAGGTTCCGTAGAAGTACTCAAAGTGCAGGCTTTGACCTTGCCCGGAGCAGGGATTGCCCCCGGCGGCGAAGCAGGCGAAGTAGCCGTCGTGGGCGGAAGAAGTGAAGGAAACATCCGGCGTGTATCGTCCCTGGTAGCCGGGCGCTATGCCGGCCTGCCAGGGGGGCGTGGCTATGAATTCGCTCACGCCGCCTCCGCTCTGGGAGGTCTGGGTCGAGCTGCTATTGGTGAAAGGTTCGTTCCAGGCGCCCTCCGGGATGTAGCCGAACGCGGATTCGTAGTTGACTCCATTGGTCGAGTACCAATATTGGCCCGGGTTACTGGCATCCGCGAACTCGGTGCCCCCGACGCAGGTCGCGTAACTCGAGGAGCAGAAGCCGTTGGTATTCAAGGTCTGCGAAGCGGGCGGCGTCGCAAAGTACAGATCACAACCTGCCGCTCCGGAGTCGCCGGAACAAACGAATATGGAGATGCCCTCGGCCGCCGCCTGGCTGTACAGGCTGTCCTCGAGGGCCACTCCCGCTTCGCCAAGCACGTTCTCGCATCCTCCGAAACTGATATTCATGATTTGCGCCGGGACCGGGCTGGTGTCGATGACGTACTCGGCGGCGACATGGAGACCGCCGCCGGGCGCAGTGACATCGTTGCTGCTAATCACCAGAAGGATCGTCGCTCCGGGAGCCACGCCGCTCGCCCGCGTAACGTCGAGGGTCGCCTCCAACTGATCGTCCGAGAAGTTTCCTTGAGACGTCAGCGGAGGGCCGGGATCGCTCCCGTTCAGAGGGACAATTACGGTGGGGTCCCGCACCGGGAGGCCGGAAAGTTGCTGGAAGCTCTCGATGTCCGCATTGTCGACCCGGGAGCGGCCGACAATCGCAATGGTCTGACCGGCGCCGTCGATACCGCTGGAGTAGACGGAATTCAGGTCGTAGATGGTCGCGAAATCCGACGGAAATACATAGTGGCTGCACGCGCCGCCGCTGCAGGAAAAGCTGCCCGCGGGCGCAGGGCCCAGGCTGGCCGGGCCGCCTCTGAGCATCGGATTGAGCTTGACGGTGTAAAGGCCGGAGACGGCACGGACTACGGGAGCCAGTGCGGCCGGGATGCTCGGTTCGGATGCGATCGAGAAGCGTCGCTCGCCGCCGACTGCGTACTGATGCATCCGCGCGCCAAACGCCCCGCCGACCGCCGCGGCCGTACCGCCGAACGCGATCCGCACGCGGCTGTTGGAAACGGACTCCACGTGCAGACCCTCGGAGGCGAGCCAGCCGGTGACGGCGGCAATGTCGTTCGTGGAGACGCCGAAGCGCTCTCCCACCTCGACCGGGGTCAGCCAGCGATGATAGTCGGAAGAGCCGGGCTCTTGCTGCCTGCGCAGGAGATTCTCAAAGGCGCGCTGCCGCTCGGGCGACCGGGCGAGAACGATGGCGGCGTGCCGGATGGTAAAGTCCTCGGGAAGGGCGCCGGCGTCGGTCTGCGGATTGGCCCATGCAGGAGGCCGCCCAGGAATCGAGACGCGCCGAGTACGGTCCACCCGGCTGACCACCCGGTCCGCCGCGGCGTCCTGGCGGGGGGTGGCCGCGGACGCGGACAATACCAGAAGGAATATCGCGGGAACTCGCAAGCTTGCGACTCGAAGCATGGGGGAATTCTATATCAGACAACGATGTTGCACAACTGTCAGCGGCCGTCGCGCTATTGCGTTAGCGTGCCCTCGGACTCCTCCGCCGCCGGCAGGCGGTCGGTGGGCCGCGCGATCCAAGCGTAGAGCGTCGGCCGCAACAAGAGGCTGATGAACAGGTTCACGATCAGGCCGCCCACGATCACGATGGCGAAGGGCCGTTGCGAATCCGACCCGATGTCGTGCGAGAGCGACGCCGGCAGCAAACCGAGCGTCGCCACCAGCATGGTCGTCATGATGGGCCGGAGCCTCAGCATGGCGCCTTCGGTTGCCGCCTCCACCACTCCATGGCCCCGTGCGCGCAACTGGTTAATGTACTCGATCATGATCACCCCGATCTGCACCGAGACGCCGAGTAGCGCCAGCATGCCCACGCCCGAGGAAACGCTGAAATGCGTGCGCGAGACCAGCAGCGCCCAGATGCCGCCGATGGGCTCGCCGAGCGAGAGCAGATTGGCCTGGATGTGGCGCAGGTCGAGCAGAACGGAGGCGAACAGCAGCGAAAACGGAACGGCCGCGACGATCAGCGCGCTGCGCACGTTCCCCAATAACGCAAAGAGCACGATGGTGGGACACTTTTATCAAGGCCAAAAGGGGACGTTATCACGGAGCTACAATAGGCGAACGCTCTGCCTCACCGCAAGCGCAGTGTTAAGATGTACTCGATTCGGCGATCCGAATGAAGGGATTCTTCCGTAAGTCACGGGCGGTGCCCGACACCAAAAACATGACGTACGTCAATCTCGGACGCAGCGGCCTGAAGGTCTCCAGTATCTGTCTGGGCACGATGTCGTTCGGCAGCCAGCAATGGCAGGCCTGGACGCTGCCGGAGGAAAAGAGCGCTCCCATCATCCGGCGGGCGCTCGAACTGGGGATCAACTTCTTCGACACCGCCGACGTGTATTCCACCGGCGTGAGCGAGGAGATCCTCGGCCGTGCGCTGAAGGACCTCGCTAAGCGGGATCAGGTAGTCATTGCGACCAAGGTGAACGGCCCCATGGGCAGCGGACCCAACGATCGCGGCTTGTCCCGCAAGCACATCATGGACGCGCTGCACGCTTCGCTGCGGCGGCTCAAGACAGAGTACATCGATCTCTACCAGATCCACCGCTGGGATTACGAGGCGCCCGTCGAAGAAACTCTCGAAGCGCTGAACGATCTGGTCCGCTCGGGGAAAGTGCTCTATCTGGGCGCCTCGAGCATGTTTGCCTGGGAGTTCTCACGCGCCCTGCATATTTCCGAGACCCGCGGATGGGCGCGGTTTGTCTCGATGCAGAATCATTACAACCTGATTTATCGCGAAGAAGAGCGCGAGATGCTGCCGCTCTGCCGTCACGAGGGAATCGCGGTATTGCCATGGAGCCCGCTGGCGCGGGGTTTGCTCGCGGGCAAATGGAAGGGCCCCCGGGGGGTGGAGACGCTCCGCGCTCAGACCGACGAGTACACGCGGCGGCTCTACTATCAGGAACAGGATTTCGAAGTCGCGGACCGCGTGGCCGAGGTGGCGCGGAAACGTTCGGCGCCGCCAGCGCAGATCGCCCTCGCATGGCTATCGAGCCGCCCCGGCGTAACGGCTCCGGTCGTAGGAGCGACCCAAGTGTCTCACGTGGAAGATGCGGTCGCTTCGCTGCAGATCAAGCTCGACGAAGAGGAAGTCCGGCAACTGGAAGCGCCCTACAAGCCGCATCCGGTGCTGGGGCACGAGGGTGGCAGGTGAATCCCGGAGCGGCCGCCACATTTGCGATCGATCCGGACCAAATCACGACGGCCACGCCCCAGACGCTCTGGATCGAACTCACTTCGAAGTGCCCCTTCGATTGTGTCTTCTGCACGCGCCGGGTCCGCTTTGGAGCGGGTACGCACCTGGACTTCGACGTCTACAAGCGGCTGATTGGCGAGCTGCAGTCGCCGGACTTCATCGGCCTGAACTACTCGGGCGAGTCGATTCATTATCCACGGCTCCTGGAAGCGATCCGTCTGGCGGCCGGGACCGGGGCATCGACGGAACTGGTAACGGCGTTCTCGACCGTCTCCCGGCCGGTGCTCGAAGGCATCGTGGAAAGCGGTCTGGATCGGCTGGCGGTCTCCCTGCACACGATGGACTCGCGGCAGTACGACCGGATCTATCGATTCGGCTCTCTGGATCTTCTGAAGCGGCGCATTGACGAATTCCTGGAGCTCCGATCGAGACGTGGCGCCAAGAAGCCTCGGCTGGACTTCTGTTTCGTCGCGATGAACGAGAATCTGGATCAACTTCAGCCGGTGGCCGAGTACGCGCATCAACTGGGAATCGCCGAGATCTCCGTTCATCCCATCATCGGCAGGCACCTGGTTCCGCACGACTTTTCGCGGGAGCTCTCGTCGAATCGGCTCACAGATGAATTCAAAGAGGCGCTCCGGCGCACGGTCGGAGGCGTCCAGGCCGCTTTTCCCGGCTTCGCGGTGAACGTTCTGAATCCGGACCTCGACCCGAATCCGCGCTTGAGTCACACGCCCGCGTACTATGCCCCGCCTTTGCCGGCGCATGCGCGCATCTACTCCTGCGATCAGTCGCCGTTCGAGACCGTTCACGTTCTCGCCAGCGGCGCGGTGGTCGTTTGCGAGGTTCACGATGAGGTTCCGTTGGGCAACCTGCACCAGCAGTCGTTGGGGGAGATCTGGCACGGAGACGCGTACCGCGAGTTTCGGCGGAGGTATGCGGCAGGCACGGTCGCGGGATGCCGGATGTGTGTCTGGAAGTTCGCTTACGTGCCGGAAAAATGGAGTTCGTCGATCGTCGTTGCAGACGGAATCAGTCCACAACTGCTCCGGGGGTGGCATGCCCATGAAGGGCAAGGCATTCTCTGGAGCAGGAAGCAGGCTTTGCTCGCGCTTAGCAATCCACATGGCGGAACCCGCGTGAGGATTGCGGGGATCCTTCCGCGCGGCCCGGAAGGGCGGATGAATTCGGTCACGGTGTCCTGCAACCGCGTGCCCATCGGCGAGATCCGGAACGAGACTCGAGAGTTCATGAGTTTCGACACTACGCTGCGATTGCCGGAACCGTTAGAGAACGTCTGGCTGAGTTTTTCGGTCGCCCATACGCACCGCCCGTCCTTGCACGGTTCGAGCGGCGACTCGCGGGATTTAGGCGTCGGGCTCGAACGGATCGGTGTTTGCGCCTGACCGAGAGAGAGCCTGGCGGTACAAGGCCTCCTGCAACGCGGCGGAGCGGCCCCAACCGAGCCGTTCGGAGAGCCACGGCGGCGGGGCTTCCAGCAGCAGGCGTTTGTCCTCGTCCGCGAGCAGATCCCGGATCGGCTGGACAGAGCCGAGGACGTCTTCGGCCACAACCAAGGCCGGGATCCCGGCATCCAGGAAGCCGCGGGCGCCCTCGCGCGTCGAGACGCAGACTCGCCCGGCGGCAACCGATTCGGCCAGCTTGACGGCGGATCCGCGATTTCCCCGAAGTGGATTGATCGTGAGAGCGCAGCCTTGCAGCCAGGAGTACACGTCATCCGTGTGCCCGTGGACCCGGATGCCCGGTTGGCGAAGGCAGGCGTGCCTCTCGGCGTGGAGGCCGGCATCGGGACCACCCAGAACGTCCAGGCACAGCTCCGGAATCATTCCGCGCAGGGCGGGAAAAACGGTGGCCGCAAACTCGAGCATCGCGGCAAGGTTGGGTGCGTACCGGAAGGGTCCGATGAATAGAAGCGAAGTCCGCCCGCGGGAAGGGGTGTACGACCGGCCGCTCCATTCAACTCCATTCGGCACGACGTGGACGTTCGGGCGCCGCAGCAGCGCGGCGTCCTCCGCGCAACAGGTGAGTATCCCGGCGTATGGCTGCATGTGAGCCAGCTCAAATGCGTCCTCGGGCGAGTCCCCTCGCTCGCTGAGTAAAACATCGTGCAGCGTCAGGAACCATGGCGCCCGGGAGGCCGTTCCGTCCGCTAGCGCGGCCAGCTCGGCGTATTCGACTTGAACGATGTTGGGCCGGTACGCGGCGATCAAGCGTTGCGTCTCCCGCTGGAGCCGGCGGTGCGAGTGAGTGCGGATGCGCGAGATCCGGTCTTGGGACCCGGTTTTGGGATCCAAGCGTCTGCTGGCCAAGTGAACCGACCAGACACAACCCCGGAACCTCGCAAGCTTCGAGGAGCAATACCTCTCTTCTTCGTCGCTCAGGAGATGGATTTCGAAATGGCGGCCGAGATGTTCGAGCAGGCTTACGATCCGGCGCGCTCCGCCGTGCTCGGGGGGCTGAATGTGATACGGCGTCACAACGAGCAGACGCGAGCGGTTTGCCGCCGGCTCGGGCGGCCGCAGGTAGAACTTTCGCAGGCAGAGACGCAGGGGGATATCCGAGTAGGGCGCCCTAGATTTCGCCAGGAGCGAGAAGAAGACCGACACGGCTACGCTGGGCCGCGACACCTCCCGCTGCGTTTCCAAGCAGCCTTCCCGAATTCGCCTAATGGCCTTTTGCGGCGGGGTTCGCGTGAGGTCGTGACGCAATTCGAACAGCAGCCCGTTCCGCCGAAAGATGCGGTCAATCTCTTCGGGCCGATAAAAGCGGGACACGGTGGCGCGGTGCAGATGAACGGCTTTGGACTGGGGGCAGAAAAGCACTTCGTAGCCTTCCCACCAGGCTCGAACGCCCCACTCGACGTCTTCCCAATAGAAAGGATCGTAAGGATCGGAAGCCACTCGGCGCGCGAGCAGCTCCCGCCGGAACAGCGATGCGCCTCCGCCCGCATACAAGCCGCCCCGAACCGTCTGCTCGTCCTCGGGAAGCACGTCGAAGATCGCCACATCCGGGCCCTCGATCCGGAAGCCGGTCCAGCCCGTCTCTTCGCGCCTGCGGGCAGGGTCCGCGAAGAAGATCTGCGAAGCGATCGCGAAGACGCGATCCGCCCGCCATTTGGCTGCTTCCGCCAAGGATTCGGGGTCGAGCATCATGTCGCTGTTCAGCAGATACACTCCGCCAAAGCGCGCCCGCTTCAAGCCGAGGGAGACGGCGGTGGCAAAGCCGAGAGGCTCGGCGTGATGAACCCAGATGACCTTTGGGAAGTCGGCGCGCAGTTCCGCGTAGTCCGCCAGAGGAGCGCCGTTGACGACGACAATGATCTCGGCGGGCTCTCCCAGCCGGTCCGCCGCGGCCGCGGCGCTCGTCAGACAGTCCCGCAGCATCGCAGGCGAGGCCCGCTCGGGGATGATGACCGAGATGCCGGGCCGCCACGGCCCCACTTCTCCTCGCGCCCTCGTGAAGCGCCGCGCGACTTTCTCCAGCGCCCTGGCCAGATGAAGCGCGGCGAGAAGCGGGAGGAATCGAATGCGGGCCAGCCAGCGTTCACCGCTCATGGCTTACACCAGGAACTGCAGGAGAGCGTCAGCGGCCGATGAATCAAGCGAGTGGCGCCGCGCCCACCACGCCTGAGCGGCGAACATCGAGCACCAGGCGTTGGCGTGCCGCAGGCGTCCGTCGGCGGACCGCTCAAAGTAGACGCCCCCGTCCGGCCCTCGAAACGAGGCCAGGCGCGCGGCTAACTCTTCCAGGCAAGCTTCGCCCGAGCTATCCAGGCTGCCGAGGTTCCTCAAGAGGCAGCCGGCGCGGAGGGCCTGCGCGATGCAATCGGACCGCTGGCATTTCTGCAGCGCGGCCGACGAACAAAGAACGTGATAGGCAGCGGAGGCGCGCCGCTGAAGCTCCCGGTCCCCGGTGGTTCCGAACCTCATCAGCAACCCCTCGACGTGGTAGAGCGAGGGATGTAGCTCGTCCTCACCCAGGGAGGCGCTCGGTTGAAAGGGAAACCAGCGCTCCCAAGTCGTCTGGGCGGCGCGCTGGAGCCATCCCGGCAGAATCCCGGAGGGCACGCCCAGAATCGCCGCCGCGGCCTTGGTTTGATATGGGCCGGGGTTCAGGGACCAACGCTCTGGCCGGGGCCCGTCCCGCACCTGGCGCGCGCACTGCAGCGTTCCGTCTCCGTCAACGAAGGTCCGCAATCGTGATACCAAGCCGCACACCACTGGCCCCGCCAGCGCCGCGCCGACACACGGGGAGGCGCTGTACGCGCCCCGGAGCATCATCGCCAGATCGAACGAAAAGAGAAAGCTGTTGCGCCAGTCTTTCCACTGCTGCCCACCCAGATAGCGACGGGTCAATGGGACCTCCGCATCCACCCAGCGCAGCAGCAGCCACTGAAACGCCGATCGCATCCGCTGCGGCAATCCGTCTCCGGGGGTGGAGGCGGACTGCAGAAATCGCAAATAGGAGAGGAAATAGCCCGTGACCTCGCCGTAGCAGTGCGGTATCGTACCGCTGGGGTCTATCCAGCCGCCGACAGCTCCGGCTTCGGGCGGGGCCGTCAGTTGGATGCCCGAATGAAGCAGCCAGCTATTGGCGAGCTCTTCAGGGCTCCCGAACGACCCGGTGTCCGGCAGGCCTTCAAGTGCCACTGCAGCGACCGGGTCCGAATCGCACATTGTCTCATTAGACTACGAATCTCCGAACCGCGGTTCCCACTCACCGCGCTTCCAGGCATAATCTAGAGGTTATGCGTTACCACCTGAAAGTGGGTCTACTGGTTCCAGCATTGCTTGCCTGCTCGGCGGCCGCCGCGGTCGCCGCCGGGCCCGGGAAACCGCCAACCGTCGCCGAGGCGCAGGCGTTCATGGACCAGGCCGAGGGGACACTGCTCGACCTGGGGACCTTCGCCGGCCGCGCGGATTGGATCAAATCCAACTTCATCACGGAAGACACCGAGCTGGTGGCCGCGCGCGAGGATGAGCGCGCCATCGCCGCGACGGTGGATCTGACCAAGCGCGCGACGCGCTTCGACAAGCTGCAGCTTCCGCCGGAACTGGCCCGCAAATTCAAGCTGCTCAAGGTGGCGCTGACGCTGGCGACGCCAGCCGACCCGAACGAGGCCTCCGAGCTGACTCGCATCGTCACTTCGATGGAGGGCACTTACGGCCGGGGTAAGTACTGCCCGGGAGGCGACCAGTCGAAGTGCCTCGACCTCGAAGACATCACGCGCATCATGGCCACCAGCCGCGACCCCAACCAACTCCTCGATGTCTGGCGCGGCTGGCACAGCATCTCGCCGCCGATGCGCCAGGAGTTCGCCCGCTACGTCGAGCTCGGCAACAAGGGCGCGAGCGAGCTGGGCTTCGCCGATATGGGCGCCATGTGGCGCTCGAAATACGACATGCCGCCCGACGCGTTCGCCCAGGAGCTGGATCGGCTGTGGGAGCAGGTGCGGCCGCTCTACGTCTCGCTGCACGCTTACGTGCGGAGCCGGCTGCGCGAGAAGTACGGCGACATCGTTCCCGCCAGCGGGCCCATTCCGGCGCACCTGCTCGGCAACATGTGGGGACAGGAGTGGAACAACATCTACCCGCTGGTGGCGCCCAAGGATGCCGATCCCGGCTACGACCTCACCCAGATTCTGAAAGATCGCAAGACCGATCCTCTGCAGATGGTCCGCTACGGCGAGGGGTTCTTCACCTCGCTGGGATTCGCGCCACTTCCCCAGACGTTCTGGGAGCGGTCGCTGTTCGTCAAGCCGCGCGACCGCGAGGTGGTCTGCCACGCCAGCGCCTGGGACATCGATTACGTGGAGGACGTGCGGCTCAAGATGTGCATCGACATCACGGCCGAGGATTTCGTCACCGTTCACCACGAGCTGGGCCACAACTTCTACCAGCGCGCGTATGACCGGCAGCCCTTCCTGTTCCGCGACAGCGCCAACGACGGCTTCCACGAGGCCATCGGCGACACCATCGCGCTCTCGGTCACGCCCGAGTACCTGGTGAAGCTGGGCCTGCTCAAGGAGGCGCCCGATCCGTCCAAGGACATCGGCCTGCTCATGCAGAAGGCGCTCGAGAAAATCGCCTTCCTGCCTTTCGGGCTGATGATCGACCAGTGGCGCTGGAAGGTGTTCTCGGGCCAGATTCCGCCGGAGAAGTACAACCAGACGTGGTGGGAGCTGCGCCGGAAATACCAGGGCATCGACGCGCCGGTCGCGCGCAGCGAAGCGGATTTCGATCCCGCCGCCAAGTATCACGTCGCGGCCAACGTTCCCTACGCGCGTTACTTCCTGGCGGACATTCTCCAGTTCCAGTTCCACCGCGCGCTGGCACAGATTGCGGGCTGCAAGAGCCCGCTCAACCGCTGCTCGGTGTATCAGAACGCGGAGGCCGGCCGGCGCTTCGCGGCGATGCTCGAGATGGGGCAGAGCCGGCCGTGGCCGGACGCGCTGGAGGCCCTCACGGGCCAGCGCGAGATGGACGCCACGGCGATCCGGGATTACTTCGCGCCGTTGCAGAAGTGGCTGGACGAGCAGAATCGGGGGAAGCCGGTGGGGTGGTAGGCGCCGTCTAACGTCTTCCGTGGCGAGTTGAAAACGGAGAACCAACCAAAAACGGAGAACCAACCTTGAAAGAGGTAAATCGGCTCTATTAAGCTCGTCCCGAGGGAGGAAGAATATGCTCCGAAAGCTAACAATATCGCTTAAGCGTGATGAGGCATTCCAGGCGACTCGCGTAACGATTGGGAAGAACAAGCTCGTGTACGTCCTGGTTGCGGACAAGCGACTTAAGTACAAGAAGGGAACATCGAAGATCGCGTACGTCGGGACCACAGAGAAGGGAGCCGAACGGATTGCCCAGAGCCTAGCGCTCAAAGCGGACAAAATTCTCCGCCTGCATGGCGTCCGTAGGGTTCACGCGAAGGTCCTCACGTGCAGGCCCCGTAAGCACGTCGAAACGTGGAGGGAGCTCGAGCGAGCTTTGCTGTTGTGTTTCCGCGGCAAGTTCGGTGAGGTACCGAAATACAACCTGCAAGGGAAGAGGATGAAGGCTACCAACGAGTTTAGGTACTTTCGGCGCGCCCGCGTCGAGAATGTGATTGATCAGCTTAGCTGGGGAGCCTGATCGATTCCGTTGCATCGCGCCTGCGTCATCATCGAGCCGACGTGCTGATTGTCCACGTACACGCACACGTCAAGCCGGAGTTCGTCGAGGCCTTCAGGACGGCCACGGCCGAGAACGCGCGCAATAGCGTGCTGGAACCGGGCATCTTGCGGTTCGACGTCATCCAGCAGGCCGACGAACCGTCACGTTTCGTCCTGATCGAGGTCTACCGGACCGTCGAGGCCACCGCCGCGCACAAGGAGACGGCGCACTACGCCAGGCGGGCCGCCGCTTCGCGGCGATGCTCGAGATGGGGCAGAGCCGGCCGTGGCCGGACGCGCTCGAAGCCCTCACCGGCCAGCGCGAGATGGACGCCACGGCGATCCGGGATTACTTCGCGCCGTTGCAGAAGTGGCTGGACGAGCAGAATAAAGGGAAGCCGGTGGGGTGGTAGACTCAACCGGAATGAGAGCCCCATTTCGTGAAACACTCTCTTCGCAGAATCCTGGCTGACTCCCACGTCTCAGCCGTTGCCATCGCGGTGCTTCTCCTGTGGTCGCTCGACTCGGGATTCCGGGCGCTCGCCGGATTCCTGATAACTGCCCTGGCGATCCTTGGTGTTCCCTACTTCTCCATCAGACTCACTGTCGCGGACCGTCTTTTATTGGTCAAGACGCTCTTGTATCTTCTCGATGCCCTTATCAGCCTTGCCGCAGCCTGGCTCCTGTCCCACTGGGTGTATGGCGTGGGGCCGCTCCGCAGCTTGGGCGGATACGGCACCAGAGGAACGAGGAGGAACCATGATTAAGCGGCTGAAACGGGCTATCGTCGAGAGCTTTGTCGGCGCTGTCGCCCTCGGCTGGCTATTTGCGCAAGGCGTTGTGCACTTTGCGAATGTATTTGCCGCACCCCTTACAGGCTGGATCGTGCGAAGCGAATATCGCGAACTCACGCGCTCCACCGCTGGCCCGGCGGGCTTCTCGTTAGTGGACGCGCTGGCCGAGTTGGTGAGATCTATTTCGCTCCTGCTGGTCTGGTACGTTTTGCTGCGCTGGCTTTACTACAAGCCCCTCAAGAACGAGACGTCCGATCCAGGGCAGAATCGCGAACAAGCCGCCTGAACGCGGAACGGCCCGCGGACTTGAGCTATTATCGAGCCGAGCCTAAATCGTGGCCACAATCGCGTCTCCCCAACCCAACGCTCTTTACTGCCCGGCGGCCGGGCTCGGGTCCGTCTGCTTCACGAAATCGAACGTGCAGGCGCGGCCGACGATGCCCAGGCCCTGGTTCCTTGTGCCGGTGCCTTCGATCTCTTTGAACTGAGCCTTTACTTCGTAGCTGTACTCCTCGCCCTTGTGGGCCAGGACTCCCCGGGCATATTGGCGCGAGTAGACGATGCCCGTCGCGGACAACTTCGCGCTGCCGTCCTTGCCGATCTTGCCTTCGAGCAGGAGATATCCGGGTTCGCCCGCCGTGCCGTGCTCTCCCCTGAAGTTCCCGTTGGCGATGACGCTGGACAGATGCCAGGTATAGCCCTCGGTGCTTCCCTTGGGAGGACATGTCATGGTCGTCATCCATTTGCCGTCGAAGCCTTCGCCGGCCTTGAGAATTCCCGGTACGAGTATCAGCGCGCAACCCGATAGAAGCCACAACCAGTTCCGCATGTGCGTTCCCTTTCGGGGAGCCAGTCTAGCACAGTCGCCTGCGCTATGATCGAGCCGAGATGCTGATTGTTCACGTACACGCACACGTCAAGCCGGAGTTCGTCGAGGCTTTCAGGGTGGCCACCGCCGAGAACGCGCGCAACAGCGTGCTCGAGCCGGGCATCCTGCGCTTCGACGCCATCCAGCAGGCCGATGACCCCACGCGTTTCGTGCTGATCGAGGTTTACCGGACGGTCGAAGCGACCGTCGCGCACAAGGAAACCGCGCACTACGCGGCGTGGCGGGACGCGGTGACGCCGATGATGGCCGAGCAGCGCACCAGCGTGAAGTACGCGGCCGTCTTCCCGGCCGAGCAGGATTGGTAGGATGCGCTTCGAGTTCGCCACCGCGACGCGCATCGTTTTCGGGGAGGGCGCGCTGGCCGAGGTTCCGGCGGCCGCGCGGGAACTGGGGGCTCGGGCGCTGCTCGTCACGGGCCGCTCGCCCGAACGCGTGGCGCTCCCGGCGGCGGCAACGTTCGCGGTCGAGGGCGAGCCTTCGATCGACATGGTGCGGCGCGGCGTCGAAACTGCCCGCGCGGCGCGCTCTGATGTGGTGGTCGCCATCGGCGGCGGGAGCGCCATCGACGCCGGCAAGGCCATCGCGGCCCTGGCCTCCAACGGCGGCGACGTGCTCGACTACCTCGAAGTCATCGGAAAGGCGCAGCCGCTCACAAGGCCTTCGGTTCCGTTCATCGCCATTCCGACTACGGCGGGCACGGGGTCCGAGGTGACGCGTAACGCCGTGCTGGCCTCGCGCGAGCACCGCGTGAAGGCGAGCCTGCGCAGCCCGTTCATGCTGCCACGGCTGGCGGTGATCGATCCCGAACTGACCTACGGGCTGCCGCCAGCGATCACCGCCTCGACCGGTCTCGACGCACTCACGCAACTTATCGAGCCCTACGTTTCGGCACGCGCGAATCCGATGACGGACGCGCTCTGCCTCCAGGGCATGCGGCGAGCCGCCGGGGCGCTCGCGCGCGCGTGTCGCGATGGAGGCGACCGCAAGGCGCGGAGCGACATGGCGCTGGCCAGCCTGTTCGGAGGACTGGCGCTCGCCAACGCGGGACTCGGCGCGGTTCACGGATTCGCCGCGCCCGTGGGCGGCATGTTCCCCGCCCCGCACGGAGCCGTTTGCGCGGCCCTGCTGCCGCAAGCGATGGAAATCAACATCCGCGCCCTGCGCGCCCGCGAGGCCGCGAGTGATGCGCTCGGGCGCTACACTGCGGTTGCGCGCACGCTCACCGGCAGCGCCGAAGCGTCCGCCGAAGACGGCGCCGCATGGGTGGGCCAGCTCTGCCGGGAACTCGGAATTCCGCCGCTCTCAACCTACGGCGTGCGTGGCGAGGACGTGCCGGCGCTGGTCGAGAAGGCCGCGCGCGCCAGCAGCATGAAGGGCAATCCGATCGCGCTCACGGCGGAGGAGATGGGCGAGCTGCTCACGCGGGCGATGTAGGACCGCTCCCTGACGGCCGCGGTTCGGTGCTGGCGCGCTCTGTGGCGCACGCTCTCCGCGTGCCGCGTCGGGACTCGTCTAGACGCTAAGGCGTCGGCACGAACGGGGACTCGGAGGACAAGCAGAAGCTTATCCCACTACGGGGCGCCGGCCTTGGCGGGCGATAGCTTGAGCGCCTTGATCCGGTCGCGCAACTCGGCCGCCTTTTCGAACTCGAACCGCTTGGCCGCCTCACGCATCTTCTCCTCGAGCTCCGTGAGGTAACGCTCCAGTTGTTCGGGCGAGAGATCCGCGGCAGGTTCCTCGGCCTCGAGCGACACGGTGACGTAGTCGGCTTCCGAGATCGCCACCAGGCTCATATCGATGGGCTTGATGATGGTCTGCGGCGTGATGCCGTTGTCCTCGTTGTACTGCACCTGAATCGCGCGCCGGCGGTCCGTTTCCCCGATAGCGGTGCGCATCGAGTCGGTCATCACGTCGGCATACAGGACGGCCTTGCCGTTCACGTTGCGCGCGGCGCGGCCGATGGTCTGGATGAGCGAGCCGCCCGACCGCAGGAAGCCCTCCTTGTCGGCATCGAGGATCGCCACCAGCGACACCTCGGGCAAGTCCAGGCCTTCGCGCAACAGGTTCACGCCGATGAGCACGTCGATATCGCCGCGCCGCAGGTTCCGCAGGATTTTGATGCGGTCGAGCGTATTCACCTCGGAATGCAGGTACTGGCACTTGACGCCAGCCTCGGAGTAATACTCCGCGAGGTCCTCGGCCATGCGCTTGGTCAGCGTGGTCACCAGCACGCGCTCGCCAGCTTCCACGCGCCGCCGGATTTCGTGCAGCAAGTCGTCCACCTGGCCGCGGATGGGACGCACCTCGACCGCGGGATCGACGAGGCCGGTGGGCCGGATCACCTGCTCCACCACGACACCCGCCGACTTAGTAAGTTCGTACGGTCCGGGCGTGGCCGAGACGTAGATCACCTGGTTGACGCGGTTCTCGAATTCCTCGAAGGTGAGCGGGCGGTTATCGAGCGCGCTGGGCAGGCGGAAGCCGTAAGAGACTAGCGTCTCCTTGCGCGAGCGGTCGCCGTGGTACATGCCGTGGAGCTGCGGGACGGTCTGGTGGCTCTCGTCGATGACGATGAGCGAGTCGTGCGGCAGATAGTCGAGCAGCGTCGGCGGGGCTTCGCCCGGCAGGCGTCCCGAGAAGTGGCGCGAGTAGTTCTCGATGCCGTGGCAGTAGCCGATCTGGCGGATCATTTCCAGGTCGAACATGGTGCGCTGCCACAGCCGCTGGGCCTCCACCGCCTTGCCCGATTTCTCGAGCTCCGCGTGCCACCAGTTGAGCTCTTCCTCGATCGAGCGAAGGGCGTTGTCGCGGGTCTCCGCGCTCATGACGTAGTGCGTTTTGGGGTAGATGGGCAGGCGCAGGTAGGTCTGGCGGACCTGGCCGGCCAGGGGCTCGATCTGCGAAAGGCTTTCGATCTGGTCGCCCCACAGCTCGATGCGGTAGGCGTTGTCGTCGTAGGTGGGATAGAGCTCGATGACGTCTCCGCGCACGCGGAACGTTCCGCGGCGGAAGTCGGCGTCGTTGCGCTCGTAAAGGATCTCCACCAGCCGCCGCACGATGTCTTCGCGCCGGATCTTCTGCCCCTTTTCGAGCATGAGCAGCATGCCGTAGTAGGCCTCCGGCGAGCCCAGGCCGTAGATGCAGCTCACGCTGGCCACAATGATGCAATCGCGCCGCTCGAACAACGACCGCGTGGCGGAGAGGCGCAGCTTGTCGAGCTCGTCGTTGATGGTGGCTTCCTTTTCGATATACACGTCGCCCGACGGGATGTAGGCTTCGGGCTGGTAATAGTCGTAGTAACTGACGAAATACTCGACCGCGTTGGCCGGGAAGTACGACTTGAACTCCTGGTAGAGCTGCGCTGCCAGCGTCTTGTTGTGCGCCAGCACGAGGGTGGGCCTCGCGGTGTGCTCGATCACCTTGGCGATAGTGAACGTCTTGCCCGACCCGGTCACGCCCAGCAGGACCTGGTCCCGCTCGCCATCGAGAACACCCCGGTTGAGCTGTTCGATGGCCTGCCCCTGGTCCCCGCGGGGCTGGTAATCTACCACGAGGTGGAAGCCCATGACTACAGTGTAGCCGCCCGTGCTACAACGGGGACAAGGAGGCACGGGAATGCAAGTCGGTTTCATCGGTCTGGGAAACATGGGCGAGCCGATGGCGCGCAATCTGATGCGCGCTGGCCATCGGCTGACGATCTACAACCGCACGCGGCAGCGGGCCGAGGCGCTGGGAGGCGAGGGCGCCCGCATCGCGGACACACCGGCGGACGCCGCCGCGGAGGCCGAGGTGCTGATCACGATGCTCGCCGACGATCGCGCGGTGCGCAGCGTTCTGCTGGGCGCCGGACCCGACGAAACCTCCGCCATCGATGCGCTCGCGCCGGAGGCCGTCCACATGTCGGCGAGCACGATCGGCATCGAATGCTCGAAGGAACTGGAGCGCGAGCACCGCGCCCGGCGCCAGGGCTATGTGGCCACCCCGGTGATCGGCCGGGCCGAAGCGGCGCGCGACAAGGCGCTGTGGGTGATCGCGGCGGGTGCGCCGAAGGACATCGAGCGCTGCCGCCCGCTGATGGAGGCGCTGGGCAGGGGCATCACCATCGCGGGCGAGGAACCGTGGCAAGCGAACCTGACCAAGATCGGCGTGAACTTCATGCTGGCGACGGTGCTGGAAGCCTTCGGCGAGGTCTACGCGATGCTCGAGAAGTCGGGCATCGACCCGCACAGCTTCCTCGACGTCGCCAACAACGGCGCTTTCCGGTCGCCGGTCTATGCGAATTACGGGCGGATGATCGCGGACCGGCAGTACGAGCCCGCGGGCTTTTCGCTCAAGCTTGGCCTCAAGGACGCCGAACTGGCGCTGGAGGCGGGCGACGCGGTGCAGGCGCCGCTGCCGTTCGCGAGCGTTCTGCGCGACCACTACCTGCAGGCGCTGGCGCACGGGCACGGCGAACTGGACTGGAGCGCGGTCGCGGAAGTGGCCCGGCACAACGCCGGCGTGGACAAAGCGCTCAAAGCGGGCGGGTAGTGTGTCGGCAGTCGTGCCGACACCTTGGCGTCGAGATGAGTCTCGACGCGGCACGCATGAGTGCGCGCGCCACGAAAGACTGACTAGAATGAATATCACGGAACAAGAAGCCACGATCGCGCGCGCGCAGGGCGGTGTCGCTCGCTTCGGCCGGGCGGCGTGGGGCGTGCTCGCCTACAACGTGCTGGTGGTGCTGTGGGGAGCGCTGGTGAGGGCGACGGGTTCGGGCGCGGGATGCGGCGGGCATTGGCCGCTCTGCAACGGCGAGGTGGTCCCTAACCTGCAAACGACGGCGACCGTCATCGAATACACGCACCGTCTGATGAGCGGCCTCGCGATCTTCGCGGTGTGCGGGCTGTGGTTGTGGAGCCGGAGCGTGTTTCCGCGCGGCCACCGCGCGCGCTGGTGGGCGGGCCTCTCGGCCGTGCTCCTCGCAATCGAAGCGCTGCTCGGGGCGGGCCTGGTGCTGTTCGACTACGTGGCGCACAATGCCTCCATCGGCCGTGTGTTCTACCTGGCGGTACATTTGGCCAACACGCAAATCCTGCTGGCGGCGCTGGCGATGACGGCGTGGAGGGCAACGCGCGGCCAAGCTCTGGTTCGCGCGAACGCGCCGGGAGTGCTCCAGGCCGCACTGCCCCTGGTGATCGCGGTCAGCATGACGGGCGCGGTAGTGGCGCTCGGCGACACGCTGTTCCCCGCCCCGTCGCTCGGCGCGGGACTGGCGCAGGATTTCTCCCCTGCGGCGCATTTGCTGTTGCGGCTGCGGATCGTGCACCCGCTGCTGGCCGTGCTGGTGGGCTTCTTCCTACTCTACGCGGCGTCTTCGGCGGTGCGTGCCCGGCCCTCGGCAGCCGTCAAGCGAATGGCGGCGGCGGTGGCCGGGCTGGCGCTGGCGCAGCTCGCGGCCGGAGCGGTGAATACCGCACTACTGGCACTGGTCTGGATGCAAATCGTCCACCTGCTGCTGGCGAACCTGCTCTGGATGGCGCTGGTCCTCCTGGCGGTGAATGCGGCGGCCGCAGAGGAGCGCCCGTGAAAACCGTGCTGCGCTACAGCGGGGTCGGCCTGCTGATTGCGCTCGCGTACCTGGCCTGGGTCGGGCTGACGCGGCATAACGCTAATCGGGAATTCGAACGCGCGGCAGAGGAGAGCGAGGCCGCCCGGTACAGGAAGCTCGTGCCGTCCGGCACGGAGTTGAAGATCACGCAGTTCTACGCCTCCAAGCAGGAGGCGGCCCGGGGCGAGAGCATCCTGGTCTGCTACGGCGTGGAGAACGCACGCTCGGTACGGATCGAGCCGCTCATCGAGCAGCAACTGCTCCCGTTGCCGGTCAAATGCTTCCCGTTCGCTCCCCATCGCACCACGACTCTGAAGCTCGTGGCCGAAGGCGAGCAAGGGGGCGAGGCGACGGCGTCGATCACGGTGAGGGTGCGGTAGGTGGATTGTTGCGATCCTTGAGGATGACCTTGATCTCGGCAAGATCAGCGCGGATCATTGAGACAGCGCGGTAGAACTTCCAAATGACCCAACTGATCGCAGACCACAATAGCAAGACGAGCAAGAGGCTAATATGCGGCATGTTTCGCTCCTGTGCCACCGCCGCTTTCAGGCGTCCACCGCCTGATTCTATCGAAAACCTCGTTGGTCCGCCCGCGCCGCTCGCGCTCAACGTATAATCCCAAGCAGGGGGCTCATTGATGTCTGGGAAAACCATTCTAGTCACGGGGGCGACCGGCTCGCAGGGCGGCGGCGTCGCTACTCACCTTCTTTCGAGCGGGCGGTACGCGGTTCGGTGCCTCACCCGTAAACCGCAATCGGATCGGGCCGCGGCTCTGCGGCGGGCCGGCGCCGAAGTCGTCCAGGGCGATTTCGAAGACGTGCCCAGCCTGAAGGCCGCGATGCAGGGATGTTACGGCGTCTTCGGAGTCACCAATTACTGGGAGGCCTTCGAGCGGGAGTATCCGCAAGGCAAGAACCTGGTGGATGCCGTCGCCGCATCCGGCATCGAGCACTTCATCTTCAGCTCGCTGCCGAGTGTGACCAAGCTGACGCACGGCCAGCTCGATGTCCCGCACGTGGAGATCAAAGCCAGGATCGAGGAGTACTCGCGCGGGCTCGGCCTGCCCGCCACCTATGTCCACGTGGCGTTCTACTACGAGAATTTCCTGACCTACTTCCCGCCGCGCCGGCTCGAGGACGGATCGTTCGTCTTCGCGTTCCCGCAGGGAGACGCGCCGCTGGCGGCCGTCGCGGTGGAAGATACCGGGGGCGTGGTCGCCGCGCTCTTCGACCGGGGCGCGGAAACCATGGGCCGCGTGGTGGGCGTCGCCGGCGACGAGGAGCCGTGCCAGGCGTACGCCGCCACGATGAGCCGCGTGACCGGCCAGCGCATCGCATACCAGCATGTGCCGCGCGAGGCCTTTGCCGCGCTGGGATTTCCTGGCGCCGAAGACCTTGCCAACATGTTCGAGTTCTTCCGGCGGTTCGTTCCAAGCCGCCGGGCGGAGATCGAAGAGAGCCGAATGCTGTACCCTGGCATGAGAAGCTTCGAAACCTGGCTGGTGGAGAACCGGGAGCGGTTTCGCGGCGTCCTTTCGGCGAACTCGGGCGCCGGAGCGGCCTGAAGGGGCCGCCTCGTTGAAGACGCCCCTCGTGGGGCAGGCCATTTGGCCTGCCCTGGGCAGGCGGAAACGCCTGCCCCACAGCGGCGGGCACGGAGACCACACATGAGCACGTATCAGTTCGGCATCGTCGGCCTGGGAGTGATGGGCGAGAATCTGGCGCTCAACGTGGAGAGCCGCGGATTCCCCACGGCCGGTTACGACCTCGACGAGCAGAAGAGAAGGTCCGCGGCCGGGAAGTGGGCGGGCAAGAAGATGGCCGCAGTCGGATCGCTCGAAGAGCTGGCGGTGGCCCTCGAAAAGCCGCGGCGTATTCTCGTGATGGTGCCGGCCGGCAAGCCGGTCGACGCGGTGATCCACGATCTGAAGCCGCGTCTCGCGCCCGGCGATATTCTCATCGACGGCGGCAATTCCTTCTTCCCCGACACGGACCGCCGCGGCAAGGAACTGGAACCCACGGGGATTCGGTTCATCGGCATGGGGGTCAGCGGCGGCGAGTCGGGCGCGCTGCACGGGCCGGCGCTCATGCCCGGAGGGCCGGAGGACGCGTATCGCCAGGTCGAGCCGATCCTCACCGCCATCGCCGCCCAGACCGATGACGGCCCTTGCTGCGCCTACATCGGCCAAGGCGGCGCGGGCCACTACGTGAAGATGGTCCATAACGGCATCGAGTACGGCATCATGCAGCTCATTTGCGAGGCCTACGATATCATGCAGTACGGCCTCGGGATGAGGGCGCCCGAGATGGCGAAGGTCTTCGCCGAGTGGAACCAGGGCGAGTTGAACTCGTACCTCATCGAGATCGCTGCGGCGGTGCTCGGGACCGCGGACCGCGAGACCGGCAAGCCGGTGGTCGAACTCATCATGGACCGGGCCGGGCAGAAGGGCACCGGCAAATGGACCTCGCAGAACGCCCTCGACCTGGGCGTGGCCATTCCCACTATCGACGCCGCGCTCGAAGCCCGAATTCTCTCGGCGCTGAAGGAGCAGCGCGTGGCGGCCGCGAAAGTTCTGCACGGTCCGGCGCGGCGGAAGTTCCGCGGCGATAGCGCGGCGTTCCTGGAGACCCTGCGGCAGGCGCTGCGGCTGGCCATCGTCACCTGCTACGCGCAGGGCTTCGCGCTTCTCGGCGAGGCTTCCACGGAGTACGGCTACCACCTGCACCTGCCCGAGATCGCGCGCATCTGGAAAGGCGGCTGCATCATCCGCGCCCGCCTGCTCGATGCCATCAAGAACGCGCTGGCGGCGCAGCCGGATCTGGTCAACCTGATGGTGGCCGAACCGTTCAGCGGGATCGCAAACGGTCTCGAAGGAAGCCTGCGGACCATCGTCTCGAAGGCAACGGCGGCGGGCATTCCATGCCTGGCGCTGGCGGCGTCGCTCGGCTACCTGGACAGCTACCGCCGCCCGCGGCTTCCGGCGAATCTCCTGCAAGGCCTGCGCGACTATTTCGGCGCGCACCGCTACCAGCGGGTAGACCGGCCTCGCACAGAGACCTTCCACACGGAATGGCCGGGCTGACGGAAGAGCCATCAGCCCTCAGCCATCGGCCGTCAGGAAAGCACCCGGCACTGAGGGCCGATGGCTGAAGGCTGAAGGCCGTGCCGACCAGGCCGGGCCCGACTCATCTACAATTTAAGATTCATGTCCGACCAGAACATCGACCAAATCGCCGCGGGCATCAAGCTGCTTCTGATGGACGTGGATGGAGTCATGACCGACGGCAAGTTGTACCACGTGCCGGCCCCGTCCGGCGGCCTGCTCGAGATGAAGGGCTTCGACACGCAGGACGGGATGGCGCTGCAGTGGCTGAGCTGGAAGGGCATCGAAACCGGCGTGATCAGCGGGCGTGTTTCGGCGGGGACGGAAGAACGCTGCCGCCAGTGCGGCTGCAAGTACATTTACCAGGGGCACGTCGAGAAGATCCCCATCCTGGAGGAGATCTTCGCGCGCTCCGGTTTCGGCGGAGCGCAGACGGCATACGTCGGGGACGATCTGACCGACGTCGTGATCATGCGCCGGGTCGGGCTGGCCATCGCGCCGGCGAACGCGCGGCCGGAGGTGAAAGCGGTGGCGAACTGGGTGACCGGGGCCGCGGGCGGCCGGGGCGCGATCCGCGAGGTCTGCGAGTTGCTACTCAAAACGCAGGGACACTGGGACGACCTGCTGCGAAAGTATGGGGTCCATGGCTGAAGAAGCTGCGTCGAACGGCAAAATCGGAGTATTGGTTCAGGCGGAACCCGGTCCCGGCGTGCTGCACCTGTTGACGGGCATGATCGCGGCGCACGACGGCGATATCAGCTTGGTGGAAATCATCGAGAACCGCCCGCCGGAAGCGCGCATCTATTTCGAGATCGAGCTGGCCGGGCCGGCGGAGGCGCTGCTCACGGACCTGGGAAAACTGGCCGTGGTCCGCCGGGCGACGCAGGTCCAGACGCTGCACAAGATCTACGGCAAGCGGATCATTATCATGGGCGGCGGCGCGCAGGTGGGCCAGGTGGCCATCGGAGCCATCTCCGAAGCGGACCGCCATAACATCCGCGGCGAGCACATCTCGGTGGACACCATCCCGCTGGTCGGCGAGCGGCAACTGGCGGACGCGGTGCGCGCCGTATCCCGCCTGCCGCGGGCGCGGGCGCTGGTGCTGGCCGGCTCGCTCATGGGAGGCGAGATCGAGCAGGCGGTGCGCGAAGTGCGGGCGCAGGGACTGCTGGTGGTCAGCCTGAACATGGCGGGGAGCGTGCCGGACGCGGCCGATTTCGTGGTGACCGATCCGGTGCAAGCCGGGGTGATGGCCGTGATGGCCGTGGCCGACACTGCCAAGTTCAATCCCGCGCGGCTCACGCGGCGCGTATTCTGAGTCCCCGCCTACTCGAGTGTCAGGCCGTACTCCCGGAGCGGCGTCTGCGGCTGGGAGGGATTGTAGAGGCGCACCCAGTAAGTCCCGGGAGCGAGACGGACAGAGGCGGCTACGCTCAGCCGCTCATGATCGGGCTTCGCGGCCGCGTCCAGCACGGCGGCACCGCGTGCGTCAACGATGCGGACGTGGTAAGAATCAAGCACCGCCACTCCGGTCAGACCGAGGGTCAGCAGCAGCGGCCGGCGTGCGGGAGCATGAGCGAGCGGGTTCTCATCCCCGCGCGTCAGGTCAAGAGCGACGGCTACCGGAGACATCGCCGGCGAGGAGCGAAAGGCGGGCGCGAAGCCCCACACCAGCGCCAGCGCTACAGCCGCGGCGATCGCGGTGGCAGGAGTCGAGCGGAAGAACCACTCCGCTATGGCCCGCCAGCGCCCCTGGCGGGCCAACTGGTCCGCGGCCGCCTGGGCAGTAGCCTGCTGCATGATGCGAACATACGCCTCGGTCTCGCGCAAGCGGTCCTGACACGCTGCGCAAACCAGCAAATGGCTCTCGATCGCTTCCAGTTCCGCGGCGGGAACCAGACCCAGGCAGTACCGCTCCAATGCGTCCTCGGACGCATGCCCGCCCGCGATCATCGCCGTGACCGAAATAGGGAGCCCTCCTTTACTGCGCCTCCCGCGCCGTCATCCCCAATAGTACAGGAAAAGTGTGGCGCCGCAAACTCCGCCGCCCCAGCTCGCCGAAGCGCGCCTTGGCCCGCGATTTCAAGAGGCGAAATTGAGTGTCGCTCAAGCCCATTTCCAGGCAGATCTGCTCCTGGGACTGGCCGAGCAGGTAGAAACGGGTGAGGATTTCGCGGTCGCGCCGCGAGATCCGCTGGAGAATGCCGAGCATGATTTCGGTGCGCTGCCGGGAAATCGCATCCTGCTCGGGATTGCTGCGCTCATCGCAGATCGTCAAGCCGCACTCCAGGCCAGCCTGTTCCTTGCGCGTCTGCACCGCGTTGTCTATGTAGGCGGCCACCTGCCGGCGGACAATCGTGCGAACAAAGCCCATGAGGCGGTCCGGCTCGCGCAACTCGCCGCGGCGGATGGCCTGGACGACGATCAGGAAGGTGTCGTGGACCTTGTCTTCGAGCTCCTGCGGCCCGAGCTGCCGGCACAGATAAAAACGCACGCCTCTGGAGAACACTCCGTACAGTTCCTCCATACCCACCGGATCGCCCGAACAAATCTTGGTGACCAGGCGGCGCCAGTTCGGTGTCGCGGCCATCGGGCCAGCGCTCACCGGCTCCTTCACAGTGCCTTCGTCAACCGCATTCGTCATGATCACTAGTTTCTCCCAATAGCGAAATAAGCGGCCCAATGTCCCGGTGCGGAACGCCAGGTCTTGGTTTCAAGCATGTCGATCTGTGCGCGCTGGAGGGCGGTGGCCACGCCGGCGCCTTCCTTTGCGCTCAAATGGCTATAAAACGAACGGAACAACTCTCCGGTGTCGTCCGGAGTGGACCAGTGACTCGCCACTACGGCCCCGGCTCCGGCGGCCAGCCACGCCCGCGCCAGTCCGACCAGCCCGGAATCCTGGAGCGCCTGCGGATCGGATGGCCCGGCGAACGTGCTGAAGACAGGCGCCTGCGCCTCCGTCCGGCCGGACGCGCAGCCACTGAGTACAACGATGGCGGGTTTTCGTAAACGCCAGACGCCGATCTCTTCGGCGCCGAGGTAGTCCGGATCGCCGCCGGGCAACAGGCTCAACTGGATCAACTGGCGGGGCGGATCGTCGGCCGAGCGCACCATGTGGGCGGCCAGATGGATGACCCCCGGCTCGCGGACCAGCGCGGCGGCAAGCATCTGCCGCGTGGCGGCCGGGCCCTCGAGTAGAACCGGCGCGGAATCTGGCCGCCACGCCCGCGCACACTCCCGAATCTCCCTATCGCTCGCCGTGAGCCGCGGGAGCTGGTCCGGCGCCGCGCTCCCGCCGCGCCCGCTCTGACGGGGATCAGCGGCGTTGTAGATCGGATCTCCGACGCCCAGGAAGGGACCGAAGCCCCCGCGGGAGTTGCGCGAACCGATTCCCGCCAGCAGGAGACGAGCTGCCGGCAAGACCGTCACGGAGTGCCGCTCGATAAGGAAAACGGGCCTTCCGTGCACCTGTCCCACCACCAGCGACGAAAACGGCAAGTCGAGGAGGGCGCTGTCGGCGGCCAGCAGCCAGTGAGGTTGGGACTCCGCGCCGCCCGCATTTTGCCCGAACAGTTCGCGGTACAGATGCGCTCCCAAGGCCGTCGATTCGGGCGTGCCGCTCCTGGCCGCCGCGGAGAAATCGCGGATCAACGGCCGAAGCTGCCCCGCTCCCGCGAGCCGACGGAGCTTGAAGCTCCGGCGAGTGACCGTCCAGGAATAGGAACACGGCTCATCCAGATGGAAGCTAACCAGGGCTTCGGAGGGAGCAAGCGCGCGAACGACTCCGGCGAGAAGGTCGCCGAGATCATCGGGACCCTCCGGCGCCCCGGCTTGTGCCTCCATCTCGCTCAGCCGTTGCCGCAGCCCGCGCGCTTCGTTCAGGCAGGCGCCGGATGGCTCCCGCTGCATCCTGACACGCGCGGCACGCAGTTGATCGAGTGTCTGGCGGTACTCGTCCGGCAGCCGGCTGCGCCAATCGGCGCCCCCGCGGCCCGCGGTCCGCAGCGTGGCGGCCCGAAGCTCCTCGGCCGCCTCGAACGTTTCTCGCGCCAGCGCCCGCCGTTTCGTCCGGTCATAGAGCTCACCCGCCGCGCGGATGAAGGACGAGTAAAGCTGAGCCAGTCCGACTCCGGTGCTGAGCCGCACCGAGTCCGTCGGCAGCACCTCCAGACGCCATTGATTGGCGAGAACCAGGGCGTGCCGGAAGTCCCGAACCGCGTCGGGCAATCGGCCCTGCGCCACACGCAACTGGCCGCGCGCGTGATAGTCCAGCCAACTGGGCACGCGACCAGGATGCAGTGCTTGGGCCGCGAGCGCCCGATCCAGCAGGACTTCGGCTGACCCGAAGTCGCGCTGGGCGGTTCTCAACATCCCGAGGGGACAGTAGGACTGGCCGATGTCGCGGTTGTGGCCGAGCAGGCGAAGCCGAAAGGCCTCCGTCATGGCTCGATCCGCCTCATTCAACCGTCCCTCATTCAGGTATTCCAACCCAAGTTGGTTGACCACCCGGGCTTTCAACGCGATGTCCCCCTGGGCGTCCGCCACCCGGGCGGCCGCCCAAAACATCGCCTCCGCGGCCGCCAGATCCCCTTCCCGCGCCTTCAGCCTACCCATCAAAGCCAACGCCTCGCCGCGGTAAGCCGACCCTGGCACGGTCTCCAACGATTCGGCCGCCCGCCCAGTTTCCACGGCGGCCGCCCTAAGGTCACCCATCTGCAGATAGAGAGAAGCCAGGTTCAGCGATGCCATGCCGCTTCCCTCGCGATCCCCGAAACGCTCTGCGAGCTGGCGAGCATCCAGGAAAGCTCGCATCGCTTCCTGGTAGGCGAACCTCGAAAAGAGAGCAGCGCCGACGTCGTTCAAGGACAACGCTGCGGACTTGTATTCACCCTCCTGCATCGCTTCCTGGTAGGCCCGCTGGTACGCCTCAGCCGCTTCGATATAGCGGGCGCTTCTGAACAGTGCGGCGGCGTGAGATCTGAGGGCGGAGTAGGCACGCTTATCGGCGAACTTGCGGCTGCCGTCCGAGAGTTCGGCAACGGGCCCCCGCGGGCCCACCGTGCCAACAGCCGGCAACAGGATCAAACAAACCAAAATCGCTTTGGCTTGCGAAATTCGCACGTCTTGATCTCGAGGGAAGAATTCGGAACGTCAAGACTGGCGTTCCTTGGTGGCGCCTCGCAGCGGAGCACCACCAAGGAATAATACCAGAGAGGCGTGAAGTTATTGCCTCAGTTTTGCGAATGTCCTACGGGTTTCGTAGTGGTACGCCTAGATTTCGTCGTAGCGCCCAGAAAACATCGTGCTGGTACGTCTAGAACCAGATCTTGCTGATGATGATGATCGGGTCGTTGTCCATGGTATCGTCTCCTCGCGGCGCCTTGTTGGCGCCCTCGACTGGAGAATAATGGGCACCCGTATCCACAGCCCTCGTCGAGCTTCTGTAAGTATCTGAAGGTATAGCTTTTAAAAAACCTGAATTGCGGGGACCGGTGGGTCCTGACTCTCGGACTGACTTTGCCTGCGCGCTCCGGGCTGAGCCCCGCGTAAGCAGATCTGCAGCGTGACTCGGTGCAAGACGTTCCGAAAGTATTAGGGAATCCTAAGATATTAGGGAAGCGTAACTATCACGCAGCGACGAATACGGACGTCTTACAAAGAGCCTAACGAAGGAATACTAATCTTGACGATCATTCCGCGGAACTCCGATCCGCTAGTAACCGGTGATATGCGCTGAGAGCGAGCGAACGGAGACGCCCGGGGTGCGCCGCCATGTCTCGATCACGGCTTGGCAGAATCCGGACTCTCCGGGGCGCGCTGTTGCAGCGTCTTCGCGGGGGCGGGGGTCTCGAAATCGAACTCGAAAATGTGCCCGGCCGCATGCACCAGCAGGCGTCCAGGGCCGAGGGTCTTCGACGGCGAGGCGAAGAAGACAGCGCCATCGGTGGACTCGCCGGGCTCCAACCGCGTTTCAACCAGCGCGATGGCGGAGGCGGCCGCCGCCGCCTTGATCTTTGCCGAGCCGATCTCGGCCAGGTAGTTCTGGCGGCGCGCCTCGAAACCGTTGGTCGAGCGAAAGCGGGACACACCGTTCAGGCTGTTCTCATAAGTGGAAATGAGCTTGATGACGTCGTTGCGCGTGGCGTGGTCCAGCATATTCTCGACTACGATCTTCGCCGCCGTAGCGTAGAGCCGTGTCCCGCTGGACTGCTCGAAAACGAAGTCGTCGGGGCGGATCGTGAACTTGTCCGTAGAACCGTTGGAGACGCCGACCTGGATGATCTGGTAGTCGTGCAGGCGCGCCGGCAGGTGCGCAAACATCACCGTGACGCCTTCGTTGCTGAGGGTCTGATACCGCAGGCCGCCGGACTCGAACACGATCACCTGCGCGCCCACGCCGGCCGCAACAAGAGCGGCGACAACGGCAACCGGAATCGGCGAAGCACGCAGGGCCATAAAGTTCATTATGCTATGCGGCGCGCGATGAGCGCGGCTTGCTGAGTTTGCGGTCTTTTGGGCAATGGCGGCAAGTTGAGTGATAATGGGGGTAGCGCCGGGGCGCCGGAGCCATCGAGGAGTACCATGCTGTGCCAGAGGGTCGCCGCGGGGATCATTCTCGCGGCTGGGCTGGGCTGGGCTTAGCCCAAACGGAACCACCTCCGCCGGAGGGCGCGTTTAGGATTTCCACCAACGTCGAGCGCGTCGTGCTACCGGTGACGGTGGCCGATCGCCAGGACCGCGTCGTCCCTGACCTTACTAGAGACAACTTCCGCCTCTACGACGACGGGCGGCTGCAGGCGGTTCGAGACTTCTTCTATCGCGATATTCCTCTGACGGTGGGACTGGTGATGGACAGCAGCACGAGCATGGGGCCGAAGCGCGACAACGCCATCCTGGCGGCGCTGAGTTTCGTGCGCCTGAGTAATCCGGAGGACGAGGCGTTTGTCGTGAGCTTCAACGAAAAGGTCTCCTTCGGGCTGCCCAAGCCGTTCTCGGCCGATCCGGAACAACTCGGTACGGCTTTCCTCGATCTGCCCTGCCGGGGCCGGACGGCGCTCTACGACGCGGTGGTGGCGGCCACCGAACATCTCTCCGGCGGCACACGGGACAAGAAGGCGCTCATCGTGGTGAGCGACGGCGGAGACAATGTGAGCCGCTATCGGCTGCGCCAGACGATCGAGGCGATCCAGCGTTCCGGAGCGATCGTGTATGCGATCGGTCTGTTCGACGCCGACGATCCGGACCGCAACCCCGGGGTGCTGAAACAACTGGCGCGGCCGACCGGGGGCGAGGCGTTTTTTCCCGAAAGTCCGCGCCAGCTGCCCGGGATCCTGGCGCGTATCGCCCAAGATCTGCGCAGCCAATACACCATCACTTACGCTCCGGCCACCGAGGCCCACGATGGCCGCTACCACCGCATTCAGGTGATCGCGACCGCGCCCGGCAGCGGACGCCGGTTGGCGGTGCGGACGCGAGCCGGCTACTACGCTCCGGCCCCCGATAGCGCCGCCGCGGGAGCGAGCCAATGAAGACGCGAATGCGCACGGCGGAGGTGCTTCTGTGGTCGGCCGCGGCGGCGCTCCTGGGCGTCTACGCCTTCGTCTACTTCGAGCGGAACGTCTATCAGGCCATCCAGTCGCGGTCCTTCGACCGGGCGCTCCGGGTGGCTCCGCTTGCCTCGGCGCCGGGGAGCACGATGGCGCCGATACCTCCAGGCACGCCCATCGGACGGATCGAGATTCCGCGCGTCGGCGTTCGCGCCATGATCGTCAACGGCACCTCCGCCAGCGTCCTGCGCCGCGCCGTCGGCCACATCGAAGGGACTCCGTTGTTCGATGGCGGGGGCAACGTCGCGCTGGCCGGGCACCGCGACACGTTCTTCCGCGGATTGCGCAACATCCGCCGGGGCGACACCGTCGAGATCGATACGCTCCAAGGCACGTATGCGTACATCGTGGACGCCACCAGAATCGTCGGCCCGAAGGACACCCAGGTGCTCGACGCCTCCGCGCGCCCGACGCTCACCCTGGTCACCTGCTACCCGTTCGACGCCATCGGGCCGGCGCCCAGGCGCTTCGTCGTCGAGGCGCACCAAGCCGCCATCAAACCGCGGCCGCCTCGAGGCTCTTGAGTTTCGCCGAGAGCGTGGTCCGTTTGAGCCGCAGCATTTGGGCGGCCTGCTTCTTGTTCCCGCCGGTGCGCTCGAGCGCCTGGCTGAGGATGCTGCGCTCGATGCGGCTGACCGTGCGCTCGAAATCCAAGCCGTCGTCGGGGAGGCGAATCGAGGGCGCGGCCGTGGCGGCCAGCGGCTTCCCCTCCGACGGCGCAGGCAGCGGGAAGTCGCTAGGGTAGAGGACCTCTTCTTCGCCGCTCATGGCCACGGCCATCTCGACCGCGTTCTCGAGCTGCCGGACGTTTCCGGGCCACGTGTATGCGCACAGCCGCTCGACGGCGGCTTCCGCGATTCGCTTGGGAGCGATGCCTTCGTTCCGGCAGACCTTCTCGACGAAATGGTGCGCCAGCAGCGGGATGTCGGAAACGCGCTCGCGCAGCGGCGGCATGCGCAGGGGAACGATGTTGAGCCGGTAGAAAAGATCCTCGCGGAAGGAGCCCTCGCGAACGCCCGCGGCCAGATCGGTGTTGGACGCAACGATGATGCGCACGTCGAGCCTCAGCGTGTCCGAACTTCCCAGGCGTTGCACTTCGCGATCCTGGATGACGCGCAGCAGCTTGGCCTGGAGGTCGAGCGGCATATCGCCGATTTCATCCAGAAAGAGCGTGCTGCGGTGGGCCAGCTCGAAGCGGCCGACGCGCTGCGCGATCGCTCCGGTGAAGGCGCCCTTCACGTGTCCGAACAACTCGGCCTCGAGGAGCGTGGCGGGCAAGGCGTTGCAGTTGACCGCGACCATGGGCAAATGGCCCCGGCCGCTGGCGGCGTGGATGGCGCGGGCGGCGACTTCCTTGCCGGTTCCCGTTTCCCCGGTGATGAGGACGGTCGCACGGCGCGGCGCGATCATGCGGATGATCCCTTCGATGGTCCGGATGGGCCGGCTTTCGCCGACCAGCAGCCGCTTCCAGGGAGCCGGATCCGACTGCCCCGCCAGCGCCAGCGCACGCGCGCGCTGCTCGGAAAGCGCCCGCTCGACGACGCGGGCGGTGTCTTCGACTTCGGTCCCCGCGCCCAGGAAGTCGTAGGCGCCGAGCTTGGTCAGCCGCACGGCTTCCTGAAACGAACCGTGCGGATAGCGAATGATGACCGGCAGCGACCGGTTGAGGCGCCGGACTTCCTCCAGCCATTCCTCGGCCGTCCACTCGGCCATGGGAAACTCGGCGACGATGGCATCATAGGAGCCGCCCCGGGCGGCCTCGACTGCGGCGGCGGCTCCCGCGACGGTTTCCACCTCGGAGAGGCAGAGCCCGGGCAGGGCTTCGCGCTCCTCGGGAGTCACGCCACTCGATTCCGATGTTCCCCACAGTACACGCATCGCAGCCTGCTATTAATCGGCAGTGGCTGCCAGATCTTTACGGAACCGGGCCCTAAACGCCAGAGAGGAATCGCCTGAAAAGGGAGACCTGAGATCGCCGTGGCGCACGCTTTAGCGTCGCTTTAGCGTGCCGCGTCGCCACTCATGGCTCGCCCACGGACAAAGGTGTTCGCACGAGTGCGTACACGGCACGCCAAGCAGGCTGCTGAAAAACTCCGGAAGCACAATTCTCGCCGCAGATGAACGCCAATAAGACATTCGTTTTCAATCGGCGTTCATCTGCGTTCATCGGCGGCTAGCAATGTCTGGACCCTTCTTGGCATTCTTCAGCATCACCTAAAGCGTGCGCTACGGCGCCGCGCTCGGTGATGGTTCCCCGCCCGGCAGGATGACCAGTGACGTTCTGGGAAACGCGAACTTGCGGCCCAGCTCGTCGATCACGTTAACTTGGCAGACGTATTCGCCGGGCTTCAGGGCGGAGGTCTGCGCGCTCAGGTTCAGCGGAAGCACGCCCTCGCGCTTGGCGTCCGGACGCATGGCGCGGATCGGCTGGGTCTCGAGCACCTTCTGGCCTTCCTGGTACAGCGCCAGGTCGGCCGTCACGCCAGCCAGGTGCACATTCGCAGGCAGGTTCGGCGGCGCGGCGGGGTCGTACACCTCGAGGTAGACGTGCAGGTTCTGCCCGGGGCGAAAGACGCGCGTCACATTGGGCACGATCTTCTGGCCCGCGCCGGTCACCAGCGGGTTCTGCGCCAGCAGCTTCTTGTCGTTCCGGACGCCCGCGATCTGGCTGAGCGGCTGCGTCTGATTGCTCAAGACCACCGAGCTCAGCCGCAGCGCGCCGCCCGAGCTCAGGTCGGGGACCGTAAACGGCGCCTCGAAGGTGCCCAGTCTGCCCTCGCCGTTCTCGCGCGCCACGAATTTCAGCGTGTACTTGCCGGGCCCCAGCGTCACGCCCGTATCGTATTCCACCTGGCTGCGCCCCACTTGGCCGGCGGTGGCCTGGTCCAGTTTGAGGGGGATGGTATCGCGCACCGTGGAAGCCGGCTGCCCGCGCGCGTCCCGAACCTGGGCCATGAAGTCCAGCTCGGTGGCCGCCTTCTGCCCCTTGTTGTGGAACGACAAGGCGGAGCCGGGCATCTTGACCGAGATGGGCACGAAGTACTTGCCCTTCGACAGACGGAAGTAGTCGATCTCGACCGCGATGGGCAGGTCGGTGACGGCGTTGTCGCTCTCCAGGGCGCTGGTCAGTTGGGTTTCCTTGTCCTCGCCCCTCATGCGGCCGAACGCCACCGGGCCGTAATATCCCTGCCGGTAGTCCAGCTTCAGCTTCAGCGCGGCGAGCGCCGGGGCCAAGCGCACCGTGATGCGCCGGTAGCGGCCATCCTCGGTGCTGTTCGTGCTGGCGTAGGTGAGCATGTAGTAGCTGCGAATGTCCTTCTGGACTTGCACCATGCCCACGGTCAGGTCGTTCGAATCGAGGAGCGCCTTTCCGCCCGTATCGGCAGCCAGGGAATCGAGCGTCTCCTGCTGGTTGTGAAAGCTGTCGCGCAGGGCCGCCTGGGCCGAACCGCTATAGATGTGGGAGCCCACCGCTCCGGCCTGGCTGGCGTCTCCGCCGGGCACCTGGGCCGACAATCCGCGGGCATCGATGGTGTAGAAGGCCACATTCGCGCGCACCGCCGCGTTGACGGTGGCCCGAAGCTGCGACTGGTTATCGACGCCGGTCTTCTCGACGCCGCTCGAGATATAGACCAGCGCCTTCTTTTGCGGATAGTAGGCCAGGCGGCGGGCGGCGTTCTCCAAGGCGGCCAGCTTGCGGTCGGTATTGAAGATGTTGAACTCGGTCTCGTCGGCCACGTAGAGGCCGCTCTGGTCTTCCGCGTCGGCGCCGGTGTCGGCCATCGAGGCCAGCTCGCTCGATTCGCCGATGTGGAACCGCTGGAGAGTCGCGATCAGCAGGTCGCGGTCGCTGGTGAAGTCCTGCACCGTGCGGAGGCTGCTCCCGAAGACCATCACCGAGACCAGGTCGCTCGGCGTCATTTTGGTCTTGAGAAACTGCATGGACGCGTTCACGGCGCGGACCTGCTCGGCCGGCTGCATCGAGGAAAAATCGAACAGCATCACGATCAGCCGGTGGTCCTGAACCTGGGGAGTGGGGGTCGCTACGGGCGCGGGTTCGGTGCGGTTCTGGAGGACGCGGTGCGCCGGACTCGTCTCGATCGCCGGCAAAGGCTGCGTTTCGAGCCGCTGGAGCTCGCAGGACTGGAGCCGCTGCGGCTTGCCATCCTCGAGCACGGTGAAGTCGCTCTTCTTGAGGTTCTCGAGTGGCTGGCCGTCCTTGCCGAGCACGGTCACGTTCACTACCACGACGTTCGCCGTGGCCGAAAAGGTCGGCTGGGCCTGAGGCAGGCCGGACGAGGCCGCCAGGATCATGGCGAGAAGACATGCAAGTGGTTTCAAAACCGGAACCTCAATACGGCGTTCATGGACCGCATCGGAGCGGCCGCCGCCGCCAATCCGTAATTGGAAGCGCCCACGACGGTGTAGACGCTCGTGTAGCTGACCTGATTGAGAACGTTGGTGCCTTCCAATCGAAGCTCCAGCCGGCGGTGCGAGTCGCCAAGCTGGAAGGAGCGTCCAAATCCAAGGTTCAAAGAAACTAATCCGGGACCGGGGATGGTGTTGCGCCCGGCGTCACCGAACTCGCCAGCGGGCACCACGGATGTGAACGCGTTGGTGTTGAAGAAGCCGGTCGCCGCGGAGATGCTGTCTCCGGTCGCCTCCGCGCGGCCGCTGCCCACGCCGCCGGTGGCCGCCAGACCGACACCAGTGCTGCCCACGCGCGCGGTCAGTGGCGTGCCCGTTTCTGCCGTCAGCCCGCCCGTGAGCTGCCAGTTCCTGAGCAGCGTCCCCGCCAGGCCATTGGCAGCGAAGTGCGAGGCGTCGCTGCCGAAGGGCGAGGTCAGCACCCAGCTCATGGTGAGGACATGCCGGCGGTCGAAGCTGGAGAGGCCGCGCTCGGCGGCCAGGTCCAGCCAATTCTGAGCCACGGTGTTCCCGGCACCGCCAAAGGTGGACGAATCGTCGATGGACTTCGAGAAGGTGTACAGCGCCTGCATCGAGATTCCATGCCGGAAGCGCCGCTGCAACCGCGTCTGCAGAGCATGGTAGATGGAATCGCCCACCGAACTGTCGTACGTGTAGACCTGGCTGCGGAAGCCGGTGCCCGGCGGGCCCTGGTTGGGAGTGGTGAGGACATCCAGCCGCGTGCCTTTGGTGCCCAGATAGCCGATCTCCGTGAAGAACCCCGCACCCAGATCGCGCTGTATGCTCGCGCTCCAGGTCTGCGCGTAAGGGGTGCGGTAACTCGGGTCCACCGCGTAGGTGTTCGTCACCGTGCCCGGGACCGCGGCGCCCAGCAGCGCGGTCGCGATCGTCAAGGGGTTCTCCGGGGTGCTGTTCACGCTCTCGGAAACCGCGAAGGGCGGCTGTTGGGTCAGGTTGCGGGCCAGCCCGATATAGGCCTGGCCGTTGTAATAGATCCCGTAGCCCAGCCGGATCACGGTGGAGCGGTGAATGTTGGGCACCTTCCATGCCAGGCCCAGGCGCGGCGAGAAGTTCTTATAGTCCGCGTTGATGAGGCCGGCCGGAGCGCCGGGGGTGGCCGGCGTCTCGACCGTCGCACTCGTGAAGCCGGGCGCGATGGCGAGATTCGCCATCTGGCCGTACTTCTCCTCGAGCGGGAAGAACAGCTCGTAGCGGACGCCCAGGCTGAGCGTGAGATTGGGCCCCACCTTCCACTCGTCCATCGCATAGGCGTTCCAGGCGTTCTGTTGGAGATAGGTGCTCTGGCCATAGCGGATCGAGGCCGATTGCGGCAGGCCGAGCAGGAAATCGGCGAAGTCGAGACCGCAAACCTGCCCCGTGGGACAGTCGGCCGCGCCGGTGGCCTGGCCGGTGAAGTTGAGCGTCCCGCGGCCGTTCGGGTCGGTGGTCGTGTTCCAGTCGTTGCGCGTGTATTGCGCTCCAAAGGTGAAACTGTGCTTGCCGTGCACCACGACGAAGCTCTCGCTGCCGCTCTGGCTCTGATTGCGCGTGAGAACCGGGCTGCCGTCCGACAGCGAAGCGAAGCTCGACGAGCCGGAAAAATTCAGGGCCGGCGGCCCGAAGTTGAGAGGATTGGCCGAAGTCCCCTGGATGCCAAGCTCCTCGGCCACGTCCGGGCCGTTGGCGAAAAACGGCCTGGTCTCGTTCCGGTTGCGGTTGAAGGTGACGCGGGCGGTCGAGATCAGCGAGGGCGTGAAGGTCCGCGTCCAGGAGAGATCCGAGGCCAGCCCGCTGCCGCTGGTGGTGTCGAGGAAACCGAAGGGCTGCGAGGTGTCTCCACCGCGCGTCTGGTAGCCGATGTGGTAGGCGAGCCGATCCTTCTGCGTAATGTTGCGCTGCACCCGAAAGCCAAAGTTGGCGGTGTTCTGCGGCACCGAAGATTCCAAGGCGTAGTTGTTCACGCCGGTCGGCGATGGCTGGTTGGGCGGGGGGAAGAAGTTGAGGAGTTGCTGCGGGATGGTGTTGGCTGCGATCTGGCTGGCTGGGATTCTGTTGCCAGGGAACGGCAGGCCGGAGGCGGGATCGTAGATCAAAATCGGCAACTGGGGGGACGGAGGCGTGAGCAACGCGGAGAAATCGCCCCCGCGCTCGGCCGCGGTCGGAACGGTTCCCACATAGGAGTACGGGTTCTTGGCGCGGGTGTCATAGTAGCTGAGGAAGAAGAATGTCGATGTATCCTTAACCACCTTCGGGATGACCAGCGGGCCGCCCAGGACCACTCCCATCCGGAGTTGGGCATAGGAGGGCTGGAAGATGTCCTGGCCGGTGAGAGAAAACGGCTTCGCGTTCAGAGCCGAGTTGTCGAGCGTGGCGAAGATCATGCCGTGAATCTCGTTGGGCGGACGGCGATTGCCGAACTGCGCGCCGCCGGGCGCCGGTCTCCGGCCGCCGCCACCGGGGCCACCGAACCCGCGCCCTCCACCTCCGAAACCGCCCCCGCCGCCCCCGCCGGGACCGCCAAACCCTCCGCCGCCGGGACCGCCTCCTGGACCTCCGCCTGGGCCGTTCTGGCCGAAGCCCGGAGCGTTCGGCTGCCCCCCACCCGGCCCGCCTCCGGGACCGCCGCGCCACTGGGAGAAGTCGGGCGCTGCACCGGACTGCAATCCTTGACTCAGGCTGCCGGATACGAGGAAGGTCTCGTTGCTGCCCGTCGCGGCCGGCGCAGCTTCCTGCGGAGCCTGAGTGGCGCCGGCCTCGTTCTGAATCTGCGATTCGAGCTGATTCCCGTCCTGGCCGCCCCGGCCCGCCATGCGGCTCATGCGTGCGGCAATCTCCGATTCCCGCAGGCTGAGGTTGAAGTCGAGCGCGCGCGAAGGGTCGGGATCCTGCTTCCGGGCGGGTTGGAAGCCAAACATGGTGACCTCAACGGTCCACTCGCCGGCCGCCAGCGGCGGCAGCGTGTAGCGCCCGCTCTGGTCCGTCACGGCGACAGTCTTGGTGGCGCCCTGGCTGGCCGTGACGGTGGCCCCCGGAATAGGCTGGTTCCCGGATTTTACGACTCCGCTTTGCGCTTGGAGCGCGACGGCCGCCGCTCCGATCAACAGGATGAGACGCCCGCTTCGAGACATTGCTTTTGGACCCATGGACGGACTCTTAACCGTTAGGCGCTTGTCACCAGCGGGCCGTTACGGAATCCGCAATGGTTTACAATCCTTTACAGGATCTAAAAACAGGGCCGGCAGGTAACTCCGGCGCGACGAAGCGTCGTCCTTCATATTGTGACGCTCTTTTGACCGCGCTGCCCGCCTTCGGTTCGGACGTGGTTTCTTATGAGACAGACTGAGATGTGGCGTATGCCGGCTTATGGACACTAGCAATCAAGTTCCTCAGAGACAACAGGTTTCCCAGCACCGAAGAGGTCGCTGGGTGTGGCTGCTGATCGTAGCCGCGGCGGTGGTGGCGGTGTGGCTGATCCGGTCGCGGCAGACCAACGCACAGGCGCCCGGCGCCGCGGGAGGCCGCGCGGGCAGGGCGATGCTGATTCCGGTGGCCGCCGCGCCGGCGACGCTGGGCGACATTCCGGTGTACCTCGACGGGCTGGGTTCCGTAACCCCCGTTTACACCGTCAGCATCCACACACGGGTCGACGGCCAGTTGATGAACGTGTACTTCAAAGAGGGCCAGTTCGTGAATGTGGGCGACGTTTTGGTCGACCTCGATCCGCGGCCGTTCCAAGTGATGCTCGAGCAGGCCGAGGGCCAGATGGCCCACGACCAGGCGCTGCTGGCCAACGCCAAAGTCGATCTGGCGCGCTACAAAACCCTTCTGGCGCAGGATGCGATCCCCAGCCAGCAACTCGACACGCAAGTGTCGACGGTGGCGCAGTATGAAGGCGCGGTCAAAACGGACCAGGGCGCCATCGACAACGCCAAGCTGCAGATCGTCTATTGCCACATCACGTCGCCCATCGCCGGGCGCGTGGGGCTGCGGCTGGTCGACCCGGGCAATATCGTCCATGCCGCCGACACCAATCCGCTGCTGGTCATCACTCAAATGCAGCCCATCACGGTGATCTTCACACTCCCCGAAGACAGCCTGCCGCCAGTTCTTCAAAAGCTGCACGCCGGCACGCGGCTGCCCGTGGACGCCTACAATCGCGACAAATCGCGGAAGGTGGCGTCGGGCTATCTCCTGACCGTCGACAACCAGATCGACCAGACCACGGGCACCCTGAAGCTCAAGGCCGTCTTCGAGAACCGCGACGGCACGCTCTTTCCCATGCAGTTCGTCAACGTGCGGCTGCTGCTGGAGGTCAAGCGGAAGCAGGTGATCGTCCCTTCGGTGGCCATCCAGCGCGGCGCCCAGGGAACGTTCGTCTATGTCGTCAAGCCCGACAACACGGCCGACGTCCGGGTGGTAGCGATCGGCGTCAGCGAGAGCGGCAACACGTCGATCGACCGCGGGCTTCAAGTCGGGGACAACGTCGTAATCGACGGGGCCGACAAGTTGCAGCCGGGCACCAAGGTCACGGTGCGGACGCCCACCGGAGAACGCCCCGCCGGGGCGCCCCGTCGCGCCGCGGGAGGTCCGGCAGCTTGAGCCCGTCTCGAATCTTCATCCTGCGGCCGGTGGCAACCTCGCTGCTGATGGCCGCCCTGGTTCTGGTCGGGCTGGTCGCTTACAAGCAACTGCCCGTCTCCGCACTGCCGCAGGTGGATTACCCGACCATCCAGGTGCAGACCTTTTATCCCGGCGCTGGGCCGGAGGTGATGGCATCCTCCGTCACCGCCCCGCTCGAGCGCCAGTTCGGGCAGGTGCCCGGCCTGAGCCAGATGACCTCGATCAGCTCCTTCGGCAGCTCGGTGATCACGCTGCAATTCGCGCTCGAGTTGAACATCGACGTGGCCGAGCAGGAAGTGCAGGCGGCCATTAACGCCGCTTCCACCTATCTGCCGAAGGACCTCCCGAATCCGCCCATCTACAGCAAGACCAACCCGGCCGACGCCCCCATCCTGACGCTGGCGCTGACCTCGAACACGCTGCCTCTGCCCCAGGTGGAAGAACTCGCCGATACGCGGCTGGCTCAGAAGATCTCGCAGTTGCCGGGCGTAGGACTGGTGAGCATCAGCGGCGGCCAGCGCCCGGCCGTGCGCGTGCAGGCGAACCCGACCGCGCTCGCCTCCTTCGGGATGAGCCTGGAGGATCTGCGCACCGCGCTCGGCCAGGCCAACGTAGATCAGGCCAAGGGGAATTTCGACGGACCGCAGCAGTCCTGGACCATCGGCGCCAACGACCAGCTCCTGACCGCCGACTCCTACGCGCCCATCATCATCGCCTACCGCAAGGGCTCTCCGGTGCGCCTCTCCGATGTGGCCACGGTGGTGGACAGCGCCGAAAACGTGAAGCAGGCCGCCTGGGTGGGCACCACGCCGGCGGTGATTCTGAACATACAGCGCCAGCCCGGCACGAACATCATCAGCGTGGTGGACCGCACCCGAAAAGTGCTCCCGCAGCTCCAGGCTTCGCTGCCATCCTCGCTCCAGGTTTCGATCATCGCGGATCGCACGACGACGATTCGCGCGTCGGTGCGGGACGTCGAGTTCTCACTAATGCTGACCATCGCTCTGGTGGTCATGGTGATCTTCCTGTTCCTGCGGAGCTTCTCGGCCACCGTCATCCCCAGCGTCGCCGTGCCCCTGTCGCTGATCGGAACCTTCGCGGTCATGTACCTGCTGGGCTACAGCCTGGACAACCTCTCGCTGATGGCGCTGACCATCTCGACCGGCTTCGTGGTGGACGACGCCATCGTCATGATCGAGAACATCTCGCGCTATATCGAGATGGGCGAGCCTCCGCTCCAGGCGGCGCTCAAAGGCGCGGGCGAGATCGGATTCACCATCGTTTCGCTGACCGTGTCTCTGATCGCGGTGCTGATTCCCCTGCTGTTCATGGGCGACATCGTGGGCCGGCTGTTCCGCGAGTTCGCCGTGACGCTGGCGGTAACCATCATCATGTCCGCCCTGGTATCGCTCACCCTGACGCCGATGATGGCGGCCCGCATCCTGCGGCACCAGCCGGAGAGCCAACAGAGCCGCTTCTACCGCTGGTCCGAAAACGTGTTCAACCGCGTGATCGAGCGTTACGGAAATGGCCTGCGTTTCGTCCTAAGGCATCAGACCGCGACGATCCTGGTGGCCGTGGCCACGCTGGCCGCGACCATCGTGCTGTACATCGTGATTCCCAAGGGCTTCTTCCCGGTGCAGGACACGGGCGTGATTCTGGGAATCTCCGAGGGGCCGCAAGCGGTTTCGTTCGCGGCCATGGCCACGCGGCAGCAGGAGCTGGCCAAGGTGATTCTCCAGGACCCGGCCGTCGAGACGCTTTCCTCGTTCATCGGCGTGGATGGCACCAACACCACGCCCAACGGCGGCCGTATCCAGATCACGCTCAAGCCGCTCGAGCAGCGCGACGCCAGCGCGTCGGACATCATCCGCAGGCTGCAGCCCAAGCTGGCCGAGGTGCAGGGGATAGATCTCTACATGCAGCCGGTGCAGGACCTGACGGTGGAGGACCGCGTCAGCCGGACGCAGTACCAATACACGATTGAAGGGCCGGATTCGCAGGTGCTGAATGCGTGGGCGCCGCGGCTGGTGGACAAGCTGAAGACGCTGCCCGACCTGCGCGACGTGGCCAGCGACCAGCAGAACGACGGGCTGGGGCTGATGCTCACGATCGACCGCGACACCGCCTCGCGCCTCGGCATCACGCCGCAAATGATCGACGACACGCTGTACGACGCGTTCGGCCAGCGCCAGGTGTCCACCATGTTCACGCAGTTGACCCAGTACCACGTGGTGCTGGAGTCGTATCCGAAATGGCAGCGGAGCGTGGATTCCTTGCGCGACCTCTACGTGCCGACGGCAAGCGGAGGCCAGGCGCCCCTCAGCGCCTTCACCCGGGCCGAGCCGATTTCGGTTCCGGTGGCCGTGAATCACCAGGGACAGTTCCCCTCGGTGACGCTCTCCTTTAACCTGGCGCCGGGCGCGTCGCTGGGAGGGGCCGTTCAGGCCATACGCGGCGCGACGGACGGGTTGCACTTGCCGGGCAGCATCCAGGCGGCCTTCCAGGGCACGGCGCAGGCTTTCGAGGCGTCGCTCTCGAACGAGCCGCTGCTCATCCTGGCGGCAATCGTCACCGTGTATATCGTATTGGGGGTCCTGTACGAGAGCTACATCCACCCCATCACGATTCTGTCGACGCTGCCCTCGGCCGGCGTGGGCGCCATCATCGCGCTCATGCTATGCCACGAGGACCTGGGGGTGGTGGCCATTATCGGCATCATCCTGCTCATCGGCATCGTGAAGAAGAACGCCATCATGATGATCGACTTCGCCCTCGAGGCCGAGCGCAACCAGGGCAAGACGGCGGAGGAAGCCATCTACCAGGCCTCGCTGCTGCGCTTCCGTCCCATCATGATGACCACCATGGCGGCGCTGCTGGGCGGCATTCCTCTGGCCCTGGGCTCGGGCGTCGGCAGCGAACTGCGCCGCCCGCTCGGCATCAGCATCGTGGGCGGGCTCATACTCAGCCAGACGCTGACGCTGTTCACCACCCCGGTCATTTACCTCGGGTTTGACAGGCTCGGCAAGTGGCTGGCGCGCCGGCGCCACGGACAGGAGGGCGTGCAACTGGCGTTGCCGCTGGCGGAGTAACCGTGGGTCTCTCGGCGCCATTCATTCGCAGGCCGGTAGGCACGTCGCTGATGACGGTGGCGCTGGCGCTTTCGGGCGGCATCGCCTTCCGCCTGCTGCCCGTCTCGCCGCTGCCGCAGGTGGACTTTCCGACCATTCAGGTCTCGGCGGGATTGCCCGGGGCCAGCCCGGAGACGATGGCCTCCGCGGTGGCCACGCCGCTCGAGCGCCAGTTCGGACACATCGCCGCCGTCACCGAGATGACGTCCAGCAGCTCGCTGGGATCCACCACCATCGTCTTGCAGTTCGACCTCAACCGCAATATCGACGCCGCCGCGCGCGACGTGCAAGCGGCCATCAATGCGGCGCGCGGTTACCTGCCCACGGATCTGCCCAACAATCCCACTTACCGCAAGGTGAACCCGGCCGACGCGCCGATCCTGATCCTGACATTAACGTCGGACGTGGCCAACCAGGCGCAGATGTACGACATTGCGTCGTCGGTCTTACAGCAGAAGCTCTCGCAAGTGGAGGGAGTCGGGCAAGCGTTCGTGGGGGGCAGCTCTCTGCCCGCGGTCCGGGTGGAGTTGAATCCGGCGGTGGTCAACAAGTACGGCATCGGCACGGACCAGATCGCCGCGGTGCTCGCAGCCGCAAATGCCAACCGTCCCAAGGGCGATCTGGCCAGCGGCGGCACGGCCATGCAACTTCGAACCACCGATCAGTTGCTCCACGCCAGTCAGTACATACCGCTCATCGTGGCCTACCAGAATGGCGCGCCGGTGCGGCTCTCCGATCTGGGAGACGTCGTCGATTCCGTCGAAGACCTGCGCAACGCCGGCATGTCGAACGGCAAGCCCTCGGTGCTGATCATCGTCTTCCGCCAGCCCGGCGCCAACATCATCGAAACAGTCGATCGCGTGCGGGCCCTGCTGCCGCTCTTCCAGGCTTCGATCCCGCCCTCCATTCACCTGGGCGTGGGGATGGACCGCACCACCACGATCCGCGCCTCCGTCCGCGATGTCGAGTGGAGCCTCCTGGTTTCCATCGTCCTGGTGATCCTGGTGGTGTTCGTGTTCTTGCGCAGCCCGTGGGCGACGGCCATTCCGAGCGTCGTCGTGCCGCTCTCGCTCGTCGGCACCTTCAGCGTCATGTATTTGGCGGGCTACAGCATCGACAATCTTTCGCTGATGGCGCTGACGATCTCGACCGGCTTCGTGGTGGACGACGCCATCGTGGTGATCGAGAATATCACCCGCTACCTGGAACAGGGCATGCACCCGTTCGAGGCGGCATTGAAAGGATCGAACGAGATCGGTTTCACGGTCCTGTCGATGAGCACCTCGCTGGTGGCGGTGTTCATCCCCATCCTGCTGATGAGCGGCATCGTGGGACGCCTGTTCCGCGAATTCGCGGTGGTGCTTTCGGTGGCCATCGGCGTCTCCCTGCTGGTCTCGCTGACGACCACGCCGATGATGTGCGCCCGCTTCCTCAAGCCGGTGCGCGACCAGCGGCATGGCTGGCTGTACCGGGTGAACGAGCGGGCCTTCCAGCGCATCCTCGATTCCTACGCCGCCGCTCTGCGTGTGGTGCTGCGGCATCCCGCCATTACGCTCACCGTGCTGCTGCTCACGATCGCGCTGAACATCCTCCTGTTCAAGGTCATTCCATGGGGCTTCTTCCCGGAGCAGGACACCGGACGCATGACGGGCATGATCCAGGCCCAGCAGAACATTTCGTTCCAGGCCATGCGCGATAAAACCACCCGGTTCGTGAAAACCGTCATGGAGGATCGCGCCGTCGATAACGTGGTGGCGTTCACCGGCGGCGGTGGAATCAACACGGGCCGGATGTTTATCGCGCTCAAGGACCTCAACGTGCGGAAGGAAGGCGTCGAAGCGGTGATGGCACGCATCCGGCGCAGAACCACGTCCGTTCCCGGCGCGTCGCTCTTTCTCCAGCCGGTGCAGGACGTCCGCGTGGGCGGCCGTATGAGCGGCGCGGCCTATCAGTACACCTTGCAGAGCGAGGACCTGGCGGCGCTCAACCAATGGGCGCCTAAGGTGATGGCGCGGCTGCGCAAGCTGCCCGAGATCGTCGACCTCAGCACCGACCAGCAGGACAACGGCCTGGAGTCCTGGCTCACCATCGACCGCGACACGGCGTCGCGGCTGGGCCTGACGGCCAGTGACATCGATAGCGCTCTGTACAGCGCCTTCGGGCAGCGGCAGGTCTCCACCATGTACACCGAACTGAACCAGTATCACGTGGTGATGGAGGTGGCGCCCAAATACTGGCAATCACCGGACACCTTGAGCACGCTCTTCGTGCGCACTTCGTCCGGCAACACCGTCCCGCTGTCCGGGTTCACGAAGCTCACGCCCTCGACGACGCCTCTCTCGGTGAATCACCAGGGCCAGTTCCCTTCGGTGACGCTCTCCTTCAACCTGCCGCAGACCGTGGCCCTGGGCCAGGCGGTGGACGCGATCAACGCCGCGGAGCAGGAAATGGGCGTGCCCGCGATCGTCCAGGGGAGTTTTTCCGGCACCGCGGAGGCCTATCAGGATTCTCGGGCCAACGAGTTGATCTTGATCGTCCTGGCGGTGGTCGCGGTGTACATCGTGCTCGGCATCCTCTATGAGAGCTACATCCATCCCATTACGATCATCTCCACGCTGCCCTCGGCGGGCGTGGGCGCGCTGCTGGCGCTCATGCTCTTTAAGACGGAGCTCAGCATCATCGCGCTGATCGGCATCATCCTGCTCATCGGTATCGTGAAGAAGAACGCCATCCTGATGATCGATTTCGCGCTGGAGGCGGAGCGCCGCGGAGGCATGAATTCGCGCGATGCCATCTATCAGTCCTGCCTGCTGCGCTTCCGGCCCATCATGATGACCACCATGGCGGCCATGCTGGGCGCCGTACCGCTGGCCTTCGGAACCGGAACCGGCGCGGAGCTGCGGCGGCCGCTGGGCATCGCCATCGTGGGCGGACTCCTGGTGAGCCAGGCGCTCACCCTATTCACCACTCCGGTTGTTTATCTCTATATGGACGGCATGCGGCTGTGGTTCGCCAGGGTCCGCGGACGCGCACCCCGATTGCGCCCGGCCAGCGCCGGACTTACGGAAGGTTGATGGAATGATCTCGACTGGTCTCATGTGGAAGGCGGCTGCTGCCGCCGGATTCTCGCTCCTGCTCGCGGGCTGTGCGGTTGGCCCCAAATACCAGCGCCCGGCCGCCCCGGCCGCCCCCGCTTACAAAGAGATCCCCGGCAGCGACCAGTGGAAGACCGCCACGCCGAACGAAGGAGCGCTACGCGCGAACTGGTGGGAGATCTTCGGCGATCCGCAGCTCAACCAGCTCGAATCGCTCGTGCCCGCCGCCAACCAGAGCCTGAAGCAGGCCGAGGCGCAGTTCCGCCAAGCCCGCGCGCTGGTGCGCCTGAACCAGGCGAACTACTACCCCACCGTCACCGGCCAGGCGTCCATCAACAACAGCCGTACGCCCGCGAGTATCTCCGGCATCAACCGGGGCCCGGTCACGGATTACAGCCTGCCGCTGGGCGCCTCCTGGGAGCCCGACTTCTGGGGCCGCGTCCGGCTGACCGTGGAGAACGCCACGGCTAGCGCGCAGGCCAGCGCGGCCGATCTCGAGAACGTGCGCTTGAGCATTCAGGGGGAGCTGGCTGCCGACTACTTCCAGATGCTGGGCCTGGACATGGAAGAGAAGCTGCTGAGCGACACCCTGGCGGCCTACGAAAAGGCCTTGAAGCTGACCGTGAACCGCTTCAACGGCGGAGTGGCATCGAAGGCGGACGTGGCCCAGGCGCAGACCCAGCTTGCCAGCACCCGGGCGGCGCTGACGGACTTCGGCGTGACCCGGTCCCAACTCGAGCACGCCATTGCCGTTCTGACCGGCCAGCCTCCGTCGGCTTTGACCATCCCGCCCGGCAAGATTGCGGCGCCGCCCCCGCCGGTTCCGCCCGGCGTGCCTTCCGAGCTTCTGGAGCGCCGGCCGGATATCGCAATTGCGGAACGGCAGATGGCCGCCGCCAACGCCGAGATCGGACTGGCGCAGACGGCCTACTATCCCACGCTCACGCTCAGCGCCACCGGCGGCGTCGAGAGCAGCCGCATCACCACCTGGCTGAGCTGGCCCGCCCGCTTCTGGTCTCTGGGGCCGGAGCTGGCCCAGACGCTGCTGGATTTCGGGCGCCGGCGCGCACAGGTGCAGGGCGCGGAGGCCGCCTATGACGCTACGGTGGCGGGCTACCGCCAGAGCGTCCTCAGCGCATTTCAGGACGTGGAGGACAACCTGGCGGCGCTGCGCATCCTGGATCAGGAAGCGCTGCAGCAGGACGTGGCCGTGAAAGCCTCCGAGGATTCGCTGAATATCGAGATGGATCAGTACAAGGGCGGCACAGTCTCGTATCTGAACGTGATCACCACCCAGACCATCGCGCTCAGCAACGAGAGCGCGGCGGTCGGAATCCTCGCGCGGCGCATGACCGCCGCAGTCCAGCTCATCCGCGCCCTCGGCGGCGGCTGGAACGCGGCCACGCTGCCGGCGCCGGCCGCGCTGCGGTCGACGGCCAAACCGTAAGATAAGGTCCAATACCGCTGCTGGAAACTCCCGCTTGGACGATATGTACAGTCAAGGAGTTTTCCAGGATGGTCAGTGCCATATCGCACGCGACGCAACCCCAACCTGTGGCCCAGACCACAGCAACATCCACTCGGAAATCCTCTCCGACACCGTCCGGCCCCAGCACGGACACCGTCGAGTTGAGCAAGACCGCCCAAGCCATGTTGGCCGCCATGCAGGAGGCAACCGAGACTCCCGCTCAAACCGCCCAAGAAGCCAGCCACGGCGACGTTCAGGCTCAGCAGCTACTCGCGAAGGAGGCTGCCGCAAAACCGGTCACCAAGAAATAGAGCCGCGCGCTAAGCACCCATGCGGGCCAGCTCCTCGAGGCTGAGGCGGCCGGTGTAGATCGCCATGCCGAGCGCGGCGTGGATATCGAGGCGCTGAAGCTCGCGGATCTCTGCGAGAGTCGTGATGCCGCCCGCGGCCGTGAGCTCGTGCGCGGTCGCTCCGCGCAGCCGCCGGAACCAGTCGAGATCGGTCCCCTCCAGCATCCCTTCCTTGTCCACATAAGTGCAGAGGAACCCGCCGCAGTAAGGCTCGAGCAGGCCGAGGACCTCTTCGGCGCTGAGCGAGGTCGCCTCCCGCCATCCCTTGACCACGATCTTACCGTCCTTCGAATCCAGCGCCACGATGACGCGCTCGCGCCCGATCGCCTCGGCCAAGGGATCGAGGAACTCCACGCGCACTCCCGCCGGGCCGAACGCCGCCGTTCCCACGATCACTTTGCTCGCCCCCTGCCCCACGAGCGCCCGCGCGCGATCGAGGCTGCGCACGCCGCCACCGACCCGGGTCACCGCTCGCCCGGCGAGAAACTCGACGATCGAGTCATTCGAGCCGCGGCCGATCGCGGCGTCGAGGTCGATCACCTGGATCTGGGGGAACGGCGCGAACCGCCGCAGCATCTCCTCGGGCGCCGGCCCGTCAAGCGCCTTCTCGCGTCCCTGCACGAGCTGCACCACTTTACCGTCCATCAGGTCGATGCAGGGCAGGATCACGGCATCCTCCGCACGGGCACGCCATCGGCCGCCAGGTGCCGTTTCAGGTCGGCCACGGTGTAGGTGCCGTAATGGAAGATGGACGCGGCGAGCGCGGCATCGGCCTCGCCCTCGGTCAGCACACGCGTAAAATGTTCCGGCTTGCCGGCGCCGCCGGATGCGATCACGGGGATGTGCGTGGCGCGCGAAACCGTGCGGGTCAGCTCACAGTCGAAGCCGTTCTGGACACCGTCGGTGTCCATCGAAGTCAGCAGGATTTCGCCCGCGCCGAGAGCTTCCCCGCGCGCGGCCCACTCGATGGCGTCGATGCCGGTATCGTCGCGCCCGCCGCGGACGTAGACGTGCCAGGCGCCTGCGCCGGCCCGCCTGGCATCGATGGCCAGCACCGCGGCCTGCGCGCCGAATTCCTCGCTCAGCTCGGTGATCAGCTCAGGACGCATCACGGCCGCGGTGTTGACGCTCACCTTGTCCGCGCCAGCCAGCAGGATCTTGCGCGCGTCCGCGACCGACCGTATCCCGCCGCCGACCGTCAGCGGGATGAAGACCCGCCGCGCCGTGCGCGCCACCACCTCCGCCATGGTGTCGCGGTTGTCGCTCGAAGCGGTGATGTCGAGGAATACCAGCTCGTCGGCGCCCTGATCGTTGTAGCGCTCGGCCAGCTCCACCGGGTCGCCCGCGTCGCGCAGGTTGACGAAGTTGATGCCTTTAACCACGCGGCCGGCGGTCACGTCGAGGCAGGGGATAATGCGCTTGGCCAGCATCAGAGCTCCACGAAGTTCTTCACGATCTTGAGCCCCAGCGGGCCCGACTTTTCCGGATGGAACTGCACGCCGAAGACGTTGCCGCTTTCGAGAACGGCGGTGTAAGGCAGCGTGTAAGTGCAGGTAGCCGCCGTCGCCGGGTTCAGCGGGACGTAATAGCTGTGGGCGAAATACAGGTAAGGCTCCGGGCCCACGCCCGCCAGCAGCCGTGCCGGCCCCACCACGTTGTTCCAGCCCATGTGCGGCACGCGGGCGTCGGCGGGAAACCGCGTCACCGTGCCCGCAAAGATACCCAGGCCGCGCGCTTCCGGCGCTTCTTCGCTCTCCTCGAACAGCGCCTGCAGGCCGAGGCAGATGCCGAGGAACGGGACGCCCGCGCCGATCCGTTCGACGATCGCGCCGCGCACATCGAGTTGGTCGAGCGCGCGCATCATCTGCCCGAAATGGCCGACACCAGGCAGGATGATCTTCGCCGCGCGGCCGAGGCCCTCGGCGTCGCGGACAATCGTGTAGCTGGCCCCAACCTCCTGCAGCGTGTTCTCGACCGACCGCAGGTTCCCGGCGCCGTAATCGAAGATGGCAATCATAGGTGGCCCCGTGGTGCACGCTTCAGCGTGCGCCACACCGATCTCTCATAGCAGCCCCTTGGTCGAAGGCAGCTCCCCGCGCAGGCGCTTGTCCTTCGAGCAGGCGAACCGCATCGCCCGCGCGAAGCATTTGAACACGGCCTCCACTTTGTGGTGGCTCGAGCGGCCGTCGAGCACCTTCACGTGCAGGTTCGCTCCGGCGTGCGTAGTGAAGCCGTGAAAGAAGTCCTCCAGCAACTCCGCCTGGAGATCGCCCACCAGCCGCACCTTCACCTTGTCGCTGTAAACCAGGAACGGCCGCCCGCCGAGATCGACCGCGGCCACCGCCAGCGTCTCGTCCATCGGCATCACGAAATACCCGGCGCGGTTGATGCCGCGGCGGTCGCCCAAGGCCTGTGCGAACAGCTCCCCAAGCACGATGCCCACGTCCTCCACGGTGTGGTGCTGGTCAACGTCGAGGTCGCCCTCGGCCTTCAGGTCCAGGTCGAAGCCGCCGTGCCGGGCGAACAGCTCGAGCATGTGGTCGAGGAACCGCACGCCCGTCGAAATCTCGTAACGGCCGCGGCCTTCGATGCGGAGGCGCCCGCGGATGCGCGTCTCTTTGGTGTTGCGCTCTATGGTGGCGGTTCTCATTGCGGCAGCACGCCCTCCAGTTGGTTGATGTCGTCGAGAACGGCGATGGCGTTTTCGGACCGGAACAATTCCACTAACTCGCCCCGGCGCAGGCTCATCGGCGCGGCGATGCCGATGAAAGGAACGCCCGCCTGCCGGGCGCTGCGCGCGTCGTCCACCGCGTCGCCCACGTACCACAGGTCCTTGCCCGGATTCAGCCGGGCGATCCGCAGCAGGCCCTCCGGAGAGGGCTTCGGGGCAGCCGCCTCATCGGCCGTGATCATTGGGTCGAAGCGCAGGTTGCGCGCGAACCGGCCGAGCGTCACCTCGACCTCCACCATCAGCCGGCCCGTGAACAACGCCAGTTGGTAGCGCTTCGCGAGGCGGTCGAGCAGCCCGTCGCGGGCCACCCAGCGCTCCCGGTGAATCAATCCACCGGCGCCCAGGAAAATGGCGTTGAAGTAGTCGACCACGTCGCCGTACGGCGCCTCGACGCCGAAGCCTTTGATGAAGTGGTGCGAGAGATCCCAGTCGTTATTCCAGCCGCCCTGGTTCTTGTAATCCTGGATCCGCTCGCCCGTAACGCGCCGGCCGGTGAAGTGCTCCACGGTCTGCTGGATCGCCTCGCGATAGGACTCGGTGACGTCTACCAGCACGCCGTCCATGTCGAATACGAGAATGCGGCCGCTCATCGCCAGATCTTCTCCAGTTCGTCCAGGAACCGCTCGGTTTGTTCGCGCGTCCCGGCCGTAATGCGCACCGCGCCGGCGATCTCGTAGCTGCGGTCGCGCACCAGCACGCTCTTCTCGCGCAGGCGGTCGCGGATCTCGATCGAGCGCGGCCCGATCTTCGCCAGGATGAAATTCCCCTGGCTGGGGTAATACCCGATGCCCAGCCGGTCGAGCCCGCGGCACAGCATCTCGCGCGCGCGAAGCGCCTCGGCCACGTAGTTCTCGACGTAGGCCCGGTCCTGGATGGCCACGCTCGCCGCCAGCACCGCCAGCGCGTTCACGCTGTAGGGCGACTGCGCCTTGTGCAGGAAGGCGATGTTGCCGGCCTGCGACATCAGGCATCCGATGCGCATCGCGGCCATGCCGTAGACTTTCGAGAACGTGCGGCTCACGAACAGGTTTGGCCGGCCGGCGAGGAGCGGCAGAGCGGTGATGCCGCAGAACTCGAAATAGGCTTCGTCGATCAAAACGGCGGCCGCGGGCGCGCGGTCCAGAATCCGCTCGATCCCTTCGAGCGAGACGGCGCTGCCGGTCGGGTTGTTCGGGTTCGCGATGAGGATAGCGCGCGTGGCCGGGCCCGCCGCCTCCAGCAGCTCTTCGAGCGGGAACGCGAGGTCCGCCTCGCGATAGCCGACTTCGCGCACCGCCGCGCCCGCCACGTCGGCATAGAAGCGGTACATCGCGTAGGACGGCCGCAGCAGCAGAACTTCGTCGCCATCGTCCACGTAGGTGTTGATCAGCACCTGGATGGCCTCGTCCGTGCCATTGGTGAACAGCAGGTTCTGCGGCGGCACGCCGAAGAACTCCGCGACGGCGCCCTTAGCTTCGCCGTACTCGGGATACACGGCCAGATCGCTCGCGCCGATCCGCTCGCGCAGGGCCTCCAGCACGCGCGGCGAGCAGCCCACGGTGTTCTCGTTGAAATCGAGGCGCAGCTTGCCGGAGCGGCCGGCGGTGGGCGGCGAGTAGGGCGCCATGTTCAGGACGGCCTGGCGCGGGCGCGGGGCATCAGCCATTGCCGCGCACCTCCACCGAGCGCGCGTGCGCTTCCAGGCCCTCGGCGCGCGCCAGCGTAGTGATCGTGGGCCTCAGGCGCTCGAGCGCGGCCGCGCTGAGCTTCTGCACCGAAATCACCTTGACGAAATCCGCCGCCGAGAGGCCGCCGCGCAACCGGGCCGCCCCGCTTGTCGGCAGCACGTGGTTGGGGCCCGACGCGTAATCGCCGGCCGCCTCCGGGCTGTGCGGGCCCACAAAGACGCTGCCCGCGTGGCGGACCTCGCCAAGCAGCGCCATGGACGGAATGCTGAGGTGCTCGGGCGCGAAATCGTTCGCAAGCTCGATGGCCTGTCCGACCGACTCCACCAAAACGATCGCGCTGTTCTTCGCGATGGCCTTCGCGGCCACGGGCGCGGTGGGCAGCACGGCGAGCTGCCGTTCCACCTCAGCGGCCACCGCGCGCGCTAGCGGCTCGGAGGTGGTCAGCAGGATGGCCGCGGCATCCACGTCGTGCTCGGCCTGGGCCAGCATGTCGGCCGCCAGCACCTTCGGATCTCCGTCTTCCGCGATGATGAGGATCTCGGTCGGCCCGGCGATGAAATCGATGCCCACCTCGCCGGCCAGCAGCTTCTTGGCCGCGGCGACATAGATGTTGCCCGGCCCCACGATGCGGTCCACCTTGGGGACAGTGCGCGTGCCATAAGCGAACGCGGCGATGGCGTGCGCTCCGCCCATCTGGAATATCTCCGTCAGGCCGAGCATCGAGGCCACGCCGTAGATCGCCGCCACCGGCCGCGGCGAAGCCACGCAGATCCGCGGGACGCCCGCCACCTGCGCCGGAATCGCCGTCATCATGAGCGTGGAAGGCAGCGGGTAGCGCCCCGAGGGAATGTACGCCGCCACCGCATCGAGCGGCCGGACGATCTGGCCCACGGACAGGCCCGGATCGAGGCTCTCCATCTTCTCCCGGGGCAACTGCATCGTTGCGAACGCCCGGATATTCTTGGACGCGTCGCGGACGGCGTTGCGCAGCTCGCGCGGCAGACGCTTCGCCGCCTCGGCCAGCTCGCGCTCGGGCACGCGCACGGTCTTCCGATCGAGGCCGTCGTACCGCCGCGCGAACTCGAGAAGCGCCTTATCGCCGCGTTCGCGCACGGCCTCGAGGATCGGCCGCACCGTCTCCTCGGCCTCGCTGAGCCGCGCCGCCCGCCGCTTGAGGAGCTTCCCCGCCCCGCTAAATGGAAGGATCCGGATCATGGCTACATCACGATCTTGTTCAGCGGATACTCGACGATGCCCTCCGCCCCCGCCTTCTTGAGCCGCGGAATGATGGTGCGCACGGTAGATTCGTCGAGGATGGTGTTGACGGCCAGCCAGTCGCCCTGGCTGAGCTGAGAGATGGTGGGATTCTTGAGCGCGGGCAGCACCTCGAGCACGGCCTGGAGACAGTCGCGGCTCACGTTCAGCATCAGTCCCACCTTGCCCAGCGCGTTGATGGCGCCTTCGAGGAGCATCCGGATGTCTTCGAGTTTGTGCCGCTTCCACTCGTCGTTCCAGGCTTCCAGGTTGGCGATGAGCTGCGTGTTCGATTCGAGTACGGTCTCGATGATGCGCAGCTTGTTGGCACGCAGCGAGGAGCCGGTCTCGGTGACCTCGACGATGGCGTCGGCCAGCTCCGGCGGTTTCACTTCCGTGGCGCCCCAACTGAACTCCACCTTGGCCTTCACGCAGTTGGCGGCCAGGTACCGTTTGGTGGTAGCGACCAGCTCCGTGGCGACGATCTTCCCTTCCAGGTCCTTCACCGAGCGGATGGCCGAAGCCTCGGGCACCGCCAGTACCCAGCGCACTTTGCCGAAGCTCTGCTTGGCGTAAATCAGATCGCAGACCGTGTGGACGTGGGCTTCGTTTTCCTCCACCCAGTCGCGGCCGGTCAGCCCGGCGTCGAGCACGCCGTCCTCGACGTAGCGCGCCATCTCCTGGGCGCGGATGAGCATGCACTCGATCTCGGGGTCGTCGATAGCCGGGAAGTAGGAGCGGCTGCTGGTGGTGATGTTGAAGCCGGCGCGCCGGAACAGGTCGATGGTGGCGTTCTCGAGGCTGCCTTTGGGAATTCCGAGTTTCAGCTTCATGACTGGCCTCCGTAGACCGCGCCGGGATCGTAGGTGCGCGGCTCCGATTCCACCCAGCCGCCGTCTTCGTAGCGGCGGTAGAAGCAGCTCTGGTAGCCGTTGTGGCACACGCCCGGACCGAGCGCATCGACGCGCACCAGCACCGAGTCCAGGTCGCAATCGGTCGAAATCTCCTTGACCGCCAGGCGGTGGCCGGAGCTCTCGCCTTTCATCCACAGCTTCTTCCGGGAGCGGCTGTAGAAGGTGGCGAAGCCGGTTTCCACCGTCCGCCGGAAGGCCTCCTCGTTCATGAATCCGACCATGAGCACACGGCCGCTCGCGTGGTCCTGAATGACAGCGGGCACGAGCCCGTCGAGTTTGGTGAAATCCAGCTTCATGTCGTTCCTATTGCCCGCCCGGCAAAGCCGCGGAGCTAACAAAAAAGCCCGCCTGGCCTCCGGCGGGCTTTGCGTTCGATTGCTTTCCTTCTCAGCAGTCAGCCCGTCGGCAGATTCCGCCCGCGATGAGGATGAGGATGGCGCCGGGCGACGGACAAGACTCGCATGGAAATCACGAGTATAACATGCCCACCCGTTGGATGTGCTAGTGTAGAGCGTTTCCGCGCTGTCGCGCCAGTGGGTCCGCGCGAATCCAGGAAGGGAATCATGAGAACGCTAACGATGGCAGCCGGCCTGCTGCTCTGCGCCGCGTGCGCGGCGCAAACCAACGAGAATGCCCGCGCCCAACCAAAAGACGCGGTCGCGGAGGACCGCCTGCTGTTGCCGCACAATTTCCTGCGCGGATACGTCGATTTCGAGGTGGCGCCTCCGCACAACGAGCCGGACCTCGGCATGTGCGCGCCGCACGTGGGTCCGCTAGCCCCCGGCGCCCAGAATTGCGCCGACTACGCCCGATACATCTGGAGCGGCTACGTCGAGCTCCAACCATTCGGGAGAACCCCGCTGAAGCGAGTGTTCCTGTTCGTGGCGCCGCAACTCTTCGGTGGCGACAACGTCCCGCAGTTGAAGTACACGGCATCGGCCTCGGGCATCCTGTGGGAGGATGCCTTCGGAGCGGGCGTAATGTTGCCGCGCCAGCTCGAGCTCAGGGTGACACACCATCAAACGAACCGGCTAGGCCGCTACGCTGGTTGGCCCAACTCGCTCATACTGCGCCCTGACGGGCCCTACGGCATGTACACGACCGTCGGGGTCAGATGGTACTTCGGAGGCTACGGCCGCGCGAGCGCACACTGAGGAGATGACCGAGGAGTAACAGCGAGTGAGATCCACTGCACTTCGAAACCAGGCGGGGCGCTTGCGGGATTGCCTGGAATATCTCGGCCAGCGGCCGTGGTTGAGCTTTCTGCTGATTTTCAGCCTGGCCGCTGCCATCCGCTTCGCCCTCCTCACTTTTGCGCCTGTTGACGTACTTACGGGGCGCGGCGAAGCTCAGAATATCGGAGTGACGCTGGCGACCCAGGGCCGCTTTGCGGATCCGTTTGACATACCGACGGGGCCCTCGGCTCACAACCCACCCTTCTTTCCCACCCTGGTGGCGCTGTTGTACCGTGCGCTGGGGATGGGGATCGCTTGCGGCTGGGTCCGGCTCTGCCTGGGCATCGTCGCCTACTCCGCCTTGTACGGCCTGTTGCCGCGCATTGCGGCTCTCTCGGGTCTCTCCGGCGGGGCGGGTGTGGTGGGAGGATTCGCCCTGGCCGCTCTGCCCCTTCGTAAATCCGCTGATGTCTGGTCGATCTGGGAGGACCCGTACGCCGCCATCGCCCTGGCGTTTCTGCTGGCGTGGACCGTGCACCTCAAACGGCAGAATACGCCTTCCTGGCCGCAGGCCGTCCTCTACGGAGTCTCCTGGGGAGCCCTCTTTCACATCTGCCCGAGTCTGCTCGTCACATACCTGGGCTTGGCCGTGTACTTGGTCGCGGCGTCCCATCATCGCTTGAGGATCGTACGGTGGGTTGCGCTCGCCGTGATTTGGTCCGCGCTGGTTGTGACTCCTTGGACGCTACGCAATCGCCGCGAGCTCGGCGGCTGGATGTTCATGCGGAGCAATCTGGGGCTGGAGCTGAGCTACGCAAACAACGACGAGGCGCAACCGACCATCATTCTGAACCGTCGGACCCATCGCGTTAACCTGCATCCCGATTCCAGTCGGCAGGAGGCCCAGCGGGTCGCCCGCCTGGGCGAGCTGGCCTATAACCGGGAAAAGCTCACGGAGGCCAAGGCATGGATCGTAACGCATCCGCGGAGATTCGCAGTGCTCTGTGCGATGCGCGCGGCCCAGATGTGGTTTGGCGCGTTCGAGGAGCCGCGCTGGCTGAGCCTGCCGATCTCGGCCTTCACCATTCTGGGCCTGTTGGGTCTGATTGCTCTCTGGCGCGCCGCAGAATTTGACCCGCTTGCGGTGATCGCAGTCCTGTGGCTGACGTATCCGAGTGTGTACTTCGTGTTCCAGTACGTCAACCGTTACCGGGGCGTCTTCGACTGGAGCATTGCCCTCGTAATGGGGGTCTTCCTGATCTCAGTCCTCGACTGGGCTGCCGGCCGCGACCCGGGGCTTGATCAGTCCCATTGCGCCCATGGCGAGCACAATCGATAGCGAGCACAAGGAGATCGCAATCCCGGCCCTCTCGTACCCGTCCCTGGCCAACTCCACAACCAAGCTGTAACGGCCCCGGGGCACTACCATCTGAATCAGTCCATCCGGGGAAGTCGGTCCGGCCGGAATCGTGGTGTCCGAATCGCCGATGCGCCCGCGCCAGCCCGGATAGTAGAAGTGGTTGACGACGAGGCGAGCCTCCTCCGGGGCGTCCACATTCAACACGAACCTCCGGGGCCGCCAACTGGCAACGGTCGCGCCACCGATTCTCCGGCCGCTGGCTGCGCTCGTCAGCTCCGAAGATCTTGCGGGGTGAGCTGAAAGGAACTGCTCCAAGCGGCCCTTTTCCCAAAGACCGGGCGGGCTGGTTTTCGGCCAAAACGTGGCCGTCTGAAGTGAGTCTATCCGTGTCCTCTCCGCCGGAACTCGCCTCCACTCGGAAAACGCGGCTGAAGCGGACCACGCGTCCGCGCCAATCCAACCCAGCACGATGAACGCCGTCAGATACAGCCACGGTCGGAGGCGAGGCTCCTGGATGCGGCAAAACGCCAGTGCAGAAAGCGCCGCTACCGCCAGCGTGAGCAGGGTACCGAACCGATAAGGAAACTGCGCGAATCTCAGATAGGGAATGACCCGCCAGAAAGGAGAACTGGCCTGTGTCATGAAGAAGAACGCGAACACCCCCGTCCCGAAATAGAAAACCGCCGCGGACCGCTCTCGACGCGGAGGCCGGCGCAGCAGGCACACCCAAAACAGCGTGGCCAAGCAAGCCACCATCGACAGCGTAAGAAACAGCAGACGAGACTTGTAATCGAGTAGCGAGGGAAGCTGGAACAGAAACCAGTGCCGGTAATGGTAAAAATCATCGAACAGCGGCTCCATGTGGATCCGGCCCCCGCCGAGCATCCCCGGCAACAGAAAGATAGCCGCCAAGCCGGCCCCAAGCGTCATCCCGGCGACCGTGGCCAGCGCTGTTCGCATCCTCTGGCCGCGTTCACTTAGCCAAAGGGCAGCGGCGACCGGCACTGCCGAAAAGCAGAACGTCACTCCGATCTGGCTGCACACCAACAAGGCATAGCTGAAGCTCAACGCAGGGAAGGCCCACCGTCGTCTCGCAATCACGCCCTCCACAGACAGCAGCACGAGCGGCATCCACACGAACGTCCAGAGTTCCGGCACCGCTGCACGGTTATACAAGTCGATGGCCGTGTGATACGGAGCGATGACATAGATCGCCGCGCCAAACAGGGCCGACACAGGCGCCCCCCGGAAGCGCAGCCAGTAATAGGCGGATATGCCGGAGAGAATGAGGCATAGCGAGCAGCCCAGGCCGACCTGAATCCACCCGGCGGGATCCCTTCCCGCTACAAAAGGGAGAAAAACGCTGGACGCATAACTCGCCAGCGCAGGATAGAAGAAGAATACGGGGGAACCGAGACCTCCATTCAGATCCGCGAGCCAGCGCGGATACCAATCGCCCGCCCAGAGCTGCTGCGCGAAGTTCCTTTGCAAAAGCGCGTGGTAGGAGGAGTCGTGTGCCAGGTTAGGGACCCCGAAGAGCAACACCGGCCAGCAGACCATGAGCGCGACGGCGACGATCAGGAGCAGATGGACGGCGGTGCGCCGCGCGCCTCCGGTTCCCTGGCGTTCCGCTTCCCGATCACTACGTGGGTTTGCCGCCTGCATAAGGGCCCGAGTATAGCACGGCCCGCCGCACCGCAACCCCCTGCATCCGCATCATATAATCGAAGCCAGGAGAGGGTTTCCCAACAGAGGGATAAACGATACTTCATGCCAACAGTCGAGGTCAGTCCTGTTTCCCCGCATTCCGGCGAGGCGCAGCAGTCCCGTGTCAACGATTTTTCGATTCAGGTGGCCACCATCAACGGTTCCGGAAGCCAGACGGCCAACACCGTCCTGATGCGCGCCCTGTTTCAGATGGGCATCCCGGTCTCGGGCAAGAACCTGTTCCCGTCGAACATCGCCGGCCTGCCCACCTGGTTCACCATACGGGCGAGTAAGCACGGCTACATCGGCCGCAAGAAGGAGATCGACTTCCTGGTGGCCATGAACCCGGAAACCGCCCAGGAGGACGTTCGGAAGCTCGACGCCGGCGCCGCCGTGGTCTACGACGAGCCGCTGAAGCTCAACGCCCTGCGCTCCGATCTGCATTTTTACCCGGTCCCTTTCGACAAACTGGTGGGCCCGGTCTGTCCCGAGGCGCGGCTCCGCAAGCTCGTCCGCAATATGATCTACGACGGCGTTCTGGCGCGCCTGCTGGGGATCGAGATGGACGAGGTTCGTAAGGCGCTGCTGAAGCAATTCGGGGCGCGCAAGGCCAAGGCCGCCGATCTGAACTGGGGCGCCGTCGAGGCGGGCCACGAGTTCGCCGCCCAGAACCTGCCCAAGACCGACCGCTACTCCGTCGAGCGCATGAACGCCACCGCCGGCAAGATCATTATCGATGGCAACGCCGCCTGCGCCCTGGGGGCCATGTTCGCCGGCGTCACGGTCGTGACGTGGTATCCCATTACGCCGTCCTCCTCCCTGGTCGAGTCGCTGATCGGTTACCTGAAGCGGTTTCGGATCGATAAGGAGACCGGCCAAGCCACCTACGCGGTGGTCCAGGGCGAAGACGAACTGGCCTCGATCGGCATGGTCTTGGGCGCGAGCTGGGCGGGCGCGCGTGCCATGACGGCCACCTCGGGCCCCGGCATTTCGCTCATGTCCGAGTTCACCGGCCTGGGCTACTACGCCGAAATCCCCGCCGTGATCGTGGACGTGCAGCGCGTCGGGCCGTCGACCGGCCTCCCCACGCGCACCATGCAGGGCGACCTGGTCACGACCGCGCTGCTCTCGCATGGCGACACCAAGCACCCCCTGCTCTTCCCTTCCTCGCCGCGCGAGTGCTTCAGCATGATGATCGATGCGTTCGACCTGGCCGAGCGCTTCCAAACCCCGGTCTTCGTGATGAGCGACCTCGACCTGGGAATGAATAACTGGCCGTCCGAGCCGTTCCTCTACCCCGAGAAGCCCATCGAGCGCGGCAAGGTTCTGACGGCCGAAGACCTGACCAAGCTGGGCGGTTTCGCGCGCTATCGCGACGTGGATGGCGACGGCGTCGGCTACCGCACGCTCCCCGGCACCAATCACCCCGCGGCTGCGTTCTTCACGCGCGGCAGCGGGCACAACGATCGCGCCGGTTACAGCGAGCGCGAAGACGACTACATGAATAACATGGACCGCCTGGCGCGCAAGTTCGAGAGCATTCGCCGGCACGTCCCTGCGCCGCACCTCGATCTCAACGGCCGCGCGCACGTCGGCCTCGTCTGCGCCGGCACCTCGCGCTACGCGACCGAAGAGAGCCGCGACCAGTTGCGCCAGGAGTACGGCCTCGAAACCGGATACCTGCGGCTCAAGGCCTACCCGTTCGGCGAGGACCTGATCGATTTCGTCCGCCGCCACGAGCGCGTCTATGTGATCGACCAGAATCGCGACGCCCAGTTGCTGATGCTGATGCGGCTGGAGTTCGAGCCGGAGCTGATCGCCAAGCTGCGTAGCGTGCGTTATTACGGCGGGCTGCCGCTCGATGCGCGCACCGTCACCGAGGAAATCGTCCGCCAGGAGGGACTCTGATGTCCACCACGACCGCACCCCCCAAGAAGACCAACCACATCGGCCTCGAGGTCGCCAGTTACAAAGGCGGCCGGACCACGCTGTGTGCGGGCTGTGGCCACAACTCCATCTCCGAGCGCATCATCGAGTGCTTCTATGAGATGGGCATTGAGCCCTGGTCTGTGGCCAAGTTCTCCGGCATCGGCTGCTCGTCGAAGTCGCCGGCGTACTTCCTGAACCTGGCGCACGGGTTCAACTCCGTGCACGGCCGCGCGCCCTCGGTCGCTACCGGCGCCATCCTCGCCAACCGCCACCTATTCGGGATCACGGTCTCGGGCGATGGCGACACCGCGTCCATCGGCATCGGCCAGTACATCCACATGCTGCGGCGCAATATCCGGCAGGTATACATCATCGAGAACAACGGCGTTTACGGCCTCACCAAGGGCCAGTTCTCGGCCACGGCCGACCTGGGGGCCAAGCTCAAGACCGGCGTGGTCAACGACCTCACCCCCATCGACTGCTGCGTAGAGGCGATCCAGTTGGGCGCCACGCTGGTGGCCCGCTCCTTCTCCGGCGACAAGCGGCAGTTGCAGGCCATTCTCAAGGCCGCCATCGCGCACCACGGCCTCTCGATCATCGACGTGATTTCGCCTTGCGTCACCTTCAACGACCACGAAGGCTCCACTAAGAGCTACGCCTACATGAAGGAGCACGACGAGCCGCTCCAGGAGCTGGATTTCGTGCCGGCCTTCGCCGATATCACCGTCGAGATCCCCGAGGGCGAGGTCCGCGAGATCGTGCTGCACGACGGCTCCCGGCTACTGCTCAAGAAGCTCGCCCACGATTACGATCCCACCGACAAGATGACCGCGCTTCGCACGCTCTACGAAGCGGAGGCCGCGGGCCACGTCCTCACCGGCATCCTGTATCTCGATCCGACGCGCAAGCACTTCATCGATCTGCTGAACCTGGTGGACGCGCCCCTCGGCACGCTGCCCGAGTCGAAGACCCGCCCGCCGCGCGAGGCGCTGGACCGGATCATGGAAGAGCTGCGCTAGGCGCGCCGCACTACTGCAGTTCGGCGCCCAACTACCAGACCTATCGGGGACCTGACGCCGGCAATTCGACCGACAAGCGCGAGGTGGCACTGTGGTATTTCAGAGTGCAGCCTATCGTCAGCCAAGGCGGGTGCGACGGAAGAATGTCATTCACCGACTGGGTGCAGAGTTGTTTGGCTGGGGACGATGGCCCTGCCGAAGAAACCGAAGCGCTCGCCCGCCGAAGGGGAACTGCCGATCGAGTACGATTGGGAGCCGGCCGAAGAAGCGCTGATCGCCTCTACCGGCGCTCCGTTGTTTGTTGCGGGCGGTGCGGTGCCTGGGGTGGCCGCCAACGGGAAGCGTCATCTGGAACCAACCAACGCCAGCGGGGGTCTGAGGAAGCGACGTAGCTGGAGAGCTTCCCAATTGCCGAGATGCTGGGCCGGATGCTCCGCCCCGGAGCCAATGGCTGCCCAGTCTTCTCGAGGGCCAATGGAACCCGTCGGGCCCTAATTGGGGGCGCGAGGCCGGTCATCCAAGACCTCGCGGACCTTGGCGGCGAGAGAGGCCGGCGTGAACGGCTTCTGGAGGTAGGCCTCTTCTGGACGCGGAAAAGCCGTGACGTTCGAATTGGCGCGATAGGCATAGCCCGACATGTAGAGTATGCGGATTCCCGGCCGCGTTCGACGTGCATGAGCGGCCAGTTCGCGGCCGCCGATCCCCGGCATGACGATGTCGGTGAGGATCAACTGAACCGAGTCATCGATCAGCTCCAGAGCTTCCGGTCCGTTGGCAGCGCTCAGGGCGCGGTATCCAAGGCCCTTGAGAATCTCCACGGCCACCCTCCGGACCTCCGGCTCGTCTTCGACCACCAGAACGGTCTCCTTACCTGCCCCTCGGTTGTTTGCGGCAGGCGCCGCAGTGTGCGCAGGGATGTCGCCATCCACGCTCGGGAGGTACACGCTGAACCTGGCGCCCCGGCCAGGCTCGCTCTCAACGCGGACATGACCGCCGCTCTGCTGGACAATGCCGTACACGGTTGAGAGCCCGAGCCCGGTGCCTTCCCCCGGGTGTTTGGTGGTGAAGAACGGCTCGAAGATGTGAGCGAGGTTGTCGGCGCTGATTCCGGCCCCGGTGTCCGTCACCGTAAGCAGCACATAGGGCCCCGGCGGCAGGGGAAGCTCCGACCCTGTCGTAACGTTGGAGGTGGCGATGGTGAGCTTTCCGCCGGACACCATGGCATCCCGGGCGTTGACGGCCATGTTCAGGAGCACCTGGTTCAATTGGCCGGCATCGGCCCGAACCCGGCGCAGGGACGGGTCAAGGTGCACAATCACCTCGATGTCCTCGGAAATGACGCGTCTGAGCATCTTCTCCGCATCGGCGACCAAGGCATTGAGGTCCAGAATCTGCGGCTGCAGCACCTGTCTGCGGCTGAAGGCCAGAAGTTGGTGAGTGAGCGCAGCGGCCCGGTCGCCGGCCTTGCGAATCTCGATGAGGTTCACGCGGCCGGGGTCCGTCTCATCCATGGTCTCCAGAAGAAGCTCGCTATAGGCATTGATCACGGTGAGCAGATTGTTGAAATCGTGGGCCACGCCCCCGGCCAGTCTGCCGATGCTGTCCGGTTTCTGAGCCTGGCGATACTGCTCCTCGAGCGCGCGCTGGTCGGTCACATCCCTTCCCAGGCTCGCTGTTCCCAAAGATGTGCCGTCAGGATTCCGGAGCAGAGTGTTGTCCCAGGCAATGAGCCGCGGTCGGCCGTCGCGTGTGAGGATTGAGCTTTCGTGATGGCGGGGCAAGGCGGAGACGGAACCCGGCGTGGTGAGCAGGGGTCTCAAGCGTTCGCGATCCTGTTCGGGCACGCACAGGTCGAACCAGTCCTTGCCCAGCAACTCCTCTCTCGACCATCCCGTCACCTGCAACATGTGCTCATTGCAGAAAGTGATCCGGCCGTCGGCATCCCGCATGACGGCGACGAGCTCAACGGTCTCGAGCAACTCCCGGAACCGCCGCTCGGATTCCCGGAAGGCGTCTTCCGCCCGCCTGCGGTCCGTGATCTCGACCGTCGTGCCCCAGATCTGGCGGATAAATTCCTCCTCGACGATCGCGGTATGGTTCTGCAGAAAATACCTGGTGCCGCCGTCGGACTCCCGTTGCTGGTACTCTGTACTTCCTTGCGTCGCTCTTAAGAGGCCCTGCCCGAGCGTTCGCCACTCGACCGACTTCACAAGGTCGCTCAGCGGCTTGCCCGTCACTTCGGAGCCGCGGGAAAAGCCGCGCATGCGCGCGAACGCGTCGTTGCACTCGGAGACGTAGGCAGTCCTGTACATCATCCTGAGCTGCTCTCCGATCGCTAGGTCAGCGGGAATCGGCTCGCGAAACTCGAGGCACCACACCGCTTCCCTGCTCTGCGAAATGAACTCCCGGTAACGTCTCTCGCGCGCGCGCAGGGCCCGCTGCGCCGCGCGCAGCGCACTGATGTCGCGCACAAAGCCGAAGGCGCGCTCCCGGCCATCACAGCACACGTAATTGGCCGTGATTTCGATCGGCAGCACCCCGCCCGCCGGAGTGCGGTGGCGTGTTTCGTACACCAGGGAGCCGCTTGTCCGCAACTGCTGCCAGCGCGCGCTCCATTCCTGCCGCTCGGGCTTTGGGGCAAGGTCGAAGATGTGCATCGCAAGCAGTTCTTCGCGGGAGTACCCCAGCGAGCGGCAGGCCGCCTCGTTCACGTAAACAAAGTGTCCGCTCGGCTCCGCCCAGAAAACGCCATCGGAAGCGTGTTCCAGGGCATGTTGTGTGATCTGGAGTTCGTCTTCCGCGTCGGCCGACGACTTGGTGGACACTACCGCAGTGATCTGCAAAAGCCGCGGGGTGCGTTGGGCCAGCGGCCGCGGCCCGGCTTTCGGAACGGTCTTCAGCACGGCTCCGCTCCTTCTCCCCGCGAACCCAGGAGTGATGTAGCTCCGTGGCTCGCGCTGCTGCTGGCCACCGGGCATGAAGACGTCGCGTACTCACTCGCCGAAGAAGGAGTACTCTGCCGCAACCTTCTCATTGCTCTCCATGCCCCAGCCATGCGCTTCGTCGGGACCCAGCTTCCCTTCACCTCCAACGCCGCCGCAGGGGAATCTGGCCGCGGTCGCTGAAGCCCGGGTGTCACCCACTACCGCCCGCCAGCGTTATCAGGCCGACGGCCGACTCAAAATCATTTTTTCACAACTTTGTCTCAAACAGAAACAAGAAAGGTAGTACTAGTACCAAAAACTTGGGTAGTACCACCACAGAAGTAGGCAGAACGGTAGCAGCCGGGGGTATTCTGGGGCCACGGTCCAAGAGCGATCCTAAAGTCTGGAGGCCAGTTTTTTGCTTCCCTGTTGGGCCCAGACACTACCCGCATTTGCGCTTAGATGATCTGCGGCTGCGTGTCTGTCGCGTCCAGATCGTGGGTCAGCTTGTAGCTGGACTCAGTACCTGTACGTAATAGTCGTCCTACGAGCTTCATAACTCCCAGAGGAACAATCTGGCCGCTTTTTTCATGTCAAAAGAAGTTTCTTGAAACGGAGGCGGTTCAAAGCTTATAAATAAAGATAGGATTGTGAGAGAGATAGAGTAACTACCTCCCGATGTCGAACGACATCGAATCCTGTGGCGGGCGGCGGTTGCTGCCGTCGCCAGGTTCTTCTGCTTTCAGGTTGCCAATCGATTGCGTAGAACCCGACCGGGGGCCAGGGTGCGCTGGAGCCGCCGTCGTCAGCCCCCCAGGTTGGGTGAAGCATCGCCCACATGAGGGGGGAGGACAGAATGGATTCCGAGGGGCTGTGGTACGGAGTTGCGGGAACGCCACTAGCGCCGCCTCGGCCGCGCGGTGTACGGCGGTACTTCATGGATGAACGTGGGCGCCGGCGCACGACCTTCCACCCGCCGGTCGCGGGGACTGGCAACCTGTCCCGACCCGGCCAGAGGCACACGAAATAGCTATGCCAGCCGCATTTGATGACGTGTTTGCTTCGCTGTTGTCGAAGATGCTGTCACGGCTGGTACGGCCGGCCGACCAAGCTGACAAGACCGTGTCGAAAATGCCGGCGCGCAAGGCGATCCGGTCCGTGCGCCTCAACGGTCCCGCGGGCCGGATTCCTTTCCGTCTCGCTTTGGCGGCGGGTGCAGACTCGCCCGTTACAGGTTCGCTGTTGCACGTCGGACTCTGGCCGTACGCACCTCTGACGCCAGCCTTCCGGAGGGGATGGCGGCAGAGCGCCTTCATCGCTCAACGGGTTCAGAAAGTGGCCCAGGTGGGGAGGCCGCTCGAATGGGCAGGCACGATCCAGCCCCCGTCGGTGCCGGTATCGTTCCCCCGCGCTCGCGCGGTTGGCGAAACCCACGTTTTCGGGCAGCCTTCCTTTGTCGGGTCGCGGTGGCGCATTGCCGAACCAGCCACCGCCGAGCCGATGGAATTCCTAACCAAGGGGAGCCGTCTCCCGGCGTGCGAATACCGCACGCGATCCATGCTGTAGGCACGGCTTCTGGGAGCCGTCAGGAGCAGCAGTTTATGAGTGAGCAAGAAGATTATCGTTTGCTTGCCGACGCGGCCGTTTTGCACCTCGAAGGCAAACCGCAGGAAGCTCTGGAGGTGTTGCAGCGCGCGGCGGAGAGCGCGGAGGAGTTTACGGATCTGTATGCGGCGATGGGCCTCATCCATTTCGAGCTCAAGCACTACGAAGCAGCGCTGGAGTGCTACTCGAAGCTGCTCGATTTCGAGCCGCAGCAGAAATCTGCCTTGTTCAATGAGGCGGTGTGCCTGGAGCGTCTTGGCCGCTGGGGAGAATCGCGGGAGACTTACGAATCCGTGCTGGCGACCGACCCCGACCGTGCCGAGGCACACCTGGGGCTCGGTTCCTGCCTGCTGCACCTGGGGCGATATGCAAACGCGCTGGCCACGTTCGAGAGTTGCCTGGCGCTTTCGCCGGGAAACAAGGCCGCACTGCTGGGAAGAGCGGTCGCGCTCCAGTTCGGGGGCCAGTTGGAGGAAGCCGAGGACGCCTATGGCGACGTGCTCGCAGCCAACCCGGATTGCGAAGAGGCACTGTCGAACCTGATCGCGATTGGAGTTCAGCGCAAAGACGTCCCGACGGTCCGCGAGAACGCCGAGCGCCTGCTCAGAATCCGGCCGCGCTCCAGCACGGCTCTGGCCGGGCTGGCGGCGGTCGCCTTTGCCAACGCCGAGTTCGAGGAGGCGGCCCTGTTTCTGCGCGATCTGCTGGAGATTGCGCCCGATGATGTCGAAGCCCGCTTCAACTTGGGCGTGGCCTACCAGAAGCTGGGCCGCCTGGCGGAGGCGGTGGAGGCCTATGCGCAAGCAGGGCAACAGGATCCCAACTCAGCCCAGATCCAGTTCAACCTCGGTCTTGCCTGTCAGCAGAAGGGCGAATTCGAGCGTGCTGAGGCTGCATACGAACGGGCTCTCAATCTGTCTCAGGAACTCGACGCCGCGCGCTGGAATCTGGCGCTGGTGCTCGAGTATCTGGAAAGGCCGGACGAAGCCCAGCCGCTCTACCTGGAACTGCTCGAGCGCGATCCCGCCTGGGTGGAGGCGTCCTTCCGCCTGGGCTACCTGCGGATCCAGCGCGGTGACTATCGGGGCGCGGTCGATGCGTTCGGGGCTTGCCTGAAGTTGCGCCCTGCCTGGGTGCAGGCGAGGTTGAATCTGGCATTCGCGTACTTCAAACTGGAGGAACTGGAGGCGGCCCGGAGGGAGTTCGAGACCGTACTCGAGAGCGACCCGGAATCGATCGAGGCGCTGCGGGGCATTGCGGAGATCTCCGTGGTGAAGACCGACTATACCCTTGCGCTGGACGCTTGCCGCCGCCTGATTGCGCTCCAGCGCGCACCGGAGTACCTGTACAACGCCGGCCTCTTGTTCCAACGGGAGGGCCTGTTGGAAGAGGCCTGCCGGTTCTACGAGCAAGCGCTCGCGGAAAAGCCGGAATTCCCCGAAGCGTGCCTGAATCTGGGACACGCCCTGAGCGCCTTGGGGAGAGATAAGGAAGCCCTCCAGTACTGGCGCAGCGCGCTCGAACTGAGACCCGAGCTGGCAGCCGGGTACTTCAGCGGAACCGCAGCCTGAGTCCTCAGCGGCAGTGTGCGGGAGCAAGCCGTCGGTCGGCGGTGGACCGTGCTCCTGGTCCCGGACTGACGCCTGGACCTTCGGGGACGAGCGTCGCGAGCAAGCCGGCTGCGATACCCTGAAACTGGTGCTCGGCGGCATACAAGTCGAAAACCTGGTCAAGGAGTTCCGCACCTTCGAGCGGCGGGAAGGACTGTGGGGCGCGCTCCAGAACCTGGTCGTGCGCGAGTACAAGACCGTGCGCGCGGTGGACGGCATCGCTTTCGAAATCCGCCCCGGCGAGATGGTCGGCTACATCGGGCCGAACGGCGCGGGCAAATCCACCACCATCAAGATGCTCACCGGCATCCTGGTTCCGACCGCCGGCTCGGTGCGCGCCAACGGATTCGTCCCGCTCACCGAGCGCGCGCGCTACACCCGCACCATTGGGGCCGTCTTCGGCCAGCGCACGCAGTTGTGGTGGGACATCGCCGTGGTCGAGTCCTTCCGCCTGCTCAAGAAGATTTACGGCGTCAGCGATGCCGACTACGCCGCGCGCATGAAGCAGTTCGATGAGGTTCTCGAGATCGGCCGCTACCTGCACACACCCGTCCGCAAGCTCAGCCTCGGCGAGCGCATGCGCTGCGACATGGCCGCCGCGCTGCTGCACAACCCGCCGCTGCTGTTCCTCGACGAGCCCACCATCGGCCTCGATATCGTCGCCAAGGAGAGCATCCGCGCCTTCCTCAAGCACGTCAACCGCGACTTCGGCACCACCGTCCTGCTCACCACGCACGATCTCTCCGACATCGAAGAGCTGTGCCCGCGCCTGATGATCATCGACAAGGGGCGGCTGCTGTTCGACGGCGGCCTGGCGGGCCTCAAACGCCAGCTCTGGCGCGAAGCCACCATCAAGTTCGATCTCAAGGACCGCGAGCAGGCCGAGCGCTTCGAGCGCATCGAGATTCCCGGCGTGCGGAGCGAGAAACTCGATGGCATGACCTACCGCCTCTCGTTCGAGCACGCCCAGCACTCCACCGCCGAGATCATCCGCCAGGTGGTCACCGCCGCTACCGTCCTGGACATCGTGATTGAAGAGCAATCCATCGAAGAGGTCGTCCGCACCATTTACACGGGCGGCCTGGTACCGGAGCCGAGTGTCCTCGGTAGCCCTCGAGTTCTCGCGCATCGGCTTCCTCAACATGCTGGCGTTCCGGCTGCGCTACTACACCGGCATCATTAATTACCTCATCAACGTGGCCGTCTACTACTTCATCTGGCGGGCCATCTTCCGCGTGGATCCGCACTTCGCCGGCTTCACTTTCCCGCAGATGATCACCTACGTCGCCGTGGGCTGGATCATCCGCTCGATGTACTTCAACAACCTCGACGCGGAGATGGCGGAGGACATCCTGGACGGCCGCATCACCATGACGCTGCTGAAGCCGGTCGGCCTGCAAACCAGCTACGTGGCGCGCTCGGCCGGGGAATCTGCGTTCCGGCTGCTGCTGCTCACCGTGCCCACCGCGGTGGTGGTGAGCCTGATCTTCCCGCTGCTGCCGCCCGCGGACCTGGCGCACTTCGCCGTGTTCCTGGTGTCGCTAGCGGCGAGCGTACTGCTGGTGGCGGCAATGAACTTCATCGTCGGCACCTGCGCCATCCGGCTGGTCTCGATCCTGGGCCTGCTGCGCGCGAAGTTCTGGGTTCAGGACCTGCTCTCGGGCGTGCTGGTGCCGCTGACGCTGCTGCCGGCGCCGCTGCGCGTGGTCTCGCACTGGCTGCCCTTCGAGCACATCGGCTTCACGCCGCTCATGATCTACCTCGGCAAGATGACGTGGCCGCAGATCGCCGGCGCGCTCGCCATCGAGACGTTCTGGGTGGTCTTCCTGCTCTGGTTCGGCCGGCGGTTCTGGGCCGTGATGAGCCGCAAGATCACGGTGCACGGAGGCTAGATGAGATGCGCCCAGTGGGGCAGGCGTCCACGCCTGCGCGGGACGTCCACGTCCCGCCCCAGCCGGACCTGGAGGTCCGGCGCAGTCCTGCAGGACTGCCCCACTACGGAAGGCTGAATGCGCTACCTGTCCCTGTTCGGCCAGTACTTCGTGCAATACGCCAAGGTGCGCCTGGGCTACCGCTTCGACTTTCTCATCTCCGTGCTGTCGATGATGCTCGCCACCGCGTACAGCGTGGCCGTGGTCTTCCTGATCTTCGGCCGCATGCCGCGCATCGCCGGCTGGAGCTTCCTGGAGATCCTGTTCCTCTACGGCTTTTCGCTGCTGCCGATGTCGCTGTTCAACATGCTCAGCATCAACCTCTACTTCTTCAGCGACGCCTACATCGTGCAGGGCAAGTTCGACCAGGTGCTGCTGCGCCCGGTTAGCTCGCTGTTCCAGGTGCTCTTCGGCCAGTTCCGCCTGGAGGCCATCGGCGACACGGTGCTGGGACTGGTGATTGTGACGAGCTGCGCGCACCGCCTGGGACTGCACCTGGGCGCGGCCGGCTGGCTCTTCATCGTTTATGCCTCCCTGTGCGGCTGCGCCCTTTACACCGCGATTTTCCTGATGCTGACCTCGGTGTCCTTCTGGGCGGAAGACCGCGTCGGCGTGACGCCGCCCGTCTACAACATGCTGGCCTTCGGCCGCTACCCCCTCGACATCTACGGCCAGTTCATCCGCTTCCTGCTGAGTTGGATCGTGCCGTTCGGGTTCGCCAGCTTCTACCCCACGGCGCACATCCTGCACAAAGAGGTCTACCACATCTACACGTGGATTCTGCCCGTCGTGACCGCGGTTTTTCTCACCGCGGCAATCGCCATCTGGAACCGCGGCGTGCGGAATTACACTTCAACGGGGACGTAGCGGGAGCCAGCGGACCTTGATTTCTTTCTCAAGCTGGCGGAACTCCGGGTCTCCTGTAAGGACCTCTGCGCCTTCCCTCTTGGCGAGAGCCGCGGCGAAGCAATCGGCATAGGCGAGACGGTATTTCGCTTTGAAACCGGCCGCCAGACGAGCCAGTTCCCAGTCGATTCCCTCGACTCGCACGCCCACCTTCCGAAGCTCCGCAACCGTCTCGTCGGCGCGGCGGTCCGACGTCTTCCGGGCGAATTGGTACCAGACCTCGCCCAGGTTGACGGCGCTGATGAGGACCGGGCGCCCGGAGCCCTGCGACTCGGCCAGGACCGCCTCCACCTGCTCCGCCGCCGGCTCCTCCTGGAAGAACGCCATAACGGCCCAGCTATCGAGAACGCAAGCCCGCATCTTCCTTCTCGCGATCGCGCGCACGATCGGCCATCAAGTCTTCGAGCGCCCGTGTGCCTTTGAGAATGCCGCGCAGCCGGCGGATCGTCCCGCGGTTGACCGGCTCGAGCACGATGCGGCCGTCCCGGTCCGTCACTTCAACCTTCGTGCCCTTCTTGATGTCGTACTTTCGCCTGAGCGCAGAAGGAATTACCACCTGCCCCTTGGAGGACACTACGGTCTCCATGTGTCTTACCTCAAATCTATTGTACTACATTCCCTCCGTGGTCTTACTTCAGGTCCGCCCTCTTCCACAGCTCGTCCACCCGCTTCACCACCTCGGGCGACATGCGGATCACGTCCGGCCAGGGGCGCGTGAAGCCTTCGCCGGGCCACTTCTTTGTCGCGTCTACGCCCATCTTCGAGCCGTAGTTCGGCAGGCGGCTGGCGTGGTCGAGCGAGTCGATCGGCCCCATTGAGAACTCGATGTCGCGCTGGGGGTCGATGTTGTTCAGCGCCCGCCACGCCACCTCGAGCGCGTCCTGCACGTTCACGTCCTCGTCCACCACCACGATGCACTTCGAAAACATCGCCTGCCCCATGCCCCAGATCGCGTGCATCACCTTGCGCGCGTGGCCGGCGTACGACTTGCGGATCGCCACCAGCATCAGGTTGTGGAAGATTCCCTCGGCGGGCATCGAGATGTCGCGCACCTCCGGCAGTTGCAGCCGCATCAACGGCAGGAAGATCCGCTCGATCGCTTTGCCCATGAAATAATCCTCCATGGGCGGCGGCCCGACGATGGTCGCGGCATAAATCGGCGACCGCCGCTCGGTGACGCAGGTGACGTGAAAGACCGGGTAGTCGTCGTCGAGCGAGTAGTAGCCCGTGTGATCGCCGAACGGCCCTTCGCGCCGCAGTTCGCCCAGCTCGACGTAGCCCTCGAGCACGATCTCCGCCTGCGCCGGCACTTCCAGGTCGCAGGTCTCGCACTTCACCATCTCGACCGGCGCCCCGCGCAGGAAGCCCGCGAACAGCATCTCGTCGATGTCCGGCGGCAGCGGCAGCACGGCCGAAAAGATCGTCGCCGGGTCGCCGCCCAGCGCCACCGCCACGTCCATCCGTTTCGCCCCGCCCTGCGCCGCCATGCGCCGGTAGTGCTCCGCGCCCTGCTTGTGCGTCTGCCAGTGCATGCCGGTGGTGCGCTCGTCGAAAACCTGCATGCGGTACATGCCGCAGTTGCGTTTGCCGGAGTCGGGGTTCTTCGAGAAGACCAGCGGCAGTGTGATGAACCGCCCAGCGTCCTGCGGCCAGCAGTGCAGGATCGGGTAGTCGGCCAACGAGAAGCCGTCCCGCCGGATTACCTCCTTCACCGGCCCGCCCGAAACAGTCTTCGGGAAGAACGAGCCGATCTCGGCCAGCTTCGGCAGCATCTTGAGCGTGCCGATCAATCCCTCCGGCTTCTGTATCGCCAGGAACTCCGCGATGCGCTCGGCCACCTCTTCGACCGACGCCACATCGAGCGCCAGTTCCATCCGCCGCATCGATGCGAAGGCGTTAATCAGCACCGGAATCTTCGAGCCGGTGGGCTTCTCGAACAGCAGCGCCGGCCCGCCACGCTTTACCGAGCGGTCGGCGAACTCCGTGATCTCGAGCACGGGATCGACTTCGAAGGGAATCCGCTCCAGCTCCCCGTGTTTCTCGAGCGCCTGGATGAACTCGCGAAGGTCTGTGTAGGGCATGAGAGTCGGCCGTCAGCCATCGGCCATCAGCCATCGGCTATGGGCCGCCTTGCTGACGGCTGATGGCTGACGGCTGAAAGCTGTGTGGCCTTTCTATTATCATTGATTCCAATGACCAATCGAACTGCCTTTGTAACCGGCGCGAGCCGCGGAATCGGAAGGACCGTGGCGCTGCGGCTGGCCGCGGCGGGCGCCCGCATCGTCGTCGCCTCCAATGAGCGCGAGAACAACGACCTCGTCGTTGCCGAAATCGCCGCCGCCGGCGGCCACGCCTTCCCCGTCTATCTGGACCTCACCTCGCAGGACTCCATCAAAGAAGCCGTCGCCGCCGCGCTCAAAGAGGCCGGCCGCATCGACATCCTGGTGAACAACGCCGGCGTCACCAAGGACGGCTTCGCCCTGCGCATGAAGAAAGAGGACTGGGATTTCGTCCTCAACATCAACCTCACCGGCGCGTTCCTGATCACGCAGCAGGTGCTGCCCGGCATGATCAAGGAGCGCTGGGGCCGCATCATCAACATGGCCTCGGTCGTGGGCCTCTCGGGCAACCCCAGCCAGGCGAACTACGTCTCGTCGAAGGCTGGGCTCATCGGTCTGACCAAGGGACTGGCGCAGGAAGTCGGCAGCCGCAACATCACCGTGAACGCCGTCGCGCCCGGTTTCATCGAGACCGACATGACCGCCAAGCTGCCCCAGGAGGTCAAGGACCGCATGTTGGCGTCGATCCCGCTCAAGCGCGGAGGCAAGCCCGAAGACGTCGCCGCGGCCGTCGCCTTCCTGGCCAGCGAAGAAGCCGGCTACATCACCGGCCACATTCTGAGCGTCAACGGCGGGATGTATATGTAGGAGCCGGCTTCCGCAGCAGATACGCCGGAGTGCAGCTCCAGGCGTGGCAATAGCTGTTGAGGAGAACGTTCCCGTAGGGCGACAGCGCCGGGTTCGCGGGATCGTACACCTCCCAGAATGTGTCCGCGCCCGCCTCCACCATGCCGCCCCAGTAAGACTCGATCAGCTCGAGCGCCTCCCGCTTCATGCCGCACTGGAGCATCGCTTCGACCACGTAATGGTAGAGATACGGCGCGCCGGGCCGGACGGCGTCCGGCATTTTCGAGAGGGCGCCGAACGCAGCCGCTCCCTCCGCGGCCGTGGCGATGCCGGCCAGCGTCATCCACGCTTGTGTCGCCCAGGACACCTGCCTCTTCGGCCCGCTGACGAAGACGCACCGCGCCGCATCGTAGAAAGCCGCCCGCGCCGCCGCGGCCATGCGCCCGGCGAGCCGGGAGTATTGCGTCGCGGTTGAGTCATCGCCGGCCCTGGCTGCGAGCTCTGCCGCCTGGCGCAGGCAGTAGACGAAGATCCCCTGCATGGCGGCGGTCCGGTCGAGCGAGTCGCTCCAGTCCACAAACACCCAGGAGTGCGGAGGCGCGGCGAACAGCCCGCCGGGGTCCACATAGTCGCTGAGGATCTCCATCTGGCGCTTGGCGGCGGGCCACAACTCCCGCGCCGTCTGCCAGTCGTTCGACGCACGCGCGTAGTCGAGCACCGCCGCCGGATAGAGCCCGGCGTAGTCGACGATGTACTCGTGGCCCCGTAGCGGCCGCGGCTCCTCGAAGACGCACGCCGACATCAGCCCGTCCTCCCGCGCGAGGCCTGCGAACAGGTAGAGGCAGCGTTTCACGAGGTCGTAGTTGCGGAACGTGGCGTAGTTCGTGAGCGCCTGCAGCCGCAGATCGCCGATCCACAAACGCCGGTCGCGTTTGGGCCCGTCCTCGAACACCGTCTGCATGCAGTCGCGCAGCGTCGCAATACTCACTGCATCGATACGCCGCAGCGACTCCGGCACGCTCGCCCCGAGTGGCGGCGGATCCGCGCCGGCGGAGGTCAGCGCCACCGCTCTCACGTCGTCGAACCGCACTTTGAAGTTCGGCGACGTGTCGATCACTTCCAGCTTGAGATATCGAAACGCGTACCGGCGCGGCATACGGATCGTACTGGGCAGCACGTCTACGTTGATCACTTCGTCCTGCAGCCACGCCCGGCTCAGCGCGCCATGAAACGGATCGAACGGCTCCGCAACCTCGCCCGGCACTTCGCCCAAGGTGAGTTTGATCCTGGCCGGAGCGTCCACACCCCTGCCGTCGCCGGAGATGGATAGGGAAACGTGGCCGGTCATATGGCCGCCGAAATCCAGGATGGCCGCATCGCCGCGGCCCATCAAGCGTTCTTGCAACGCGCCGGGCGGCGCCGCGCCCTCCATCCGCCATCGCAGGAACCTGGTCCTGTCCTCCACGGCTCTCACCAGCGCCACGGGAGTTCGCTCCGTCTCCCGCAGGCGCGGCTTCAGACTCTCCGCCACCTCCACCCATCGGCTCCGCTCCAAGCCCTCTCCTTGTGGCTTGGCCAAAAGTGGGGAAGACGCCGCTGCCAAGAGAAATCGCCGCCGATTCACGTGCTCCAGCATACCGCGCTGTATGATGCCTGTATGGCTGCCGGCTCCCCATTTCGAATTGGCCTGGTGCAGATGGCCTGCGCGCAGGACCCCAACGAGAACCTCGCCAAAGCGCAGTGGCGCGTCCGCGAGGCGGCGGCCCGCGGCGCCCAAATCGTCTGTCTCCAAGAGCTGTTCCGCAGCCAGTACTTTTGCCGCGAGGAGGATGCTCGGCTGTTCGCACTCGCCGAGCCGGTTCCCGGCCCCACCACCGAATGCCTGGGCGCGCTGGCGCTGGAGCTCGAGATCGTGATCGTGGCGTCGGTGTTCGAGCGCCGTGCCCCGGGCCTCTATCACAACACCGCCGCGGTGATCGGCGCCGACGGGAAGGTGGCCGGCCTCTACCGCAAGATGCACATCCCCGACGACCCGCTCTACTACGAGAAGTTTTACTTCACACCCGGCGATCTGGGGTTTCCCTGCTTCGATACGCCCTTCGGCCGCATCTCGACCCTGGTGTGCTGGGACCAGTGGTACCCCGAGGCGGCGCGCGTCGCCAGCCTGCGCGGCGCGGTCGTCCTCTTCTATCCCACCGCCATCGGCTGGCATCCCGCCGAGAAGCAGCAGCACGGCGCGGCCCAACTGGACGCCTGGCGGACCATCCAGCGCGCCCACGCCATCGCCAACGGCGTCTACGTAGCGGCGGTCAACCGTGTCGGTACCGAAGGCCCCCTGGAACACGGCATCGAATTCTGGGGATCTTCGTTCGTTGCGGACCCGTTCGGACAGGTGATCGCGCAGGCGCCCACGGATGAGGAAGCCATCCTCGTTGCCGAGTGCGATCCGCGCCGCGTCGAAGAGGTGCGCCGCAATTGGCCGTTCCTGCGCGACCGCCGCGTCGATGCCTACGCCCCCATTCTGGAGCGCTGGCTCGAGTAGCTTCGCATCAGCCGCCGTGGGCCTTGGCCTGTTCGGTGGCCACCTCCTTCAGCCGCCCGGACTTCACGTCGTAAACAAAGCCCCGAATCGGGACCTGCTTGGGAAGCCAGGGATGCGCGCGCAGCTTCATCATCTGCTCGCGCACGTTCTGATCGAGATTCGTGAAGGAGTGGAACGGCGCCGGCACTACCCCTATGGCGCCGGTCTCCCGCTTCAGCCGCTCGATAAGGTCGTGGTCCTTGAACGTCAGCATCCCGCAATCGGTGTGGTTGATGACCATGAACTCCTGCGTCCCCAGAAGATGGTGCGAGATAATCAGCGACCGTATGGCGTCTTCGGTGGCGATTCCGCCCGCATTGCGGATCACGTGGGCGTCGCCCGCCTTCAGACCCAGGATCTGCGCCACGTCCAGTCTGGCGTCCATGCACGCCAGCACGGCCAGCTTCTTCGCCGGCGGCATGGCGAGTCCACCCCTGTTGAATTGCGCCGCATAGCTCTGGTTGGCGTGCAGCGCGTCGTCAATAATGCTCATAACTTGCCCCTCCTTGATTCCAATTCTACGCCCGGTCGCCTTAGCACGGAACTTTTCGGACGTCCGCCGCGTAATCTATCTAGCGGTATCTTCGACCCCAAAAAGGAGCCACAAAAGCGATGAGGAAATTCTGTTGTCTCACGGCGGGCATGCTCGTCCTGGCGCTGATGCCCCTGGCGGCCCAGCAGCCCAAACCCGAGGAGAAGCCGGCCCCCCGGACGCTCAAGATCAAGCTGAAATACACCGGGGCTGGGACGGTGGACGCCAAGCACCCGATCATCGTCTTCCTGTTCGATTCGCCGGACTTCATGCAGGGCGGCACGATGCCGTTCGCGACGCAGAGCGCGACGGCCAAAGACGCGACCGTGACGTTCCCGGATCTGACCACCTCGCCGGTTTACGCGGCCTCGGTGTTCGATCCGACGGGTGGGTACGACGGACAGTCCGGTCCGCCGCCCTCGGGATCCTCGATGGGGCTGTACAGCAAGACGCCGGGGACGCCGGAGCCTATCAAGATCGATCCGGGCAAGACGGCGGAGGTCGAGCTGGCGTTCGACGACACCGCCAAGATGCCGTAGGCTTGACAGGCCGGAGGCCTGTCCTACTTGCCGAGCGCCGCGCTCTCGGCCCTGGTCCAGGCGCAGATCGCGCTCGTGTCGGCGGCGGACAGCTTCGTGGCGGGGTGCATTGGCCTGTAATACCACAGCGGCATCTCGCCCCGTTCCACCTGCTCGCAGATCTCCTGGAGCTTGTGCGCCGCCCGTTTCGGGTTGTATTGCGCCCAATCGGAGAAGTTCACCTCGCGGCGCGCCTCTTTGACGTCATTCGATAGCAGCCACGCGACGGGCGCGACTTTGCTGTACCACGGCCACACCGTCCGGTTGGAATGGCAGTCGTAGCAGGAGCGCTCCAATATGCGCGCCACCGCGGGCGTGAGCGCGTGAGCGCGCGTTTCAACCGAGTTGGCCGGGTTCACCGGCGGATTTGTGGTGGGGAACACGCTCTGGGGAACCAACTGGATAAGCACCGCCAGCGCTGCCAGCGCGATCAGAATCTTCTTGAACACGTCTCCTCCTACGCTGCATCGAGCAGCACTTTGAGAACGCCGCCAACTGACGCCCGCTCGAAGGCGCGCGCCGCGTCGGCCAGTGGAAACCGGTCCGAAATCATCTCCTCGACGCGCAGCCGATCGCCCGCCAGCAGCGCCAACGCCGGCTCGAAGCGTCCGCAGCGCGAACCCACCAGCGTGATCTCGTTGACGATGGCCGGTGCGGTATCGAGCGGCACCTCGCCATGCACCGTAGACTTCATTATGACCGTCCCGCGCGGCCTGGTCATTCGAATGGCCGCGGCGAGCCCCTCCACCGCGCCCGTCGCCTCCACCACCCACTCGTACCGGGACGCGGGCAGGCTGCCGTTGTCGAAGGTCACCGCGCCACACGCGCCGGCGATCGCGAGCTTCGCGGCGTGCCTCCCGTAGACATGCACCCGAGCCCCGTGCGCCAGCAGAACCTGCGCCGCCAGCAGTCCCAGCTTGCCGTCGCCGAGCACGGCCACTTCCCCGCCCCACGGAATCACCACCTGGTCCAGGATCTCGCACGCGGCCGCCACCGGCTCGGTGAAGGTGGCCCGCTCGGTCGAGATGTGATCCGGAACGGCGTGCAGATTCCGTTCCGGCAGGGTGAAGTACTCGCTGAAAGCGCCCGGATGCCCGGCGATGCCGAGCACGGCGCGGTGCGGGCAGTGCCGTCCCAAGCCCGCGCGGCACCACTCGCAAGCGCCGCACGCCAGGTTGATCTCGCCCACCACGCGCCGCCCGATGAGCGCGGCTTCGTCCGCCTCTACGACAACGCCCACGAACTCGTGGCCGGGCGTGCCGCTGAAGCCGTAGTAACCGCGCTGGAGCTCGAGATCGGTGTTGCAGATACCCGCCGCCAGCAGCCGGATCAGCGCGAATCCCGGCGGCCGCGCGGGGATCGGCGCCTCGCGCACGTCCACGCGCCCGCCTTCGAGTTGGACCGCCAGCATGAGGCCAGCCACTCGGTCCCAGTATAATCAAGAGTTCATGGCCGCCGAACTTATTTGCTTTTCGCCGCAGTGCCGCGCGCGCTTCGCCATCAGGGACGTCCTCTATAACTGCCCGCGCTGCGGAGGCCTGCTCGAAGCCTCTTATCCCGATTGGACCTACGACCCCGCCGCGCTGAAGAGGCTCTGGCGCGAGCGGCGGATGAGCAACCTGCCGCTCGACGCGAGCGGCGTCTGGCGCTACCGCGAGATCATCCCGTTTCTGGCGGCCTCCGATCGCGTAGTCTCGTTGAGGGAAGGCAACACGCCGCTCCTCGATGCGCCGCGCGCGGCATCCTACGCCGGCCTCGACCGCCTCACTTTCAAGCACCAGGGCTTCAACCCCACCGGCTCCTTCAAGGACAACGGCATGACCTGCGGCACGGCGCAGGCGCTGCGGCTGGGCATGAAGCGCGTGGCCTGCGTCTCTACCGGCAATACTTCGGCGTCCATGGCCGCCTACGCCAGCGCGGCCGGCCTCGATCCCATCATCTTTATCCCGCACGGAAACATCTCGTACGGCAAGCTGGCGCAGGCGCTCGATTACGGCGCACGGACGCTCCAGGTGGAGGCCAACTTCGACCAGATCCTGGCGCTGGTGCGCGCGCTCGCCGACCGGCTCGGCATCTACCTGCTGAACTCGATCAACCCGTTCCGCATCGAGGGCCAGAAGACGATCATCGTCGAGATGATGGACCAGCGCGATTGGCGCACGCCGGATTGGATCGTGCTTCCGGGCGGCAATCTCGGCAACACCTCCGCGTTCGGTAAGGCGCTGCGCGAGATGCGCGCGCTGGGCCTCATCGATCGCACGCCGCGGCTGGCGGTGGTCCAGGCCGAGGGCTCCGCGCCCTTCTACGATCTGGCGCACGCGCCCGAGGGCGCCTCGCTACGCGCCGTCGAGAATCCCGAAACGCTGGCCACGGCCATCCGCATCGGCGACCCGGTTTCCTGGCCCAAGGCTCTCTATGAAGTGCGCTCGTCGAATGGCGTGGTCGAGAAGGTGAGCGAGCAGGAGATCGCCGACGCCAAGGCGCAAGTCGGTCTCTGCGGCATCGGATCGGAGCCGGCTTCGGCGGCGACGCTCGCTGGCATCCGCAAGCTGCGCGCCGCCGGCGTCATGCGCGCCGATGAAGACGTGGTCGCCGTGCTGACCGGCAACCTCCTCAAGGACCCCGACTACATCTACCGCTACCACACCGGCCAGCTCACGACGCCCAGCGGCGCGAAAATCCTGCCCACTTTCGCCAACCAGCCCACGGTCGTCCCCAACGATCCCGACCGCATCGCCGAGCTGCTGGGGTGACGGGACGAGCTTGTCCCCTCCGAACCCCTGAGAGGACTGTCTCAGCACCCTCTAAAGCGTGCGCTACAGGACCGCCCGACCGCACCACGACTTGCCGTCAAGCCGCCGGCAGCCCTTTGCCGCCCACGGGGACCAGGCGCACGCTCTCGAAACCCGCGATCAGCGGTCTCGCCTTGGCGAGCAACGCCATGACACTGTCCATCTTCAGCAACGCGTCGTGATCCGCCTCGCTGCTCCAGATCTCCGTAACCCAGACGGCGTCCGGCTCCGCTGGCACGACGTTGACGACATACATCAGGCAGCCCGCGAGCGGCGTCAGCAGCCGCGCGGCTTCCAGCAGGATCCCGACCGTCGCGTCGTGCTGGCCGGTTTTGGCCAGCACCTTCCCGTACATCCCGAACATAGCCCCTCCCAGAAACCGCGGTCCGTCAGAAGCCTTCCCACACGAACGCCGGGAAGCGCCGCAGGGTCTCGAAGCCCACTCTCTCGTATAGTCCGACGGCGTGCTCATTGCCGGTGGTGACGGTCAGGCTGGCCTTCGCGGCGCCGCCTTCGGCCAGCGAAGCAAGCGACCGCCGCAGCAGTTCGTAACCCACGCCCTGGCCGCGCACGGCCGGCGAGGTGCAGATCTGCGTGACGTGGCCCACTCCCCGCGCCACCATGCTGGTGAGCGAAATGCCCTGCACCCGCCCGCTCGAGCGGTCCAGCGCCACCCAGGACGCCGGCTGGAAGAAGGCGCCGCAACCGGGGTACTGCACGATGTTGAACAGGAAGCGGCGCGCGCCTTCGGCGGAGCGGTACTGGTCGTTGATCTCGCTGTCGATGTGCCCGCGATAGGACACCGCGATCACCTGGGCGGCGTCGTCCTGCCGGCGCTCGGTCCAGTGGTCGAAGACCACGCGGTCGGTCCGGCGTTCGGGCAGCTCTTGAACACGGCTCAGGTCGTACATCATGAAGTTCCGCTCGTGGGTGCGCGCGTGGTGGGCGGCGGGCAGCACGCGGCGATGGGCGAACCGCGCCATCATCAATTGCGATTCGATCCGCCGCACTCCGCCGGTGTTCATAAGCTGATCGACCACCGCCCCGAGCAGCCGGTGCTCGAGTTCGGGCGTGCGAAATTCCTCTCGAACGAAAAGGTCGCCGACCAGCCCCTTGTGCTCCTCGCACACGTAGTACGCGTAGCCGACCGCCTCATCGCCCACCAGCAAAGCGAACCCGTTGAGCGCGTGGACCTCGACGAAGCGGCGCACCAGTTCGGCCGAAGCGCTGAAGTCCCAGTCGAGCTGCTCCCGCCAGGCGACGATTTCCTCGGCCAGCATCGCCGCCAGTTCGAGCGGCCGAACCTGCCAGAGATCTGCCAGGGCCGGAACCCGAGCCTCGGACGCGGCGGCCATAGACCGCATTATACAGGCAAGCGGCCGGCGCTCCAGCCGGATTTCGACGCCGAGCCGCGGGCGAGAGAGGCGGCAACGATTGGTCGCGCCGTCGGGAATTTGGCAGTGCGGCTGGTGCCAGAACCTGCCTTTTCAGCAGCTTACGATGCCCTCGGGAGTGGCGACTCGAATGCCGACAAGGAAGGCATGAGCACCGGTTCCATAAACAACCTTTCCAGCTTGCAGTCGATTCTCGCCAACGCCGTTCAGGGCGCCGGTCTGACGACCAAGACAAACAATAGCGGTCTGAGCGGGATCGTCGCGTCGCTCTCACAGGGGTCGGACAGCGGTGCGCTGTCGCCCTTCGCCCAGTTGATGAGCACGCTCCAGCAGCTTCAACAATCGAACCCGTCCCAGTACGCGCAGGTTACCAAGCAGATCGCCACGAATCTGACGACCGCCGCCCAAACCGCCCAGTCGCAGGGGAATACGACCGAGGCGACTCAATTGAACCAGCTTGCGACGGACTTCAACACCGCCTCGACCAGCGGCCAGCTCCCCAACGTCCAGGATCTGGCGCAGGCCATGGGTGGTGGGCAGAGCGGCGTCGGTGGCCACCACCATCATCATCACGCCCCGGCCGCCTCGTCCGATTCCAGTAGCGATTCCAGCACCAGCAGCAGTTCGAGCACCACTTCGAGCACCAGTTCCTCGCAGATGCTGACTCAGCTCCTGGCTGCGTTAGAAGGGAACACGACCCAGAGCGACGCCCTGAATCCGATGAGCATCATTATGAGCACGCTCTCTAGCGCCGGGATTACCACATCGAGCAGCTGATACACCGCAGCGCAGGAGGTTTCCGGGTCGCTTGATCGCAATCGTGGTACCCTTGCTTCGGACGAAAACCATGAACAAGCTGACTCTTCTGCTAGCCGCAGCCGTACTCTTTAGCCCTGCCTGCAAGCAGGCGCCACAGCCTCCCAGGACAGTCTTGGCGGGCCAGGTCACGGGAGTCCTGTACTACCCAAATGGCGCGCGATTTGCCGAAGGCGCCTCCGTGTTTGCCGGCGATGTGATTGACGAGGGGCAGAACAGCGTCAGGATCAAGAGCGATTTGAGGTATAAGACCAATAGCCAAGGTGAGTTTACTGTCGAGAATGTCACGGCAGGGCGACATGCCCTGTGCGTATTCATTCCCCCCAAACCGGACCACCAGACCGGTACCGCCATCGACCCCAGCAGCATCACCGTTGGCATTGTCGTCAACAAGAACAACCCGGCATACTTCACGATGCCCGCGGCTGCGGGAATCGACCTCGGCAGTGTCGAGGTCACATCTGTACTGAGCCCGAGTCCATAGCACAAACATCCGACGTGGCGGCCTCCGCTTGCTTACGCACGCGGTTCCGTGCTGTTGGCGCTGGACCACCGAGCCTCTTGAGAGAGCGGAGAGTCCGATGCTTGAAGGGAACGCGTTTCGAATCGCACTCGCCAACATCCGGTTCCCGGCGACTCCCGAGGAGTCGGTCACGTTGGCCGAACAAGCCATCGCTCAAGCGTCCATCGGCCGCGCCGGGCTCATCTGCTTTCCGGAATGCTTCACTCCCGGCTACCGGGGAATGGGGAAGCCGGTGCCGCCCCCCGACCCTGCGTTCCTCGAACGCGCCTGGTCCGCCATTGCGGTGGCCGCCGCGAGGGCCACCGTCGCGGTTGTTCTCGGCACCGAACGCTTCGTCGATGGCGCCCTGTTAGCCACCGCGCTGGTCATCAATCGAGACGGAACGATCGCCGGTTTCCAGGACAAGGTCCAGCTCGACCCTTCCGAGGAGGGCATTTATACGCCCGGTTCCGGGAGGCGGGTCTTCCAAACCGGTCCGCTGACGTTTGGCGTCGCGATTTGCCATGAGGGCTGGCGCTATCCGGAGACGGTCCGCTGGGCCGTCCGGCACGGCGCACACATCGTGTTCCACCCTCATTTTCACGAAGCCGAGCCCGGCGGTTACCTGCCCTCGAGTTTCGCCGATCCCGCGAATACATTCCATGAAAAGGCAGCCCTGTGCCGCGCCGCCGAGAATACTTGCTATTTCGCAACCGTGAATTTTGCAAGCGCCGGGTCGCCGACCACTTCGGCGGTGGTGCGACCCGACGGGACGCTGCTCAGCTACCAGCCATGCGGCAAGCCTGGGTTGCTGATCGCGGACATCGACATCGGTGCGGCCACGGGCCTCCTTGCGGCGCGTTACAAAGCTGTCTAGAAGCTTCACCCCACGCCCCCGTCGCCCGCCCGCGCCAAACACCGCCCGTGGCCCGCCAAGTCCGGGGCGCCGCGCGAGGAGCTCCTGGTCGGGCGGCTAGCGGCCAATAGTACCAGCGTCACGCGATGTGCACGTAAGTAATAGGCCTAAGATTACCCTCGAATCAACCTTATTTTATGAAATCTGTTGATTTCTTCACGGGCGTGGTTTATCCTGTATTCGGCATCCTGAGGTGAGGAGAAACCCATGACCTATGCTTTGACCGTCGGGACGGTGCTGGCAGCGCTGGCCGTTGTCGCGTTCGTGCTTCTGTTCCGCCGGTTGCACGCGCGGGCAGAGGCGGCGCAAAGCGATCTGGGGTGGTCGGGCGAGTTCTCGATCACCAAGTACCGGCCGATGGAGCGCCTGTTCCTGGAAGAGGATTACGACTTCCTGGCAGCGCAGCCAGGCTTCCATCCAAAGATCTACGGTAAGCTCCAGGCCGAACGCCGGCGCGTTTTCCGGCACTACCTGCGCTGCCTTCGCAAGGACTTCAACCGCCTGTCGACTGCCGCCAAGACCCTGTTGCTGATGGCGCCCCAGGACCGTCCGGATCTGGCCCGGAATATCCTGAAGCAGCGCGTGATGTTCAGTTTCGCGCTGTGGGGAGTCGAGATGCGGCTGCTGCTGCAGACGGCCGGCCTGGGGACCGTGGACGTCCGCCGGCTGGTCGGCGCCATGGAATCGATGCGAGAACAGCTCCGGTACCTGTCGCAGAGCGTTCAGGCCCAGGGCGCGTCGATCTAGCAGTCCGCCGGGCGGCCGGCGGTCGGCCGCGCCGCTCGAAGTTTGTGGTGTCCCTCCTCTCGCCCGAGAGGTTGAAGTTCGCGTATCTCTCAGTCGACTAGACCCTTCCGCACCGCGAAACGCACCAGCTCGCCTACGCTGTGAAGGTTCAGCTTCTCCATGATGCGGCCGCGGTGCGCGTCCACGGTGTAGACGCTGAGGTTCAAGCTGGTGGCAATCTCCTTGTTGGTCTTGCCCTCGGCAATCATCTGGAGCACTTCGCGTTCGCGGCTGCTGAGGAGATCGAGCGGGTCGGTCACGTGGCGGCGGTAGTCGCTCAGCACGGCTTCGGAGACCGCGGGGCTGAGGTAGCCCTCGCCGCCTGCGACGCAGCGGACGGCGGCCAGAAGATCGCGGTCGATCGCGTCTTTGAGCAGAAAGCCCCGGGCGCCCGCCCGCAGGATCTCGCGCACGTAAACGGAGTCCTTGTACATGCTCAGCGCGAGAACGCGCGTCCGCGGAGATTCGGCGGTGATGCGCCGCGTGGCCTCGATGCCGTTCAGCTCGGGCATCGCCACGTCCATCACCACTACGTCGGGCTGGAGCTCGCCGGCCAGTGCCACTGCCTCGCGGCCGTTGCCGGCCTCGCCCACGATTTCCATGTCCGGCTGGGCGGCCAGGATCATGCGGAATCCCTGCCGCACCATGGCATGGTCATCCGCCAACAGGATGCGGATCTTTTTCTGCATTTTTCGCTCCGCGCACCGCCACTTCCACCTCGATGGTCAACCCCTTGCCCTCCGCGGAATGAAACCTCAACTCGCCGCCGGCGCTGCGGGCACGAGCCCGCATGCCAATCAGGCCCATGCCGCGGTCTTCCGCTGCGCCCGGTGGCAGGCCTTTCCCATTGTCCGCGATCGTCAGCGTCACCTTGTCCCCCCGCTCGCCGAGGCCGATGCGCACCGAGGAGGCCCCCGAGTGCCGGGCGACATTGGTGAGCGCCTCCTGGCAGATGCGGAACAAGTGCGTCTCGGTCTCTTCCCCGAGCCGCGCCGGGAATCCGCCCTCGTATTCGACTTCGACGCCCGTGCGTTCGGTGAAGTGGTCGGCCAACCACCGGATGGCGGCGTCCAGGCCGAAATCGTCCAGGATGGTCGGATGCAAGAGCTGTGAGAGTTCCCGCACATTGCCGATGGCTTGGTCGACCAGACCCACACAATCGGCCATGCGCCGCGGATCGAGGACGCCTCCGATTTCGAGTGCGTGCAGGTTGGCTTTGAGGGCGGTCAGCGACTGGCCCAACTCGTCGTGCAGCTCGTGCGAAAAGCGCCGGGCCGTGGTCTCCTGGGTCTCGAGCAGGTGCCAGGAGACGCGGCTCAGCTCGCTCGTCTGCCACTCCATCTTCCGGAACAGGCCGAGCACCATGCGCACCGTGAGCACCGCGCAGGCCAGGGCCAGCAGGATGCAGGCGCCCAGGAGCATGAAGGTCCTCTGCATGAGCCCCGCCGAGCGGCTGTCGATCTGCTGGCGCGCCCCGGCGGCGTTCCGGTCGATCAGCGCGGCGAGCCTGGCGACCAGCGAGAGGGACTCCTCATGGCGCCGGAACAGGTCGCGCGAGAGCAGGGTGGTTGGGTGCTCGACCGAAAGCAGACGGCGGGCTTCATCCGAGAAGGCCGAGGACGCCTCCTCCAGATCGTTCCACAGCGCCTCTTCCGGCGTTCCCGAAACGATCTGGTCGATCTGATCCATGCGCCGATCGGCTTCGTCCAAGTCGGACAGCACCTTTTGCCGGTCCACCGCCTCGGGGGCGCGGGAGAGCTTGAGGAACACGGCGCTCAGCGCGGCCTGCTCGTGCTCGATGTCGTCGAGAACCCGGGTGGCAACCAATTCCTCGCTCACCAGACCGGCCACGCTGGCGCGGATGGACCCGATCGCCTCCACGCTGATGAGCGCGGCGGCGACCAGCAGCAGAATCACCAGCATGAACCCCGCGATCAACACCCGAAAGATGGTTGCGTGCGTAATCTCTCGCCGGGCCATGGCTTTTCACCTTCAGTCTAACCGCTCGACGGCGCGTTCGAGCCTCTATCCCGCGATTTAGGCGCTCCGGTTAGCCTGCTGCGTCTATCGTGCTTTTGGGGGGCGAGGCTCATGATGAAACTGTAGCGGGCCGATGAAAGGCCCGCTCGGAGGATCCAATGAAAAAGCTAAGTATCGGATTGCTGGCGGCTGCCCTCAGCCTGCCGTTCGCTCTTGCTGCGACGCAACCGACGACGTCGTCACCGGCCGCCCAGACAGCGGCGTCGAAGACGACCAAGAGCAAGACCAAGGCGACTTCGAGGAAGACGCATCACAAGAAGACCACCGGAGCGCAGAGCAACGCGGCCAAGCCGCCGGCCAGCAAGTAACCTGGCCCGCACAGGTTCGCTGCCCGCCCGCGGCTTCCCGTCAAGCACGGGCGAGGGCGGGCAGTCACCGCTCAAGGCGCTTTCTTCAAGCGCGAACAAATCCCACCTTTTCTATAACCTAGGAAGACCACCCGCGGGTGTTGTCGGACTGCCGACCGGGATTCCCTTGCTACCATGCAGGTGCGATGGATAAAGACGACCTGGCGACCAGACTGGCCCGGCGAACAGGGAGCTCGAAAGCGGCGGCGGCCGACGAAGTGGACCGGGTCGTGCATCAGATCCTCGCCAAGCTCCGGCGGGGAGAGCGGGCGCCCCTGCCCGGGCTCGGCACATTCGTTCCTGGGCAGAGTCTCGGCTTCGAGTTTGAGGCTAAGAAGGACCCGCCCGAGCGCGAGCGATAGCGATGAGCGTAGCCGAGCGGACTTCGAGCGACGAGATCGCGCGCATCGTCTTGAAGTGCCTGGAGAAGGGCGGCGTGGTCGAGATCGACGGCCTAGGCCTGTTCCGCCCCGACGCGCGCGGCAGCGTGGTCTTCGTGCCTCAGGTGCGGCCCAAGATCTTCCTGGCCTACGCCGTAGAAGACCGGAACGCGGCCGAGCGTCTCTTCGACGGTTTTCTCGAAAGCGGCTTCGACCCGTGGATGGATAGCCGGAAACTGCTGCCCGGCCAGAACTGGCCGCGCGCCATCGAGCAGGCGATCTCGGTTTCGGATTTCTTCGTCGCCTGTTTCTCGAGCCGCTCCATTCCAAAACGGGGGCATTTTCAATCCGAGTTGCGCTACGCTCTGGATTGCGCCAGCCGCCTGCCGCTGGACGAGGTCTACCTCATCCCCGTCCGGACCGAAGAGTGCCGCGTGCCGGTCCGCGTGCAGCAGGAATTCCAGTACGTGGACCTCTTCCCGGACTGGGAAAAGGGCTTCCACCGCATCCTGACCGTGATCCGGCAGCAGTTGCGGGCGCGCAGCCACCGTGGCACCGGCTAGGGTGCGGGCGGACCCCCAACCGCGCGCAAGGGGTTCCCACGGCTTCAATTCAAGCCTCCTACTCGGGGATGATCGCGCCGGCGACTGGGCTGGCGGTCCCATCCAATTCAGGTACGATGGTAGGTCCTTCCCGGACCATATGCGACACCTCGCGGTCCTGTATCCGATCTGGCTGCCGCTTATGCTGTGCGCAGCGAATCAAGGTCCGCATGCCACGTTCGCGGTCGCGCCCGCACAGCCATTGATGGATGACCGGCTCAGCATCTCCGTGTCGGGGCTGCCTCCGCACCGGCTAATTACCATCAGGGCCAGGTCGAAGGCGCAGGACCGACTGTGGTGGCGGAGCGAGGCTGTTTTCGATAGCGGGCCGCGAGGCACGGTTGACCTTCAAACTCAGGCACCGGTGTCCGGCGCCTACCGGGGCGTAGACGGAATGGGACTCTTCTGGTCCATGAAACCCGCCGCGGAAACGAAGGATGGAGATCACGCCTTCTTCGCGATCACCGACTGGTTCCAGCCCATCGTGACCGAAATTGAGGCCGCCGATGCAGGCCGGGCACTCGGGGCCGTGACTATCCAACGCCGCTTCGCCAAGCCGGGAATCCGCTGCACCGTAACCGCGGAGGACGGGATTGACGGCATCCTATGCGATCCGGGCGATGGCCGCCAGCATCCGGGAGTCATGGTTCTCGGCGGGTCCGAAGGAGGAGCCGGGATGCTCGACACCACCTTGCTGCTGGCGTCCCGCGGGTTTACAACTATGTCGCTTGCGTATTTCGGCGCCCAGGGCCTTCCGCCGACGCTTCAGAACATCCCCGTTGAATACTTCAGAAAGGCGCTCGGGTGGATTCGCGCGCGCCCCAAGACGGATCCCCGATTCGTGGCGGTCTTCGGTGTATCCCGGGGTGCGGAAGCGGCCTTGCAGTTCGCCGCAACGTGTTCCGATGTGGCGGCCGTTGTGGCACGATCTCCGAGCTATGTTCGATGGGAAGGCGCCACGGCGCGGCAACTTCCTGGGGGCCCAGCCTGGACCTGGCGCGGTGAGCCGCTGACCTACGTTCCCATCCGCATCCCTCTGTGGTTTGCCGCGCGGTATGTGTGGGATTCCGTGGCGGGAGATCCGGTACGGCAGACTCCGCTGTTCGTGCGGGACTTGCAGGTCTTCGGCAATACAGCCAGCGTCGAGATCCCGGTCGAGAACATTCATGGACCCGTTTTGCTGCTCTCCGGAAAAGACGATGGGATATGGCCGTCGTCCATGATGGCCACCCGGCTGATGGAACGGCTACGGCGTCACGGGCACCCCTTCGAGGATCGGCATCTGTCCTACGACGGAGCCGGGCATTGGATTCCCTGCGAGTATCTGCCAACCGCGGGAGAGCGGCAAAACATGAAGCTCATGATCGGGGGCACATCCGAAGGTACTGCTCTAGCGCAGGTGGATAGTTGGCCGAAGATTCTGCGTTTCCTGATCGATGCCTCGGTGGAGCACAAGAAGGGCCCTTAGCGCGCCTGGGCCGAACCAAACCCCGCCGAGGCCGTCTGTTTCATCCAGCTGGTCGGCAACGCCGGTCCATGGCTCGGTTGGCCCAATGCCGGCCAGAGGCTCCGCTCCCACGGCGAAAGGCTTGTGGCACTGGGCCACCACCCATCTCCCCTCAACGCCCAAAAGTCCCTTTTTCCTCAACGGATTTCTGCTAAAATGGTGAGTTGGATTCAGGCCCCGAAATGAGGCGAATAACAGGCGAAGGAGTCGTGCTTGGCTGACGCAGATTCTCCCGATACCCCGCAGACCCCTCCCACTCCGCCCGCGCCGCCTGCCGGCGGGGGCGGCGGAGCGCAGATCCCGCTCGGCGGTCCCCCCGGCGGCGGTAGGAATACAACCCCGGTAAACATCGAAGACGAGATGCGCCGGTCGTATCTCGATTACGCCATGAGCGTGATCATCGGCCGCGCGCTGCCCGACGTCCGCGACGGGTTGAAACCGGTGCACCGCCGCATCCTCTACGGCATGCACGAGATGGGCCTGACCTTCAACCGGCCCACCAGGAAGTGCGCCAAGATCGTCGGCGAAGTGCTGGGCAAGTTCCACCCGCACGGAGACGCGGCAGTTTACGACTCCCTGGTGCGCATGGCGCAGGATTTTTCGCTGCGCTATCCGCTCATCGACGGTCAGGGCAATTTCGGCTCCGTGGATGGCGATCCTCCCGCGGCCTACCGGTATACCGAGGCGCGCCTGTCCCGCATCGCCTCCACTCTGCTGGCCGATATCGACAAGGAGACCGTCGATTTCAAACCGAACTTCGACGGCGAGGAGCAGGAGCCCGAAGTCCTGCCGGCGCGCATTCCGAACCTGCTGGTGAACGGCTCGTCGGGAATCGCCGTCGGCATGGCCACGAACATTCCGCCGCATAATCTCACCGAGATCGTCAACGCCACTATCGCGCTGGTCCAGAACCCGAACACGCCCCTGGAGAAGATCCTCGAGATCGTTCCGGGGCCGGATTTCCCGACCGGCGGCTATATCATGGGGCGCCAGGGCATCATCGAAGCCTACACGCGCGGCCGCGGGCAGTTGAAGGTGCGCGCCAAGGCCGCCATCGAACACGTCGGCAAGGACCGGGACCACATCATCGTCACGGAGATTCCCTACCAGGTGAACAAGTCGCGGCTCATCGAGCAGGCCGCCGAGCTGGTCAACGAGAAGAAGATCGAAGGCATTTCCGAAATCCGCGACGAGAGCGACCGGGACGGAATGCGCATCGTCTTCGAGCTGAAGCGCGGCGAGCAGCCGGAGGTGGTGCTCAACAACCTGTACAAGCACACCCAGTTGCAGACCGGCTTCGGCATCATCATGCTGTCGATCGTCAACGGCCAGCCGCGCGAGCTGGGCCTGGTCGATTGCATCAAGCGCTTCATCGACCACCGCGTAGACGTGGTGCGGCGCCGCACGGAATTCGAATTGCGCAAGTGCCGCGACCGCGAGCACATTTTGCTCGGCTTCCAGAAGGCGCTCGATCAGCTCGACCTGGTGATCGAGACCATCCGCGGATCGGCCAATCCCAAAGAGGCGCGCGACCGCCTGATGGGCCTGCTTCCCCTGCCCCAGCGCGCCCTCGATGAGGTGGTGGTGGATGCGGCCTTCCGCTTCGACTTCAGCGAGAAACAGGCGCAGGCCATCATCGAGTTGCAACTCCAGCGCCTCACCGGCATGGAGCGGCAGAAGATCATCGACGAGCTGGCCGAGATCCAGCGCCGCATCGCCGAGTACCTGGAAATCCTGGGCTCCGAGAAGGTGCTGCGCGCGCTCATTGTGAAGGAGCTGAAGGAGGTCCAGAAGGAGTACGGCGACGAGCGGCGGACCCAGTTCCTCGAGGACACTGGCGAGATCCAGCTCGAAGACCTGGTCGCGGTCGAAGACGTGGCCGTAACTGTCACGCACGGCGGCTATCTGAAGCGCACCACGGTGGACACCTACCGGCGCCAGTCGCGCGGGGGCAAAGGCCGCATCGGCATGGGCACGCGCACGGAGGATTTCCTCGAGCACCTCATCATTGCCTCCACGCACGCCTACCTGCTCATCTTCACCAACAAGGGGCGCGTTTACTGGCTCAAGATCTACGAGATCCCCGACGCCGGAACCGCGGGCAAGGGCAAGCATATTTCGAACCTGATCAACCTCCAGCCCAACGAGGAGATTCGCGCCTTCCTGCCGGTCAAAGAATTCGTGGCCGAGAAGTACGTCGTGATGGTCACGCGGGACGGCGTAATCAAGAAGTGCGAGCTGACCCGGTTCGACAACCCGCTGGCGCGCGGCATCATCGCCATCGATCTCGACGCGAGCGACGAGCTGATCGATGCGGGCGTCAGCAACGGCCAGAACTACTTCTTCCTGGCTTCGCACGAAGGCAAGGCGATCCGCTTCTCGGAGACCAAGGTGCGGCCGATGGGCCGGGACGCCCGCGGCGTCCGCGCCATGGACCTGGCCGAGGGAGACTACCTGGTTGGGATGGAGATCGTGGAGGAGGAGGGCCTCATCCTCTCGATCTCCGAGAACGGCTACGGAAAGCGCACCGGGCTCACCCAGTACCGGCTGACGGCGCGCGGCGGCAAAGGCGTCATCAACATGAAAGTGACGCCGCGCATCGGCAAGGTGGTGGCGATCATGGAGGTCAAGGAGGACTCCGACCTCATCATCGTCACGCAGCAGGGCAAGATCATCCGCATCGAGTCGAGCGAGATCCGGCAAGCCGGCCGCTCCACGCAAGGCGTGCGGCTGGTCCGCATGGAAGAGGGCGACCGCGTGGCGGCGGCTTCGGTGATCACGGAAGAAAACGGCAACGGGAACGGGTCCGCAGGTCAGGAAGAGCTGCCGCTACAATAGGGGCATGGCTGGGCTGGTCTCACTTGGCGAATCGCTGGACGCGGCTTTGCTGCCCGAAAAGCAGGAGCGGCTCCTCGCTCGTCTGCGCGAACTCGGGCGGGTGATCGTGGCCTACTCCGGCGGCACGGATTCGGCCTACCTGGCCTGGGCCGCGACCCACGCGCTCGGCGACGAGAACGCTCTGATCGTCACGGCCGATTCGGCGTCCATCCCCGCCTCGCACAAGCGCGACGCCGAGGCGCTGGCGCGCCAGTTCGGATTCCGGCACGAATACATCGCCACCCGCGAGTTCGAGAACCCGGATTACGTCCGCAACGCACCCGACCGCTGCTTCCACTGCAAGGACGAGCTGTTCGAGTGCCTGGAAGCGCTCGGCCGCGAGCGGGCGATCGAGCACATCGTTTACGGCGTCAACGTGGACGACCTGGGCGATTACCGCCCGGGGCAGAACGCGGCGAAGCAGCATCAGGCTGAGGCGCCGTTGGTGGACGCCGGGCTTCGCAAAGCCGAGATCCGCGAGCTCTCGCGCCTAGCCGGCCTGCCGACCTGGGACCGCCCGGCTTCCGCCTGCCTCAGCTCACGCATTCCCTACGGCACACCGGCGACGGTGGAAACCGTCCAGACCGTCGAGCGCGGCGAAGAGGCGGTGCGGGCGCTCGGGTTCCGCCAGTTCCGCATGCGGTTCCACGGCGACCTGGTGCGCATCGAAATCGCGCCGGACGAGCTGGCCCGCGCCCTCACTCCCGCCATGGCGGCCGACTTCGTGGCTATCTTCAAGCCGCTCGGCTTCCACTACGTCACCCTCGACCTGGAGGGCTACCGGCAAGGGGCGCTGAACGAGGCCCTGGGGCTTAAGACCACCGGCTGAAGCTCGTGGCGCACGCACTCCTGCGTGCCGCGTCGCCACTCCTGGCGACGCATGGCCTGTGAGCGACAACGAGTGTTCGCAGGCGTGCGGACACGGCACGTTGAGAGCGTGCCCCGCGTCACCCGCCCCTACATCTCCGAAAGCGCCGCCATGAGCGCGCCTTTGGCGGTCGCGGTCAAAGGATCGGCGGCCAGCCGGACCTCCGAGACCGCAATCGGGAAGTGCGATTCCTTCAGGATCTGCTCGAAGCGTTCCCGGAACCCCTTCGGCGCTGCCGTCCCGCCGCTCAGGACCAAAGGAATCGCGCGCGGGAGCTGAGGCAGGTTCTTGGCGTTGTGGAAGCCCTCGATCAGCGCCGCGACCAGCGTGCGGATCATGTCGTCGTAGTAGACATCGATCACTTGCAGGAGCTGGTTCGCCTGCCGGCCGTTGATGTTGAAAGCCTGCTCCTTGAGTATCCGGATACGGTTGGCCCGCTCGCCCGACACGGCGGCCGCGCTGGCATCGATGAAATCCCCGGCTTTGGGAACCGAGAAGCTCAGCATCGGCACCGAGAGGTAGGCGAAGCAGACGTTGCACAGCCCGCCGCCGCAACTGATGCCGATCCCGGTAAAGTTGCAGTCTACGAGCTCGCTGTAGACCACGGCCAGGCCCTCGTTGATGGCGCGCGACTGGAATCCCAGGTCGGCCAGCACCTGCTTCATGGTGGCCTCGTGCCAGGTCAGGCTCGGTTCGGCGCCCAGTGGCGGAGCCGCCACCGTGAAGCACACGTTCTCGCCGGCTTTTCCTCCCCCGCCGGTCACCAGCTTGACGATCTCCGACATCACCTTGATGCTGTCCGGCTCGCCGGAGTTCAGGAAGCCGCCCCGCATGGGCCGGCGGATCTCCGAGTTCAGCAGGTCGGCGAAGCGTTGCGAGTCGGTCCCATGAATCCAGATCGCGGAATCCTCGACCGTGTGCGGAACGCCCTCTTTCTTGAGCGCGTTCTCCGTCACTCTGGAAAACGGAACTGTGAGAAACGCGTTGAGCTGGGTGCCGTATTGGAAGCCCTGCTCGGTTTTTCTTGCCGCCACGAGGCGGCTTGTCCCAACGTCCAGCCCGATGGCCAGGTTGCTCTTGTTCGTATCAGTCATCACGCATCTCCTTGGGGCGTCTCTCTCTTGAGCGCCTTGATGTTCTTGCGGTACTCCTCCTGCAAGTACTCGCGGTAACGGGCGGCCTCGATGTGCCGCCGCGCCGCGGCCTCTTCCAGCCTTTCCTCCGATAGCTCGATCGCCGCCAGGATGCGCGGGCCCGTCAAAGCCACGTAGCTCCTGTCGTAAACGAACCCGCAGAGATAGAGGCCCGGCAGAGGGCGGGCGTAGTTGTCGGGCAGGCCGACCTCCGAAAACGGAAAGTTGGCCGCCCAGTCGGTGTGATATCCGATCTGCATGTTGTCCGGATTCACCGAAACCTGCGCGTGCGTCACGCAATTGCGGGCCGGCAGGCGGTAGCGCGCACGCAGCATCTCCACCAGGAGCGCTCCGGCACGAGCCTGAGCCGGCGTGATCGGAGTGTTTCCTTCGCCGTGATGCGTCTGGGCCTCGAAGGACACGCCGAAGAAGCTGTCGTTGAGGTTGAGGTACAGCCACTTGTCGTCGGCCCAGACCGAGTGGCCGGCGTGGTTGGCCGCGTCGCCTTCCCGCACGATGCGGTGAACGCGGCCGAAACGATCCACTAGGAAGTGGTAGGCCCGCTTGTCCCGGACATACTCGACCAGTCCTCCGGTGATGTGTTGCAGCGTGCTGTTCTGGAGCGGCTCGAACGGAACCTGCAGGCTCTCCGTGGTGTGGAACACGATGCCCGCCGGATCCTTGCGCCACTCGATGGGGCCGCGCTCGGGGCCCGTTGCGTCGAAGACCGCATAGCTCCTGGGGCGGTTGGATACCGCCAGACGGCAGTCGATCTGCAGGCCGTTGCTGTACTCCTCGCGTTCGGCGTTCTGCTCCACCAGCCACACGTCCGGGAAGCGTTCCGCGGACGCGAGATTCCGCTCCGCGCGTTGCACTGCCGGCGGTCGCCTGACCGGGACTGGTGTGCCGCCACGCGATGCCACGGCGTGCGAGACAGCGTAAGCCGCCGCGGTTAACACCAGGCCGGCCAAGGCCACGAAGTGCCACCGCGGGCGCCGGAGTGCGGTGGAAGGCCTCAGGTCGACCGTGGCAACTCGCAAGTAGCGCAAGCGGCGAAGCGGATCCTCAATCCGCCTGGCGCGCCAGTCTACGACCGTCGCCGCCAGCAATCCAGCTTTCCTAGCTGAACCCATTCACCTGTCTTCCCGCCTAAGAGATCGGCGGGTAGGTCTAAAACCTTAGGGCGGCGGGCGCCATTCACTTACAGTCCGCCGGGCTTTGCCTGCTCAGGACCGGTTTGTGGACGCCAAATGGGAGTCCGGCACCGAACCGCGCGTAAGCGAGCGGTATCTCCGGCTGGGCGGGAATCCGCTCCCTCACGGTCGCGGTTCTGTGCTGAGTACCCGAGACGCGTCCCTCAGGACCGCCGAACTGCCTGCCGCCGCGGGGTTTCGCTATAATGCCCTGGAAATGCCACCTGGCCCGCGTTTAGATGAGGTAGCCGACAAGGTCGTGGAGGGGATCGGCCACACGGTCGACCGGGCCCGGTCGTTTTGGGCCCGCGTGACGGACGGCTTGGCCGTCGAGGAGTTGTGGGCCCAGTTCACAAGCGGCGCTCAGGCCAGCTACGAACTGTACTCCGCTGAGCTGGACTGGTCCAGGTTCGAGGGCCGCCACGGGCTGAAACGCTCGCTCGCGATCGTGCGGGCGTTGTTCTGGGCGATGTTGATGAAGCTCTCGCCGCCCCGGCGCTTGTTTCTTCTGGCCGTCCTCGCGCTCGTCGTGGTGTCCGTCGTCGCCGGCTCGGGCCCCATGGTGCTGCTTTTTTCGCTCGGGCTGCTCATACTCCTGGCCCTGGAGCTCGCCGACCGCGTCACCATGAAGCGCGACCTCGAGATCGCCCGCGACATACAGCGCTGGCTGGTGCCTTCCACCCCTCCCCGCATCGATGGCATCGACATCGCCTTCGCGACCCGGCCCGCGAACACCGTTTCGGGCGACTACTACGATGCCTTCCTGCGGCCCGGCGAACGCCTGCTGGTGGCCGTAGCGGACGTGGCTGGCAAGAGCGTTCCGGCCGCCCTTCTGATGGCGACCATCCAAGCCAGCCTGCGCACTCTGGCAGCCGAGCGGGCGACTCTGCTCGAGCTGGTAACGGGGCTGAATCGCTATGCCTCCGCGCACAGTTTGGCTGGGGCGCGGTTCACCACCGCCTTTCTCGCGGAGCTGGATCTGGCCACTCTGGAACTCGCCTACGTCAACGCCGGGCACGTCCCGCCCGTGCTCCTGCGGGCCTCCGGCCGCGTCGAACGGCTCGAGGACGGGGGCCTCCCGCTCGGGATCCGGGCGAACGCCTCTTACGACTCCGGGCAGGTCAAGCTGGAGCGGGGCGACCTGCTGGCAATCCTCACCGATGGCGTCACCGAAGCCGAGAACGAGGGCGGCGAGGAATACGGCGAAGCGCGGCTGCTGGAGCTGTTCCGGAGGCCGGCGCAGGCCAGCGCGGCTGCGGAGTTGAAACAGATCATGTCCGGGGTGGACGCATTCGTCGGCGCCGCCCGCCAGCACGACGACATCACGGCCTTGATCCTGCTCCTGCCGGCGGAAGGATCTACCGCGCGAAGCTGACGCGGAAGCCGGTCGTGAGCAGAAGGTCGTTCTTCTTGCGGCCGGGGACCGGGTCGCTCAGAAAGCGGTCGCTGGCGGTCACCTGCCAGGCGAGCCACTTCTTGAGCCTCGTCGCCGCACCCAGATCGAAGTTCATCCGATAGTCTCCGCCGCTGGCGAGATCCGGAAAGATACGGAAGGATTGGGTCAGCGAACTGGCTCCCGACAGCTTGTAGCTCCAGTCGTCGCCGAAGTAGCCCTCGGCCGAGTTCCGGGTGAGCGGCGTGCTGAATTGCGCCCGGTCGTAGTCTACGCCGCCCGTCAGCTCCAGGTGAGAGCGATCATAGTCGATGGCCTTATACCCAAAGCCGCCGCCGAGGACGACGCGCAGATCCAGGTCCTGGAACTTGTCGTATTCGTACTGGTTGAAGAGGTCGATGAACAGCCGAGGGCCGGCGTTCCGGTTATAGTCCAACCCGCCGCGAACGGCCTGCGCCGTGGCGGCCGACGTCCCGGAAATCAGCGCGGTGGCGTAAATCTCGTTGAACTGTAGCGTGATCTTGTCGGTCCGCGTCGCACGTACGGCGTTGAAAGTGGTCGCGAACGTAGAGGTCTCGGCGTTCCCGCGAACCAGCGAGTACCCGACGTCCACGTAGCCGGCCCAGAGCTGGAGGAGGCCAGGGTGCTGGAACCGCTCCCATTGCTTCTGCTCGTCCGCGTTTCGGACGGCGGAAACATCCGCCAGCGGCGCCGTTTCGGTTCCGGATGCCGCGGCCACCTGGAGCTTGCCATCGCCGGTGCTCAGGACGCCGCTCACAGACTTACCGCCCGGCAGGACCACCACCAACGGCTCGGTCGAGGTGATGGCCGTAACGGCCGACCAGGGGATACTGACTTCGCCCATGAGATCGCTCTTTACGGTGAGCTTGTCACCGTCTTTCTTCAAGATCTGACCTGTAATCCGGTCGCCGTTCTTCAGCGTCACCTGGTCGCCGCGGAGCGACAAGGCCAGCAGGAACAGCAGCACGAGCAAACGAAACCATCTGCGGTTCGGCATCGCGACACCTCTGGGTGGCGCCCGGACCAGGACTTGAGCCGGCCCTTTCAGTCTCTGGGCGCGCTACCTGTGTGCGGCTCCATGAGCGGCCAGATGGTTGGTATGGGCTTCTTGTGCATGCGAGACCTGCACTGGTGTTGGGCCTCGGTGCGGCGCGCGGCCTGCCTCCATTTCGTCGCGCGAGGGCTGTGCCCTGATTCCACCCTCACCGTTGAACGCGTGATTCGGGCCCCTGACCTCTCGCACCACGGTGTGGTCGACGTAGGTATTGTGCACGTTGTGGATGTCCACGTTCGAGATGACGGTGTTATGGCGAAAGACGCCGCCCTCCCAACGTCCGCCGTTGAAGCCGGAGCCGAAGTAGCCGTTGCCGTAGTTCACGCCGCCGTAGAAGCCAACTCTCGGGCCCCAATACCCTTCGTTCCAGGCGTACCTGCCGCCGGCGAAGCCCCAATAGCCGGGCGTCCAGAGGAGTCCCACGCTGGGAGGCATAACCCATTGACCCGGCACCCAGTAGTAACCATAATCGCCGTACTGGTAGTAGCCAGGCGTCCAAATGTACCCGTCGCCAGGACAGGGGGGCTGATCGAAGACCGCGATGGGCGGCGGCGCGATGTTCACAAAAAGCTGGACTCCCGCGAAGGCGAGCGATCCTACGAGGGCGGCCAGCGCCAGCATCGAAAACAATGTGAGTTTGCGTGTCATCCTTAGCATTCTCCTTCCCAGTCTAGTCGTGAAAACACACCTGGGCTAGATTGTAACGCGGGGGCACGCAATCTGCCAAGGGAGACCCGTGGGGCTGGGAGGTCGGATGGGGCTCAGGCTTTCGAAGCCGAGTCTCCGCTGCTGGCGGGTTTCGATTCAACCGGCTTGGATGCCGGGCTCTCCGCCGGCTTCGCTGGGGATTCGGTCTTGGAGTCGCGACCGTTGCGCCCCTTCCGGTCATGACCCTTGGCGTAGTCGGTGACGTAAAAGCCGGTACCCTTGAACTGGAAGGCGGATGGCGAAATGATCCGTTCCACCAAACCCCCGCAAGCCTGGTGCACCTTGAGTTGCGGATCGGAGAATCTCTGCAGGACCTCGAAGGTCTCGCCGCAACCAAGGCACTTGTATTCGTAGAGAGGCATTACGGACCCTCGCCGCCTTTAGTATACCACGCAAGGGTTGAGTCTGATCCACTCAGGCCGTCTTGAGTGCCCGTTAGTGCTGCGGCGGCGCCGGGACGTGACTCGGCGTGTCTGGCTGCATCACGTTCGGCGGAATACGGTTCGGCGGTGGGGCTTCGTGACCCGCCGGAACCCCCGGCTGTTGCGCCGCATCCGCCGGCGCTCCCTTGACGGCGATCTCAAGCGCCTTCTTCAGAATCGGATCGTCGCCGGGCTGGACCGCCGGCGCCTCCTCCGGCGGACCCTCTTCCTCTTCATCGACATCGGCGGCGGCCGGCTCGCTCTCCATGACCTGGACCGTCGGGGCCACCCCCACATCCTGGATCGCTTTGCCGCTGGGAGAGTAATACTTGGCGACCGACAGGATGATCGCGCCCCCGTCGTCCATGGCGATGGCCTGCCGCACCGACGCATCGCCGTAAGTGCGCTCGCCGACCACCTGTTCGGCGCGCTTGGAATCGAGCAGCGCCGCAGCCGCCACCTCGGCGCCCGCCGCCGTGCCGCGGTTGGTGAGCACGACTAAGGGCCGCGCGGTAATGGCCTTGGTTGGATCAGCCTCAAAGTCCTTGCGGGGGTAGTGCTGGCCCTCGGCGTAGGCCACCAACCCCTTCTGCTGGAACAGGTTCGCGATTGCGATCCCCTCTTCCGGCGTGCCCGTGCCGCAGTAACGGAGGTCCAGGATCAGCTTCGCGGCGCCCTGCCTCTCCAGGTCCCTCACGGCGTCGGCGATTTGAGCGGCCGTCCCGGGCACCATGGCTTGCACCTGCATGTAGCCGACCTGGTCCGGCATCATCTTGGCGATCACGCGCGGGTAGTCGATGGCAGCGCGGGTCAGCGTGATCTTTCTCGGCTCGGGATGCCGGACGGCCATCACCGAAAGCTCGATCGTACTCCCCGGTTTGCCCTGGAGCAGCATGTTGGCGTAGGCCAGCGGCATATCGCGCGTGGCGATGCCGCGGATGCTCTCGATCATGTCGCCGGTAGTCAGGCTGGCCTTGGCTGCGGGCGAGCCGGGGATTGAGTCCACCACTCCCACGTAGCCGAAGCGCTTGGAGAGAATCAGCCCTACGCTGCCCTTGTAGGCGTCCTTGTTCTTCAGATACTCCTTATACTGCTCCGCGTTCAGGTAGCTGGCGAATGGGTCGATCGATTCCAGCAGCCCGTTGATCGCGCCAAGCGTCACGCTCTTCAGGTCGGGCTCCTCGACATAGTCGCTCTTGATCCGCTGAAGAACATCCGCATAGACGCCCAGTTGCCGGTAGGCGCCTTCGTTGGATGTGTTTCGGGCCAGCACGGCGCCCATCAGCAGAAGGGCGACCAGCAAGGTAGACAGCGCGATTGTGATGGTTCTAACGGGGGTACTCATAGGGGTTAATGCTCTTTCTTCATTGTAACCCAGACGGTGGGCTACTTCTTCTGCCACTGCCCGATGACCCTCTCGACGTAGGCAACGGTCTCCGGGTAGGGCGGAACGCCGCCATAGCGGTCGACGGCCGCAGGCCCAGCATTGTAGGCCGCCACCGCCTTGCGGACCTGGCACGGATCGTTCAGGTACTTGCGCAGCAGCTCGGTCAAATAGCGCGCGCCGGCATCGACGTTCTGCCGCGGGTCCTTCGGATCGGCGCCGAGCAGGTGTGCCGTCCCGGGCATCAACTGCATGAGGCCTATCGCGCCCTTGGGCGAGACCGCATCCGCTCGATAGCCCGACTCCGCCTTTACCACCGCGTGCAGAAAGCCGGGCGGCAGGTGCCAGCGCTCCGCAGCCTGGCTGACCAGCTCCCGCGGCGGAACGGCGGGGGCCTCCTGCTGCTTCGGTTCGGCGGGCGCCACGTACTCCTGCTCGAAGCCGACGACGGCGACGGCGGGCAGATCGATACTGCCGCCATTCACGTAGACACGCACTTGCTCCCCGTTCCGCTCGTGACTGTCTACGCGCATCGAGGTGCCGCTCGCCAGAATCGCGTACTCGCCGGCGAAGGCGTTAGCGGCCACGAGCAGCGCGACGGCGATTCTCGGCTTCATCGACACAATTCTCCCACGAAGGGTAGACGAGCGGGAGCCGCGAAGCGTGCAAAGGCCGCCTCCGGCCCGCCGCCCGGCGCGTGCCTGTGCGATCATCGTAACTTCAAACCGTGCACGACCTGAACTTCTTTCGATCCAACCTGGTCGCCGTTGCCGCGCGCCTCTCGACGCGCGGCTTCACGCTGAATGTCGAGGAATTCCGGGACCTGGACGCGCGCCGCCGCGCGGCCGTGACCGAGGCCGAGCAACTCAAGGCGCTGAAGAATGCCGAGAGCGCCGAAGTCGGCAAACTGCGCAGGCAGGGCATCGACACCTCCGAGCGGCAGCAGAAGGTGCGCGAGTTGGACAACCGGATCGCGTCCCTCGATGAGCAGGCGGCGAGGTTGGGGGAGGAGTTCCGCGAGGCGCTGGCCAGCGTCCCGAACCTGCCTCACGAGTCGGTTCCGGTGGGCGCGGGCGCGGAGGCCAACGTCGAGGTCCACCGCTGGGGCACGCCGCGCGAGTTCCCCTTCGAGCCCAAGGCGCACTGGGACCTCGGGCCGGAACTCGGCATTCTGGACCTGGAGCGGGCCGCCAAAATCACCCGCGCACGCTTCGCCATATATTGGGGCCTGGGCGCGAAGCTCGAGCGCGCGCTGGCGAGCTTCATGCTCGACACGCACACGCGCGAGCACGGGTACACCGAAGTCCTGCCGCCGTTTCTGGTCAACTCGGCGAGCCTTTTCGGCACCGGGCAATTGCCGAAGTTCGCCGAGGACCTGTTCAAGGTCGAGAATTCGGACCTGTGGCTGGCGCCGACGGCCGAAGTTCCAGTGACCAATTTCTACCGCAACGAGACGCTCGACGCGGACCGGCTTCCCATCAAGCTGTGCGCCTTCACCGCCTGTTTCCGCAGCGAGGCGGGCTCGTACGGGCGCGACGTGCGCGGCATCATACGCCAGCACCAGTTCCAGAAAGTGGAGCTGGTGAAGTTCGCACGGCCTGACCAAAGCTGCAGCGAGCTGGAAGGGCTGACCGAGGACGCCGAGGACATTCTGAAGCGGCTCGGGCTGCCGTTCCGGCGCATTGTGCTTTCGACCGGCGACATGGGCTTCGGCGCGGCGAAGACGTACGACCTGGAGGTGTGGCTGCCGGGGCTCGGCGAGTACAAGGAGATTTCCTCGTGCTCGAATTACGAGGCCTTCCAGGCACGGCGGGCGGCGATCCGCGCGAAACCGGCCAAAGGCAAGGCCGAGTTCCTGCACACGCTGAACGGCAGCGGCCTGGCCATCGGCCGCACCTGGGTCGCGATCCTGGAGAATTACCAGGAACGCGACGGCAGCGTGGTGGTTCCCGAGGCCCTGCGGCCGTATATGAACGCCGAGCGGATCACCAAGCGGGGCGAGGCGCAGTAGACGGGGCATGGGGGCTCGCCCCCAGCCCGGCGCTGCCGCTTCACGTTCTGGGATGCCAAGGCACGAGGATCAATATCAGCACGGCTATTAGGGTCACTGCGCCTTCGATCCAGAGCGCATAGGAAGTTAGCCGCTTCGCCCGGTCAAATCGAGCCGCCAAGCGGCTGATCCCGATTCCCACAACTGTCAGAGGCGCGAACGAGAGCCTCAGAAAGCAGAGAAGGCTGAAGGCTCTCCCGGCTGGGCTTTGACCCGCAATGAATATACCCAGGCCAAAAGGGGCGGTCAGGCTGACAGCCAGCACAAGCCGCGAATACCAGTTGTAGAGCGTCTCAAAACGGGCCACCAGACGCAGCAAAAACGCGGTCGGGATCATCAGCAGGAGCGCGAGAAATAGATAGTCCAATCCCTCTGCAAAGGCGTACATGCCGGCCGATGCCATGATGCTGGGATCCCTGATCTCCGCGAGGTGACGCATGTAGAGCACGCCCGCTCCGTAGCCGAGGACGGCGGCGTACCCCAAGGCAATGAGCCCCAACTGCACCCGCCAGGAGATCGGTTTCACACAGGCATTCTACCGCTCTCGGAAAGCAGTTCGATGGCTTTCAGAATTCGCCTGGCGTTAGCGTTGGAGGTCCTCAGGATCGCTATGCCCATGCCGAACACGCACAGAATGACGGCAATGGATCCCGACACAACTTCCAATCGCAGGCTCCGCTCCCCCGCGGATTCCGAAAGCGACGTCATCGCCAGGGCGAAGAAGAGCGCGCCCAGCAGAATCGCGACCGCAAGGACTCGCATCCAGATGCGCCCGCGGTCAACGGCATCGAGCGACTTGCGCACAACATCGGCATTCATCTCTTAACCTCCATTCGTTTTCGAAGACGCGACAGTCCCCAGGCCAGTCTCGATTTGACCGTGCCGATGCTCACCCCGAGAACGGCGGCCGTTTCCTCCAAAGAGAGCCCCTGGACGTAGTGCAGCAGCAGCACGGCCCGGCTTGCGAGCGAGACCGAATCCAGCAGCACGGAGAGATCGGACAGCAACGCCGGAGCGTTCCGATCGGCGCCGGCCGGCAGATCCTCGATCGCCGCGTCGTCATCGCTGGGCTGCCACCGGCGTTCCCGTTTGAGAGACAGGAACGATGCGCGGCTGGCGATACGGTACGCCCAGGGGCGAAACAGGTACGGGTCGCGCAGTTGTTTCAAATGCCTGCAAATCTGCACGAAGACGTCCTGCAGCACATCCTCCGCGCCCTGGAAACCCACCAGCCCCGAAATGTAGTGGAACAAACTGCTCTGGACTGCGCGCAGCAGCGCTTCGAGCGCCTCGCGATCGCCGCACTGCGCGCGGAGGACCCGCTGAGCCTCGCGTCTGTCCGTCATCCTGCCTTCCATAGAGTAAGAGCGAGCGGGTTGCGCTCCTGTTCGATTGTACGGTGACGCCATTGGGCGGAAAATTAGTCCCTTCCTGACTTCCACTTAGACGTTTCCGAGGGCCGGGCAGCCGCGGCGGGCACCCGTACACTGAAGCCGGTGTTGCGTAGGCGTTAGGGCTCGAGCCTTGGGCGGGTCCGGGCCCTTTTTTTTCCAGGAGGCTGATGATGTTCGCGTGCGGCTGGAAGTTCCGCCTGCTGGCGGGGATGACGTTCGGACTGGCTCTGGGATGGGCGGACCCGGCGCTGACAACCGTTCAAGACACTCTCTACAAAGCCAACGGCACTCCGTTCAGCGGTTTCATGCTGATCCAATGGCAGAGCTTCGAGGCGGCGGACGCTTCGAACATCGCCACCAGCAACCTGACGGTCCCGATCGTCAACGGCGTGATCTACGTGCAACTGGTGCCGAACGCGAATGGATCGAGCTATGCCGTGCGCTATGTCAGCGACGGTAAAACCCAGTTCCAGGAAATCTGGGTGGTTCCGGCCAGCGCGACGCCACTAGGGCTGAGCAATGTTCGCGTCACGGTGGCTCCGTCATCCTCGGGCTCGGGCACGGGCACCGGCGGGGGGTCTACGGGGCAGGACACGTCGATACCGGAGCCCTCCGTGGTGGAACTGCTGGCCGATCTGGCCATGCGGCCGCAACGGGGCGCCGGCTACGCACCGTCGCAGGCCGTCTACATCGACTCCGCGGGGCTGCTCGAGGCCGTCAGCGGCAACCCCACCTACTGCGTGCTTGTGAACGGCACGTCCGGGCCGTGCGGGTCGGCGGGGACGGGCCCCGGCTTCGTGGACGGCGAAACGCCGGCCGGGTTGATCAACGGCACGAATGCGGTGTTCACGCTGGCCAATCCGCCCGCGCCCGCCACGAGCCTGGCGCTTTATCGCAACGGCCTGCTCGAGGAACAGAACGTGGATTACTCGGTGGCGGGCAACACGATCACGTTCGCGCCGGCCTCGGCGCCACTCGCCGGGGACACCCTGATGGCGACGTATCGCCTGGTCGATGCGGGCAACCCGGTGGGGCTGGCCGGCGGAGCGCTGAGCGGCTATTTCCCGAACCCCACGCTAGCGGCGGGCGTCATAGTGGACGCCAACGTCTCGGCGACTGCCGGGATCGAGGAATACAAACTGGCGCTGAATTACCCGACGCACTCGAACGTGAACGATCCCACCGCGGGCCAAAAGGCCGCGCTGGCGGGAACGGCCGGCTCGCCATCGGCGACGAACCTGTATGTCACGGCCGCCGACTCACGGCTCGCGGACGCCAGGACGCCGCTGGCCCACAATCTGCTCAGCTCCGCACACGCGGACACGGTTGCGGCATCGCCCACGCGCGGCGACCTGATTGTGGCGCAGGGGACCTCGCCGGCTCTCTGGGCGCGGCTGCCGCTCGGCGCGGCCAACCGCTGCCTGATGTCGAACGGCGCCGATGCGGTCTGGAACGCCTGCCTGTATACGGCGTTCCCGCAAGGCTCGATTCCCTTCGTCGATGCGAACGGCAACCTGGCGCAGAACAGCACCCAGTTCTCGTGGGACAACGGGAACCGCAGACTGTCGGTGGGTAACAACAGCGATTCTACGACGCTGTACCTGTGGGACGCGCAAACCTCGGTGGGGTTGACGACGCTGGTGGTGCGCGCGGGGCAGGGGCAGGGGAGCGCGCCGCTCAGCCGCTGGCTGGACCCCTCCGGCAATGAGCTGGCTCACGTAGACCCGGACGGGCGCGTGCTGGGGCCGTCGTTTCACGCGGCAACCTCAGCGACGCTTGCCGCCTGGGAGGATACGGGCAGCGCCACCGATCCGACGAGCCGCAGCGACGGCGACGCCTGGTACAACACCGCCTCGCTGGCACGGAAGACGGCCGAGGGCGGCGAGGTGCACACGGCGCCGCAGGTGCTGTGCAGCGCCACCGGCACGGCGACCAGTTCCACCGCGCTCACTTCTCTGGGCACTTGCACCATCCCGGCGGGATTTCTGCAGCCGGGCGACCGCGCCGATATCCGCTTCGACTATTCCCACGAAGGCACGACGACGGGCTTGACCTTGGAAGTCCATTGGGGCTCGACGGTGGTGGTGTCCCGCGCGGCCACGGCCAGTGAGACGGCCGCCGGCGGCAGGTTGGATGCCGGCGTGGACTCGATCGGGGCTCACTGGCGGGTGGAGAGCTGGGGCGCGGCGCTGGCATTCGCGGCGTCGGCCGGCAGCGCCTCCGATTCGCTGGCGGCGCCGCTCACCGTGTCGTTCCTGGGACGCATGGCGGCTTCTACCAGCGATACGGTGACTCTTCGGAGCTTCACCGTGGTGCGGTACCCCGCGCAGCAAAATCCGTAGTCTGCTTGACCCGGCGGTTGTTCCCGCCGTACCATTCGGATCAAGGAGAAACGGATGGCGGACAAAATACAGCGGGTGAATTACTACATCGGCGAGATTCCGAACAAGGTTGGAGAGGGGGCGCGTCTCCTCAACGCAGTCAAAGATGCCGGAGTCACTCTGACCGGCTTCCTGGGATATTCAAAATCGGCGCGGAAGGGCGAGGCGATCCTCATAGTGGATGACAAGGCGCCGAACCTTGGGCCAATCGCGAAGAAGGCGGGCGTGGCACTCGGCAAGAGGCAGAAAGGCTTCCTGGCGACCGGCGCGGACCGGCCGGGCGTGGGCGCCGAGCTGCTGGGCAAACTGGCGGCGAAGGGCATCAACCTGGTGTCCATGCACGCTCTGTGCAGCGGCGCGGGCGCTTACGGCGCGCTGATTGTGGTGCCTGCTGCCGATTTCCGCAAAGCGGCCAGAGTTCTGGGCTAGTTCACCTCACCCGGCACGCGGACATGGACGCCGCCTGGCGGGCGGGACTGAGGGCGGAGGAGGGCGGCGGCCGCCTTGGCGAAATAGGTGATGGTGATGCTGGCGCCGGCGCGGCGGATAGAGGTGAGCGATTCGAGCATGGCGCGCTCGCAATCGATCCAGCCGTTGCGCGCGGCGGCCATAATCATGCTGTACTCGCCGCTTACCTGGTAGGCGGCGATGGGCGCGTGCCAGCGGTCGCGCGCCTGACGGATGATGTCCAGGTACGGCATGGCCGGCTTGACCATGATCATGTCGGCGCCCTCTTCGAGGTCCAGCTCGATTTCCCGCAGCGCTTCGCGCCCGTTGGCCGGGTCCATCTGGTAACTGCGCCGGTCGCCGAATTGCGGCGCGGATTCCGCAGCGTCGCGGAAGGGCCCGTAGAACACCGAGGCAAACTTGGCGGCGTAGGACAGGATGGGCGTGTTTGAAAAGCCAGCGGCATCGAGCGCGCCGCGAATGGCGCCCACGCGGCCATCCATCATGTCCGATGGCGCGACGATATCCGCACCGGCGCGCGCGTGCGACACCGCGGCCTTGGCGAGCCATTCGAGCGTCGCGTCGTTATCCACATCGCCATCCACCACCTTCCCGCAATGGCCGTGGCTGGTGTACTCGCAATTGCAGACGTCGGTGATCACCAGCAGGTTGGGCGCGCCGAGCTTGATGGCGCGGATGGCGCGCTGCACGATGCCGTCATCGGAGTAGGCCTCGGTAGCGTTTTCGTCCTTCTTCTCCGGGATGCCGAACAGGATGACGCCGCCCAGTCCCAGATATTCCGCCTCGGCGGCTTCGCGCACCGCCTCTTCGACGGAGAGCTGTGCGTGGCCGGGCATGGACGCGATCTCCCGCCGCACTCCCTTTCCGGGGACAACGAACAACGGCAGGATGAACTGAGAGGGCTCGAGATGAGTTTCGCGGACCAGGCGGCGCATGGGTTCGGTGGAGCGCAGCCGCCTCATGCGGTGAATCGGGAAGGGCATGACTCGATTCTAGCGCCGGGGGTGGGGAGCGGCGGGCCGGGACCGTTTCGGGGTGCTGGGTGAGCGTTTTTGTAGCGCTAATGACGGCCTTTTGTCGCGTTTTGCAGCTTAAGTGAGGTGCGGCTGGGGCGGTTTTGTGGTTCGCGGTGATACTCTGGGCGAGGTCCCCGTGACTGCCTTGCGCGGCAGTTCCCCTCTCCCGCTGGGGCTTGGTGGTTCTGGCACTCGCTGGGGGATTTCAGCGAGCAACGGGACTGCCCGACTGGTCAGATGGCCAAGATTATTCGCTTGACCAAGGTGCGGAGCTGGTTTACGCTCAGACCACCGAGCCGTGGCACCCTCGAGTCGGACGGCTTCCGGGGAGGAAGACTATGACTATTGCTCTGGGGGTGCTCGGCCCGCAGGCGATGATCTTGGCCGCTGATTCTCAGGAGGGAACTGGGTATGCCGGGGACCTCAAATTACAGTCAAGCAAGATAGCGCTCGAAGGCCGCTTCTATCCAGACGCGACCGGGAATGAAGATCGGGTGTTCGCAATCACCGGTGCTGGGAACAGCGATTACCTCTGGGCGTTGAAGCGTCAGCTTCTGGATGCCTTTGATGCGTGTGCAGACGTGGAATCGTGCGGTCTCGCGATGGAGAGGACAGTATTCTCTTTCTACGAACGACACGTTATCCCGTTCAATCCGCAGCAATGGGGAGACCTAAGGGTAGAGCTGATCGCCGCCGTGAAAATCAATGGTGAGTGCGGCATGTGGAGGAACGAGTTAAACGCGGTAACCAAGTGCGACTCTCTTGCGGTGGTTGGAAAGAGACTCAGTTGGTTGTGATTCCGAGGAAGAAAGCCTTGTTCGACGTTGCGGGCAGAACAGCGCTGAAGAACCTGGAAGAAATCTTTGCGAGATACGAAGAAGAAGAGCGGGGGGCCTACTGGAAGTCGCTCGGTGTCGGCACACGACACGCCATCAAGGGCGATTTCTTGTCGCGGATGAAGACGGATGTCGATGCGGTAGACCTGTTTGAAGAGTTCAGGCGGCCAGGTCCTCAAACATCAGGGGATCGGCAGTGACCATACGGCGCAGGGTGTCCGCGACTGCGCGAAGACTGCCAATAGACTTGGACAGTGCTCTTGGTAGGACCTCACTCAGCGCTGCCGGCGCTGCCAGACGGCCATTCCGGCCAGAACCAGCGAGGCCAGAAGCAGGGCGCCGTCGCGGGCCAGCGAGCGGGGCGAGATGGTGTCGCCGGGGCCGAAGCAGCCGCATTCGATCTGGATGCCGCTGGCATAAGTACGCACCATGACCGCGAAGAAGCCGAGTAGCAGGGCCGAGGCGGCTATCGATGAGAGACGCAGGAACCAGCCCGAGATGAGGAGCAGGCCGACGATCAATTCGGCCCAGGGCAGGGTTCGCGCCACGAATTTCACGGCCCACATCGGCAGGAGGCCGTAGGCATCCACCGCGCTGGCGAACATTTGCCAGGGCTCGCGCAGCTTGGTCCAGGCCGCGTAGACGAAAATGGCGCCTAGCGCCAGCCGGAGGAACAGACGAAGCCAGCGGGACATGTTACTTGGCCAACTCGCTGTCGAGGTAACTGCGCAGCAATTCGTAATTGACCGCGCCGGCCCAGGGGAAGACCGTGGAGCCGTGCTTGATCAGCATGGTGGGAGTCTGGCGGATGGGGATTTTCTGGCCCAAAGCCACGTCGCGCTCGATCTCGGCGGCGATGCTGGGGTCGATGACGAGAGCGCGGACGGTTTTCGCCTCCGCAGAAGTGAGACCACGGCAGGCGGTTGCATCGACACCGCCGCTGGCAGACCAGGAGGCCTGATACAGGAACAGGCGATCGGAGACATCTTGATACTTGCCCACACGCGCCGCGGCGGTGGCGTAGGCGGCGGCCAGACGAGAATAGACGTGCTGGGGCAGGGGGAATTCCCGGTGGATGAGATAGACCTTGCCGGTCGCGACGTAGTCCCTGAGAAGCTCAGGGAGAGTTTGATCGTGCAGGGTCTTGCAGGCTGGGCACTCGAAATCGCTGAACACCTCGATGCGGATGGGGGCGCTGGGGGAGCCGGCCGCCTTGGGGTCGGGGCGCGGCGAATTGGCGGCCCACGCCAGAAGGCCGGCCAGGAGCAGGAACGGAACGAGCCTCATGAAACGATTAGACCATGGGGGCGGGTTTTGGTTACAGGCCGTGGCAGGCCGGTGCCCTATACTACGGAAAGCGTCAGCCGGCCGTTCGAACGGTTCCGGGGCGTCGGCTTGATAACAATATGGACGTCGCGGCCCAGCCGGGTCAGGCATTCCAACAAACGGTGCTCCGAAATACCGCGAAATCGCCCTTTCAAGAGGGCGGAGACTTTGGGCTGCGTCAACCCCAGGATCTCCGCGGCGCGGGCTTGCGTGAGCGCTCGCCGCTGGACGATCTCGCCGATCTTGGCAGCCAACTGCGCCTTCACCAGCATGCTCTCGCTATCCGTATAGCCGAGGTCGGTATACACATTCCCGGAGCCTTCCTCAACTGGAATGCCCCTCACGACTCGCTGTTTCTTCATCGCGATAGCCCCTTAGCGATCTGTTCCGCGGCCTTGAGACGCTGGCGGATCAAATCCATGTCTGGTTTGGGCGTGGCCGCCCCGCACGTGGACTTCTTCTGGAACACGTGCAGCACGAAGACCAAGCCCTTGAGCCGCACGGCATAGACGGCTCGATACGTGCTGCGATCCCAGTCCTCGACGACTTCCAGAATGCCAGCGGAACCAAAGCCGCTCAGGGGTTTGGCCTGCTCGTGCTTCCTGCCCGCTTGTGCAAGGATCGGAGATCCTGTTTCGAGCTGCCCACCCAGTGCAACGGTTTCAGGGATGGCGGTTCGTCCATCGCGCCTTATTATACCAACATTGGTATAAGGCCGGCGGTCGATGGCGGTCTGGACAGGGCCGCCGGCAAGACGGTACGCTCGATGTAAGCGGTGTTCGAGGAGGGGCTATGAGCGGGAACAATCTTCTGTCGGTCGCGTTTCCGATCCTGGATGAGACGCAAATCAAGGAGCTGGCGCGGTGCACCGATGCCGCGCCCAGATTGTTTCAGGACGGGCAGACGCTGTTTGCGGTCGGCGAGCGCAACATGAACTTCTTCATCGTGAAGTCGGGCGAGATCGAGATCGTCGATCGCTCCGGCGACGAGTTGAAGACAGTCACGGTCCATCGCCAGGGCGAGTTCACGGGCGACATCTCGCATTTGACCGGCCTGCCGGCCGTGGTCGGCGGCGTCGCGCGAGGCGAGTGCGAAGTGCTGGAAATCTCGGGCGACGCCCTGCGGCGGGCGCTGAACCAGTGCCCGGCCATCAGCGACATCATTCTCCAGGCGTTCATTGCGCGGCGGCAGCTTCTGCGCGAGTCGCCGAACTTCACGGGTCTGCGGGTGATCGGGTCCCGCTACTCCGCGGACACCTTCCGGGTGCGCGATTTCCTGTCCAAGAACCGCATCCTCTTCACGTGGGTGGACGTCGAATCCGATCCAGACGTGGACGGGCTACTGAAGCGGTTTGGGGTGACGGAGTCGGATACGCCAGTGGTCGTCTGCGGCAGGATGGTGCTGCTGCGCAATCCGTCCAACCGGCAGCTTGCCGACGCCATCGGCATCCGGCAGCCGCTGGAGGATCGGGTCTACGACCTGGTGGTGGTGGGGGCCGGGCCGGCGGGACTGGCGGCCGCGGTGTATGGCGCATCCGAAGGGCTGCGGACGGTGGTGCTGGAAACTTCGGCGCCCGGGGGCCAAGCCGGCAGCAGCATGCGGATCGAGAACTACCTGGGATTTCCCACGGGCTTGACGGGCAGCGAACTGGCAGGCCGCGCCATCCTGCAAGCCAACAAATTCGGCGCCCATTTGTCCGTTCCCACTCCGGTGAACCGGCTGGCGTTCGAAAGCGCCTACACGGTGGTGCATCTGGACGGCGGCGAGGCGGTGACCGCCAAGTGCCTGCTGATCGCAACCGGGGCGGAGTACCGCCGGTTGGGCGTGGAGGGCGCCGAGCGGTTCGAGGGGACGGGCGTCTACTACGCCGCGACGCTGGCCGAGGCGCGGCTGTGCGCGGGAACGCAGGTCATTGTCGTTGGCGGCGGCAATTCGGCCGGGCAGGCTGCGGTCTTTCTCGCCGGGCACGTGCGCCGCGTGCTGGTTCTGCTGCGGGGCGACGACCTGTATAAGAACATGTCCAGCTACCTGGCGCAGCGAATCGAGCAGACTGCCAACATCGAGGTGGTCTTCGATACGACGATCCGGCGGATGAACGGCGACACGCACCTCAGTTCTGTGGACATCGTCAATAGCAAGACCGGCGAGGAGCGGACGGTGGAGACCACGGGTGTGTTCAGCTTCATTGGCGCCGAGCCGAGAACCGGCTGGCTGCCGCCGGAAATCGAGAGAGACGCGAAGGGGTTCGTCCGGACGGGAGCGGAGCTGGCGCAGTCGCGGCGCTGGACATCCGCGCGGCCGCCGTTCCTGCTGGAGACGAGCCGGCCGGGCGTGTTCGCGGCGGGGGACGTGCGCTCGGGATCGGTCAAGCGCGTGGCGTCTGCCGTGGGCGAAGGGGCGATGGCGGTGCAGTTCGTGCACGAGTGTTTGAAGCATATGTGAGGAAAGCTCGTCGCCCGTTGCGCGCCGTCAGGGGTCTCGCGAACGGGCGTCGCCAAGAGTGGCGACGCGGCACGCAGGAGTGCGTGCGCCACGCTACGATAGGACTCTATGCCCCGCGCGAAGAAGCCCGGACCGGCGATGGCGCGGCGGTACTTCATCCAGGGGCGGGTGCAGGGCGTGGGCTACCGGTACTTCGCCGAGAGCGTGGCGGCGGAGCTGGGCATTGCCGGCTACGCACGCAATCTCGACGACGGGCGCGTCGAGGTATACGCGGTGGGCACGACCGATCAACTGTCCGCGCTGTCTGGTTATCTGCGGAAAGGCCCGCGGATGGCCGATGTGCACGGCGTCCAGGAGATGGAAGCGCCGGTCAACGACTTGAGCGAATTCCGAATCGAGTATTTCTCATGAGCGAACTTGCGGCTGTTCCCGATTTAAAGAAACTGATTCGCGAGGTGCCGGATTTTCCCAAGCCGGGCATCCTCTTCTACGACATCACGACGCTGCTCAAGGACAAGGACGGCTTCCGGGCGGTGATCGATCGGATGAAGGCCCATTACGATCGCGCCCGGATCGATGTGATCCTGGGGATCGAGGCGCGGGGTTTCATCTTCGGCCCGGCGCTGGCCTATGCGCTCGGCACCGGCTTCATTCCGGTCCGCAAACCCAAGAAGCTGCCGGCCGCGACGGCCAGCGTGCGGTACGATCTCGAATACGGCAGCGACAGCCTGGAGATCCACCGGGACGCGGTTCATGCCGGCGAGAACGTGCTGATCGTAGACGATCTGCTCGCGACCGGCGGGACGGCGCGCGCCGCCACGCAGTTGATCGAGAGCCTGGGCGGACACGTGGCGGGCGTGGGTTTCGTGATCGAGCTGCTGTTCCTCAATGGCCGGGCGAAACTCGAAGGCTACGACGTCTTCTCGCTGCTGGCCTACGAGAAGTGACCATGACGGCGCGAAGCGCGCGGGTGCGGGCGCTGGCGAAAGTCAATCTCGAGTTGCGCGTGCTGGCCCGGCGGAGCGACGGCTACCACGAGCTGCGCACGGTTTTCCAGACCATCTCCCTGGCCGACACTATCGACATTGCGTTCACACCGGCGCGGCGGACCGCCATTTCGGTGACGGCGGACGTCGAGATTCCGGACGGCAACATCATGGAGCGGGCGGCGGCGCTGGCGCTCGAAGCGATGCGGACGGCGGGCCGGGTCGAGATGCGCTTGAGGAAGCGGATTCCCATGGGAGCCGGGCTCGGCGGCGGATCGAGCGATGCCGCGGCGGTGCTGCTGGCGCTCCCGGTGCTGGCGGGGAAGACGCTGGCGCCGGCAAAACTGATGGATGTGGCGGCGGCGTTGGGCAGCGACGTGCCGTTCTTCCTGCTGGGCGGGACCGCGGTGGGCCTGGGGCGCGGTACGGAGATATACCCGTTGCCCGACCGGCCGGCGGCTTTCGGACTCGTAGTCGCGCCCGGCATTCATGTCTCGACGGCGGATGCCTACCGCGACCTGGACGGAGGGGCCAAGGCAGGCGCAACCGCCTGCCCCACCGACTTGACTTCAGGCGCGGCGCAAAGTATCATAAGTGTTTTCCAGTCTAGCGTTTGGGAACAAGGGTGGCGGTCCTCCGAAAGCCTGGGCTCGAATGACTTCGAGGCCGTGGTTTTCGCGAGGTATCCGCGGCTAAAGGCTCTCAAACGGCAGCTCGAAAGGCTCGGTGCAACCCCTGCTATGCTCAGTGGGAGTGGCTCTGCGCTGTTCGGCGTTTTTCGCGAACGGGCGCAAGCAGGGCGGGCGCGTGAAGTTTTGGGAAAGGAGCAGTCGCTTCCGATTCGGTTCGTAACCCGAGCCAGTTATCGCGCCCGGTGGTGGCGCGACCTGGGAGCGCATCTCGCGGAAAAGGTATGGCCGCCGCAAAGCCGGTACGCATGATGGATCCTGAACGCATCAAGGTTTTCACGGGCAACGCCAATCCGGCGCTGGCCGGGGAGATTTGCGAGTTCCTGGCGCTGCCGCTGAGCGCCGCCTCGGTGAAGAACTTCGCCGACGGCGAGATTTACCTACAGATCCAGGAGAACGTGCGCGGCGCCGATGTGTTCGTGGTGCAGCCGACCTCGAAGCCGGTGGACCGCAACCTGATGGAACTGCTGCTGATGATGGACGCGCTGAGACGCGCGTCGGCGGACCGCATCACGGCGGTGCTGCCGTATTACGGCTACGCCCGCCAGGACCGCAAGGACAAGCCGCGGGTGCCGATCTCGGCCAAGCTCGTGGCCAAGCTGCTGGAGCGCTCCGGCGCGGACCGCATTCTGGCGCTGGACCTGCACGCGGCGCAGATTCAAGGGTTCTTCGACGTGCCGGTGGACCACCTGTTCGCGATGCCGGTGATGATCGAGCACATGCGGGCGCGCCAGACGGGTAAGACAATCGTCGTTTCGCCGGATGCGGGAGGAGTGGAACGTGCGCGCGCGTTCGCCAAGCGGATGAACGTGCCGCTGGCCATCCTCGACAAGCGCCGCGACGACGTGAACGTGGCCGAGGTGGTGCATATCATCGGCGAGGTCGAGGGGTGCGAGTGCATGATCGTCGACGACCTCATCGACACGGCGGGCACGCTGATCAACGGCGCCGAGGCGCTGCTCAAGGCGGGCGCGGCCAGCGTGATCGCAGCCGCCACGCACGCGGTGCTGTCGCCGCCGGCCGTGGAGCGAATCGCGAATTCGAAGATTCAGGAAGTGGTGCTGACCAACTCGATCCCGCTTTCCGAGGAAGCGAGCGGGTGCAAGAAGATCCGGACGCTGTCGGTGGCCCCGCTGCTGGCGCGGGCCATCCAGTCGATACACGAGGAGACGAGCGTCAGCAGGCTGTTTGTGTAGAAAACGGTCGATGGTAGATGGTAGATAGTCGATGGCGAAAGACCATCGACCATCGGCCATCAACCGTCGTTATCGGCCAACGCAACCCACGTCCTTAGGGCGGACTTGCGAACCGGCGTTGAAAGGAGTCAGGGAATGGCAAGAGAAGTTTCTATCGTTGCGGAACCGCGCGCTTCGCGCGGCAAGAACGAATCGCGGCGGCTGCGGCAGCGCGGCCTCATCCCCGCGATTGTATACGGCGCTTTCCAGGCGCCGGTGGCGGTGGCCGTCAGTCCCAAGGAAGTCGAACGCATCCTGCACAGCAAGACGGGCCACAACACCATCTTCGATGTCAACATTCAGAACAGCGACACGACGCCGGCGATGGTCGTGGACTGGCAGTACGACCCGGTGAAGGACACGCTGCTGCACGTGGATCTGAAACGGATCGACCTGACCAAGGTCATCCAGGTCTCGGTGCCCGTGCTGACGCAGGGCGAAGCCAAGGGCGTCAAGCAGCAGGACGGCCTGCTCGAGCTGGTCACGCGCGAGATCGAGGTCGAGTGCCTTCCAGACGATATCCCGGGGCACTTCACGGTGGATGTGACCGAGTTGATGATGGGCCAGAGCATTCGCGCGGGCGATATCGCCATGCCCGCCACCGTGAAGCTGGTCAGCGCGCCCGAGAACGTGATTGCGCACGTGGTGGCGCTGCGTATCGTCGAGGAAGAGAAGCCGGCCGAGGCCGCTCCGGAAGCGGCGGTTACACCCGAGGCGGGAGCCACCGCGGCCGCCGAGCCCGAGGTCATCAAGAAGGGCAAGAAGGAAGAGGAGCCCGCGGCGGCCGATGCCAAGGGGAAGAAGGAGCCCGAGGCCAAGGGGAAGAAGAAGTAGCGGCCCAGAATGGTATCGTGGCTGATAGCCGGGTTGGGCAATCCGGACGCGGAGTACGCGCTGTCGCCTCACAACCTCGGTTTCATGGTGGTCGATGTTCTGGCCTCGCAGTGCGGCGTGAAGGTGAAGCGGAAGGATTCCGGGGCGCTGGTCGGCCAGGCGCAGTTGGAAGATCGGGCGGTCCTGCTGGCGAAGCCGCAAACGTACATGAATCTGAGCGGCCATGCGGTGGGGCCGCTGCTCGCAAAGAACGGGCTGGGGCCGGGCAACCTCATCGCGGTCTACGACGACCACAACCTGCCGTGGGGTTCGCTGCGCATACGGCCGGGAGGGTCGGCGGGCGGCCATCACGGAATGGAGTCGGTGATTGCCGGGATTGGGACGGAGGAGTTCATCCGGGTGCGGCTGGGGATCAACCCCGGCGCGGCCCGGGCCGAAGTCGAGTATCTGCTCAAGCCGCTGCGGCGAGGGCAACTGAAAGAATTGGAGGACTTCCTGGGCTATGCGGCCCAGGCGGTGGTCTCCATCATCTCCGAAGGCGCCGAAAAGGCCATGACGAAATTCAATCGTCGCGCCCCAGGTGAAAAAGAGGAAGAATGAGGATCTACGAAGAGCTGTTTATCGTGAGGCCGGACGCCACCGAGGAAGAGATCGAGCCGTTCATCGAACAGGTGAAGGCGATCATCACCTCGGCCGGCGGGACCGTGGACAAGACGGAGAAGTGGGGCATCCGCAAGCTGGCCTACCGCGTCGCGAAGCGCGACGAAGGCTACTACGTGCTGCTGCAGGTGACCTCCGATCCGGACGCCGTGAAAGAGATGGAGCGGCGTTTGCGGGTGAGCGATCTGGTGCTGAAGTTCATCACGGTGCGGATCGACGAAAAGCTGAAGAAGATCGAGAAGCGCAGGAAGGAACGCGAGAAGAGGGCGAAGCGCCGGCCGGCGCCGATGGCGGCCAGTCCCGCCCGTCCCGCCGCGGCCCCGGCGCCTGCGGCACCCGCGGCGCCCGGCGAGCCGATCGCGGCGGAGCCCGCGGAGAGGGAGGGATAAGCCATGGCGGAACAACGAGGCGAAAGAGGCGATCGAGGCGATAGAGGCGGAAGGCCGGTGCCCGGCTCGCAACAGCCCACCGGGGGCGACAAGGCGAACGCCACCAGGAAGCAGTATTTCCGGCGCAAGAAGGTGTGCCGGTTCTGCGTCGAGAAGGTGGACGATATCAACTACAAAGACGTTCGCATGTTGAGCTCGTTCCTCACCGAGCGGGCCAAGATCATCCCGCGGCGGCTCTCGGGCGTGTGCACGCCGCACCAGAAGCGGCTGGCCGAAGCGATCAAGCAGGCACGCAGCATCGCTCTGGTGCCTTACAGTCCGAAGTAGCGCTGGACGCGAAAGGAGGATCGAGATGGAAGTCATTCTCAGAGAAGATGTCGACAAGCTCGGTGTTCGCGGCCAGATGGTGAAAGTCGCCGGCGGCTACGCGCGCAATTTCCTGCTGCCGCGCAAGCTGGCGGTGGCGGCGACCGAGGCCAACAAGAAGATCGTCGAGCAGGAGCGCCAGGGACACCTGCGGCGCGAGGCGAAAGAGCAGGCGGCGGCACAGGACCTGGCCAACATGATGGCCGGCGTGACGGTGGTCATCGCGCAGAAGGCGGGCGAGCAGGAGCAGTTGTTCGGCTCGGTCACCGTCAAGGACATCGCCGAGGCGCTGGAGCGTCAGAACTACCACATCGAGCGGCGCAAGATTCATTTGGCCGAGCCGATCAAGCAACTGGGCCAGTACCAGGTTCCCATCCGCCTGCATCGCGAGGTGACGGTGGAAATCACGGTGCAGGTGGTCAAAGAAGAAGAGTAACGGCGCCGTGATCCTGAATCCCGACGGGTATGCGGACGCCTCCGTCTTTGAACTGCTGGCGGAGGCGGAGCGGGGATACGTCCCGCTCGACCGGCGGCTGGCGCGGACGCTGGTCGAGCGCGGCGATTCGATTTTCCCGGACTTTATCCGGTATCTCGAAGAGCCGTGCGAAGATGAGCGACTGGACCTCGACGTCTGCGTCTTCGCGCTCGACGTCGCGCGTCAGTTGCGGACGCCGGCAGCGCTGCCCTTCCTGGCGGAACAGGCGCGCCGCGACGCCTTCGAGTTTTCCGACGAGCTGACCGAGGCGTTCGTGGAGCTGGGCGAGGCGTCGGTCGAAACACTGCTCGGGCTGTACGACGAAAGCGACGGCGCTCCCGACGTGCGGTTTGCCATGGCCGGGCTGGGCGTGCGGCATCCGCGAATTCTGGAGACGCTGCTCGATCTGCTCGAGGCCGATCCGGCGGAGGGTTCGATCGTGCTCGGCCTGTACGGCGATCCGGCGGCGAAGCCCGCGCTCGAAAAAGCGCTGGCGGCGGCCGGGGACAACGAGCGGCTGCGGCAGGAGATCGAAGGGGCGATCCGGGAAATCGACGGAGCGGATGCGACCCATCCGGAGCCGTTCGACATCTGGCCGCTGTATCCCGAAGAGGAGACGCCCTTCTTTGCGGCGTTCGAGACGGCCGAACTGCTGAAGTTTCTGGCCAGCCCGGTTCCTGAATATCGCCTGCGCGCGGTGAAGATGCTGACGTTCGAAGAGCCGCCTCCCGAGATCGCACGCCGGGTTTTGGAAGTGGCCAAGACCGATCCGGACATGGGCGTGCGGGCGATGGCGTGGGAGTGCCTGGAGGGCATTCACGAGCCGGCGGAGATCGAGAAGGCCGTGCGCGCGCGGGTCGAGGATGCGGAGGCGCCCGTCGAAGAGCGCGCCGGTGCGCTGGTGGCGCTGGCTCACGAAGCGCGCGACGACGAGGCGCTGCATCGGCTCATCCTGGAGTTTTACGAGCGGCCCGAAACGCGCGAGCGGGCGGTCAGGGCCATGTGGCACTCCGGGGACCGGCGGTTCGAAAGCCGCATTCCGGAAGCGTTCGGCGATCCCGATCTCGGCGTGCGGCGCCAGGCGGTCACCGCCGCAGGCATGTTCGGCATGGTGGGGCAGCTTGGCCGGATGGAACGCCTCTTCGAGGACGGGGACCTGCGCGATACGGCGCTTTATGCGTACGCGCTGGCGGCGCCCGGCCCGGTCACGCCGGCACGCATGCGAGGGCTCTATACCCGGATCGAGGACCTGGCGGGCGGGCTGAACGAACAAGAAGGGGCGATCGTCGGCAAGGCGCTCGACGACCGGCTCGAAGCCCACGATCAGCCCCCGGTGTTCCACATCGAGGAGGACCGGGAGGCGGAGGAAGAGGACGCACCGCCGCTCACGGAAGCCAAGCCCGCCAAGGTCGGCCGCAACGATCCCTGTCCTTGCGGCAGCGGCAAGAAGTACAAGAAGTGCTGCGGGCAGTAGCGAAAGGCTCCTCTTCGCGGATGCGGTGAAGTCTGGCCGCTCCTGAATCCGGACGAGCCGGGACCACAATTGAGCCCGCATTTCCATTTTGTTACTGATAACCTCTCGATGGCCTCAGACTCTATTCATGCGGGTTCCAACATGATGGAGGCGCTCCGGAGGTCAACACCCAGTGGGTGAGAAACAAAATCAGCCATTCCGGCTCTCTTTCAATCCGGTTGGGAGTACACTTGCTGTTGGCCAGGCAGCCAAAAAGGAAATCCTGGTCGAAGGGGGTACTGTCCCGTGAGAACTGATGGGGATATGCGAGAACCGGTAGATTCCGCTCCATCTGACGCGTCTGTATTCGGCGTTCCGCCAGGAACCACGTGGTTCATGTTTGGCGGTGCGGCCGTATTCACTGCATTTGCGGCGCTTGGACTAGCCCTAGCGGTCTCCAAGTCTGATCGTTTCTCGGTAGGGCTTGGATTCGTGGCGGCGGTGGGTTTTGGTTCTCTTGCGACCCTGGGTTTGCGGTCCTTCACCCGCCTTCGAGCAAGAATCGCGCTGAATGAAACCGGAATCTGGTACTTGCCGCACAGCGGTAAGTGCACCTTTATCCCTTGGAAAGATGTGTCGAATGTCAAGGCGGACGATACAGGACAACGGTTGGTACTGACCGATGCCTCAAAGCGTAGGGAGATCAGGGTTGAGTATCAACTTCAACATTTCAAAAACGTCCGAGATTCTGTTCTCGCTCATTCGGCTGCGCAGATTCATGAGCACGCCTCAAGTCTGACATGCTTTCACCGGACTTGGGTCAACAAAGTGATCTTTGCGGTCGTTGGCAGTCCGTTTCTTATTATCTCTTGGGTGAACTACAAACAAGGGTTGAATGGAATGCCACTATTCTTCCCCCTCTGCTTTGGCATCATGGCCGGGATTATGGTCGTGATGGATCCTCTTAGAGGGTCAATCACCAGCGAGGCAGTAACCATCGAGTATCCAGGCTGGAAACGAACTATCCTGTTCGATTCGATCACCAGGATTGCGATTGAGGATGTGCATAGCCGTGGGAACGCTTGGGCGGCTGTAGTGATCGAACGTAAGAAGAACGGGCCGATCAAGCTGTTCAGATTCAACGAAGGATCAGTGGCTCTTCACGACGCACTTCAAACGGCGTGGATAAATGCAGGACAACGCAAAGAGCCTGCGGATCGTTGCTGAGAAACTGACGGGCGCACAACTCCCGCTCAATGCAGTTCGGGTCGCCGGAAGCGCCTCTTCGAGATGACTTCGGCCTTTGGGCAGGGTCAGCCCACGCTCCAGCAACAGGCCGCAGATCTGGTTCACCACAGCGGTTCGGCGCCTCACCCAGCAGCTCGCGCACGCGGTGCAGCGCTTGCAGATCCAACTGCTCCTGCGTCTTGATCGCAACAAGACGCATTGAGTCCTGGCCAATTCGCATGCCCGAAAAACAGACCAAAGCGTTCTCGCCACGAATGGACACGAATGCACACGAATACATGACGGAACCTGACTTATGTAGGAGTGTGGCTCCGGGTACGCGGTCAGTGGCCCGTCTCGAAGGGGTAGCCCTTCTCGATCCAGTCCTTGGGGAAGCTCGTTGGCAGGGAGAGCACGCGCACCCGCTTGAACCCTAGCTCGTGCAGCATGACGAACGCGGGGCGCAGGTTGGGGCAGTGGTCCCACGGGCAGCAGCCGCAGTTGATGACGATCTCCTGGGTGCGCGGGTGATTCAGAACGGCTTCGCGCAACGCTTGCAGCCCTTCCTGTTTGCTTGCCGGCCCGACGAACTCGGCGCCTGGGATGTGCTTGCTGCGGTGGAGGACGCCGAAACCCACGTAATAAATCACCGGTCTCGCCACCGGCGGGCCTTTGAGTCGCGGGGCAAGCTGTGCGGGCTCGATGAGGTCCGCGGCGGTCCAAGGATTAGGCATCGTCTGGCCGGATAGCGCGCAAAGGGCCAGGAGCAAGGCGGAAATGCGAAGGTTCACGGACTCATGGTAGCGCTCGGCGGCGGCCGCTTCCGGAGCCGCGCCGGATATCGTAGGTTAGAAGTAGCTATGCCGAAACGAGAGACGGCGACGCTGGGTGGGGGCTGCTTCTGGTGCCTGGAGGCGGTCTACCAGCAGTTGAATGGGGTGCTCGCGGTGGAATCGGGCTACGCGGGCGGGCACGTGTCGAACCCGAGCTACAGCGACGTGTGCACGGGAAAGACGGGGCACATCGAGGTGGTCCAGGTGGCCTTCGATCCGGAGGTCCTGAGCTACCGGGAGCTGCTCGACGTGTTCTTTGCGATTCACGATCCGACCAGCCGGGACCGCCAGGGCGAGGACGCGGGGGAGCAATACCGCTCGGTGATCTTCACCCACTCGGACCGGCAGCGGGAGACGGCGGAGGCGGCCATTCGCGAGTTGAATGCCGCGGGCATCTGGGACAAGCCGATCGTGACCGAGGTGCGCCCGGCGGCGGCGTTCTTTCCGGCCGAAGAATACCACCGGCAGTACTTCCTCAAGAACCCCGAGCAGGCCTATTGCGCCTACGTCGTGGCGCCCAAAGTGCGCAAGTTCCGCGAGAAGTTCGCGGCCAAGCTGCGGCACAATTTGCCGGGGGCGTGAGGGCTACAAAGCCCGCGCCTGGAAGCCGTCGCCGCGGCACTGCACCAGCTCGTAGCCCGACGCGGCACCCGACGCCGTGTCGTAGATGACGAACGTCGACGGCACGTCGATCGAGGCGCCGCCGGGCCCGAATTTCGCGCCCATGATGGGGCCGGGGTTGACCAGGAGCGCGCGGCCGGTGCGGACGATTTCGTAAACGTGGTTGTGGCCGAAGGCGACCAGGTCGAACTCGCCGGAGAGGGCGAGCGGGCGGGCGATGTTGTCGTAGTGCACGGCCGCCACCGATTTTCCGTCGAATTCGGCGCGGAAGAACTCGCCGTGGATGCGGATCTGCGGGTATTTCTGCGCATTCGCCGTGATGCGGAATAGGTCGGCGTCGTTGTTGCCGAAAATAATGTGGATGGGACCGGCAAAGCGGCCGCCGAGCTGGTGGACGATGAAGGGCGAGCAGAGGTCGCCGCAGCAGATCAGAGCGTCCGAAGAGCGGACCGCTTCGAGCGCGGCTGCCAGCTTCCAGATGTTGTCGTGGATGTCGGAGAGAAGCGCGAGGCGCATCAATCTTAGGTTAGCAGCAGCCGTCAGCCGTCGGCCATCAGCCATCGGCCCACGGGGCCGGTCAGCGTGGCGGCGCGGCGCCGCGGTCGGCGACCACCACCACTTCCATGTCGGAGGCCATGCGCACGATGCGGTGGATCAGATTGCGGGCCAGGAACCAGCGCCAGCGGCCGTAGCGCGGGCGGGCCACGAAGATGCGCGTGATGTGCTGGAGGCGCGCGAATTCCACCAGCGTGTTGGCCACATCGGCCCCTTCCAGCGTGCGCGTCTCGATGTGGAGGTTGCGGGCGAAGTTCAGGAGGCGCTCGGTCTCGGCGCGGCGCTCGGGCGGCGTGCTGGCCAACTCGCCCTCGCGGTAAACCAGAACGGCATAGCACTCGGCCTCTAGGTAGTCTGCAACGCGGCGGGCGCGGCGAATCAGGAGCGGAGTGGAGGAGTCGGCGGTGAGGTAGACGAGAATCCGCGCGGCGGGCGGGGCGGGCGGCCGTTCCGGCGCGCCTCCCTGATCGCCGTCGACCGGCTCATCGAAAATGGCCGGCGTGACGTGGCGGACCTCGACCTCGTGGGCCGTCTCGCGCAGAGCCATCTCGCGGAGGGCGACCAGCGTGGATTCCTTGAAGAAATTCTCCAGCGCGCGGCGGGCCTTCTCGGGCGCGTAGACGGCGCCGCGCAGAAGGCGGTTGATGAGCGCCTGCGGAGTGGCGTCCACCATCACCACCTCGGCCGCCTCCTTGATGACCCAATCGGGAACCGTCTCGCGCACGCGGATGCCGGTAAAGCGCCAGACCTGGTCGTTGAGGCTTTCGACGTGCTGGATGTTGACGGTGGTGAAGACGTCGATTCCGTGTTCGAGCAGCGCCAGCACGTCCTCCCAGCGCTTCTCGCGGCCGAAGCCGGGCACGTTGGTGTGGGCCAGCTCGTCCACCAGGCAGACGCGAGGCTCGCGGCGCAGGATGGCGTCCACGTCCATTTCTTCGAACACGGCGCCGCGGTATTCGATCTGGCGGCGGGGGATGATTTCGAGGCCCTGCGCCTTGAGGATGGTGTCGCTGCGGCCGTGCGACTCGAAATAGCCGACCACGACGTCCGCGCCCGTGTGCGCCAGCTCCTGGGCGTCCGCCAGCATCTGATAGGTCTTGCCGACGCCGGCGGCATAGCCCAGGTAGACCTTCAGGCGGCCGCGGCGGTTCGGGGTGGGTTCGGGCATTTGGTTTCTCAGTGAGGAAACACGCGCAGGTCCATGCCTTCGGCGGCGCGGATGAGGCGGTCGATGGGTCCGCCGCGCAGGCGGTCCCACCAGCTATGGCGCAGGCTGTGGCCGATGAGGATCTGGGTGATGCGTTGGGAGCGGGCGTAATCGACGATGGTAGCGACGAAGTCCTCTCCGCCGAGCATTTCAATTTTGGCGCCGGCCTGGCGCGCCGCGGCGAGGTTGGCATCGAGCGCCTGCCGGTCGCGCGGCGAGAGCTCGGGCTGCTCGACGTAGGCGGCGTACAGCTCGCCGTGGAAACGGTCGGCGGAGCGTTTGGCGGCGGCGATCATATTGCTGGCGTTGGTGCGCGGCGTGACGCAGACCAGGAAGCGCTCATGCGCTCCCCAGAGCTGATCCATGCCCCGGGCTTCGAGGTAGGTCTCGAGTTGGCGATCGACGATATCGGCGGTAAGGAGCAGGGCCAGTTCGCGCAGCGCCGAGAGGCGCTCGGCCACCCGCTCTTCGGAGCCGCCGGCTTCGGCCGCGCGACCGGCGATGGTCTGGGGCGGAACGTCCACTACCACGATTTCGTCGGCACCGTAGAGGAACGCCTTGGGAATGGTCTGAGTTACGTGCTTGCCGGTGATGGCTTCGACCCTCTCCGCTTCCTCCTCGATGTATTGCAGGTTCACCGAGGCGATCACGTTGATCCCGGAGTCGACCAGCTCTTGCACGTCCTGCCAGCGGTACGGGTGGCGGCTGCCGGGTGGATTGTCGTACGCCAGGCCGTCGACGATGCACACGCGCGGGCGGCGGCGGAGAATGGCCTCGACGTCCACCACCTGGACACCGTCGACGATCTTCGGCGCGATCACCTCAAGGCTGCCGAGCAGCTCGTCTGTGTCGGGCGAGCGCCGGGGCTGCATCGCGCCCACCACGACGTCCTGGCCGCGCTCGTGGCGGCGGCGCGCCTCGTCGAGCATGCGGAACGACTTCCCCACGCCGGAGGCGTAACCGAGGAAGATCTTCAAACGCTCGCGGCGGCTTCCCGGCGCTTCCGCCATGGCTTGTCGAAGCAGGCGATCCGGATCGGGGCGGGACTCGTCTTGAGGTGGCACTCAGTATAAGTGTACCCTGGACTCCGGCATGTACCTGATCGGGATTGCGGGACCGTCGGGCTCGGGAAAGACGGAACTGGCGCGCGCGCTGGCGGAAGCGCTCGGCGCGCCGATCCTCTCGCTCGATTCGTACTACCGCGACCTGGCGCGCCTGCCATTTGAGGAGCGGGCGCGGGCGAACTTCGATGTGCCGGAAGCGATCGAGCACGAACTGCTGTTCGCGCACCTGGGCGCGCTCGCCGGCGGGGGAACCGTCGAGATTCCGGTCTACGATTTCACGCGCCACTCGAGAACGGACCGCACCGAGACCGTGCGCGCGGGCGCGTTCGGCGTGCTCGAAGGGTTGTGGGCGCTCTACTGGGAGGACATACGGCGCCTGCTCGGGACCAAGGTCTACGTGGACGCACCGGACGAGGTGTGCTTCGAGCGGCGGCTGGCACGCGACCTGCGAGAGCGCGGGCGATCGGCGGAATCGGTGGTGGCGCAGTATGCGGCCACGACCCGGCCGATGGCGCGCCGGTACGTGCTGCCGGCCCGGCAGTGGGCCGACGTGGTGGTGAGCGGCGTCGAGCCGGTGGAGCGTTCAGCGGCGGCCCTTCGGGCCGAGGTCCTGGCGCGGGCGGCTACTTAGGATCGACGGCGTTGACGCCGGACGCCTTCGCGTCTTCGATCCAGGCCTGGCAGCGGACCAGGCGCTCGAAGGCCTCCCGCGTCTTGCGGGCCTCTTTCGCATTCCAGCCGCCCCGGCCGGAGAGCTGGATCAGCTTGTTCCAGGACTTGGTGAAATCGACCAGAAGGACGTTGAATTCGCGCTGCCGCTTCTCTCGCTCCGCATTGGCTGTTTGGTCCTCGCGAGCGGCACTCTGCTCGACGGCTTGGAGCCAACGAAAGTGAGCGTCCGCGCTGACGATGGCGGGGGCCTGCGCCACGGCCGGCAATGCGAGACCGGCGGCGAGAAGCAGCGCCGCCGCGGTTACGCGATGCGATTCGAAATACACGGCGTCGGTATATTAGTCCGGCGAGCGCGGTTTTGCGAGGGGTTTAATCTAGAGATCCGTTAACCGCAGGTTAGTCCATGCGTGGGCGGAAACCGGACCTCGCGGCCGCACGTCCACCCTTTGTGAGGCCGGCGGAATACTGGCGGCTGAACGGGGTCTTCGAGGGCCGGAAGTGGGACAATCTGCGCTGCTGGGAACGTGCATGATGGTGCTGGCCGGTGTGTCTACGGCGGAGATTCAGCGGCACAGCGCCAAGATCGTGCTGGAAGACGGCGTCCCGCTCCCGGAGGCGCCGCAGATCACTCCCGGACTTACTCAGTGGCGGTTGCCGGCATGCTCCATTCTTACCGTGTTCGGCAACGGCACGGTGCAGTACGAAGTCGATCTGGCGGCCCGTCCCGAGGATCCGCTCACGGTGGATGTGTGCCCGATCCACATCCGCCTGGAGGGCTACCGGACCACGGACGCCACGCTTCGCCAGGACGCGGTTGTCGTCTTGAAGCGGCTGGGCGTGGGGCAGGGCTCCAGCATTTCGATGACCGCCCTTAAGGCTCCGGCGCAGGCCCGGAAGGCTTACGAGAATGGCGTCGCGGCCATGCTGCGGAAGAAGTGGGATCTGGCGCAGACGGAATTCGAGCGAGCCGTCGCCGTTTATCCGGAATACGCGCCCGCGTGGAGCGATTTGGGAGAGGTTCTGACGAGCCAGTCCAAACCCCAGGAGGCGCGCGCCGCCTGGGAGCGCGCGCTCGACGCGGACCCCAAGTATCTCAGGCCCTACCAGCAACTCGCCAAGCTGGCTTTGGATGAGGGACGTAACGAGGACGCATTGCGCGTTGCGGACCGTGGCGTGGACTTGCGTCCGGTCGAGTTTCCGGGGATCTACTACTACGACGCCGTGGCCAATTACAATCTCAAGAATCTGGATGTCGCCGAGAAACTCGCGCGCCGCGCCATCGCGCTCGATTTCCCTCGCGAGATTCCGTTGGCGGAGAGTCTGCTCGGCTCCGTGCTGGCGGCCAAAGGCGACCGCCAAGGCGCCATCGAACACCTGAGGAGATACCTGGAGCTTTCGCCCAAAGCCACGGATGCGGCGGACGTGGAGCAACTCGCCGAGAAACTCGAGCGTGGCGATCCGGGGTCGGAATGAGGCGCTTTCGGGGGCCGGCGCTATACTGCGGTTGAGGGAATCCGATATGAACCAGCTTATGAGGACGGGACTCTGTGTGCTGGCGCTGGCGGGCGCCTCTCTGGCACAGCAGGTCCGGATCAACCAGCAACACACCGCCAAGATCGTCCTCGAGGATGGCACGCCGTTTTCGACCACGCCGGAGATCATTCCCGCTATCAACGGCCAGGGCGTGGCGGCCTGCGTCCTGGACGTGTTCGGCGGCGGCACGGTGCAATACGTCGTGCGCAATCAGTCCGATCCCTTCTGCCATGGCTCGGCGTGCCTCGACGGGGAGGCCGGGGACTCCTGCCCGGTCCGGATCAGGCTGGCAGGCTATCGGACCACCGAGGCCACCCTGCACCAGGGAGCGGTGATCGTTCTGAAGCGGATAGGCGACAACGAGGGCACCTCGGTTTCCATCACGGCTGTCAACGCGCCGAAAGACGCCAAGAAGGCTTACGAAAGCGGCGTCGCGGCCATGGCTCACCAGAAGTGGGACGTCGCGCAGAAGGATTTCGAGCGCGCCGTGGCGGAATATCCGAAATACGCGCCGGCGTGGAGCGATCTCGGCGAAGCTCTGATGCAAGACTTGAAGCCCCAGGAGGCCCGGGCCGCCTGCGAGCACGCGCTCGAAGCCGACCCCAGGTACCTCAAGCCCTACCTGCAGCTCGCCAGGCTGGCCTTGAGCGAGGGGCGGATCGAGGACGCGGCCCATATCACGACCAGGGCGCTGGCGCTGAATCCGGTCGAGTTTCCCGGCCTGTACTATTACGACGCCGTAGCCGATCTCAGGCTCAAGCGCCTGGACGACGCCGAGAGGAGCGCCCGCAGAGCCATCGAACTCGATCCCAACCACGAGATTCCGATCGCGGAGAGCCTGCTGGGAACGCTGCTAGCCGCGAAAGGCGACCGTTCAGGAGCCATCGAGCACTACAGGAAGTATTTGCAGATCTCACCGAAAGCGACGGATGCCGACACGGTGAGACGGCGCATCGCGGAACTTGAGGCCGCGGCGCAGAAGTAAGCCGGCGCGCCAGGCACCTACCCCTATGATCGAAACGCTGGTACTAGTACCCTGGCCGGACGCAAGTTTTGTCTGGTAGTACCGATATTACTAAGTGGACGAACAAGACGAGGCAACGACTTGCGAGGGCTACTATAATGTTGTTAGTAACACGACGGCGTATGGTGCTCGTGTCGGCAGTTTTGTGCACGTCGTGCGCGTTTGAGGAATGAGCGTGGGCGAACGAGTAACAGTTGGCGTGCTGGCATCGACGCCGTTGGTGTGCTCCGAGCTCCAGGCGTGTCTGAAGCAGTTGCCCGTGCAGGTGGTGCTCGATGAGCGAGTGATCCGGCCCGATCCAGCGCTCCTCTCGCATTTGCAGAGCCTGCATCCGGAGCTCCTGCTCGTGGAGCAGCCCGCGGAACTCAGCACGATTCAGGCTCTGCTGCGAACCGTAGCCAAGGCCACGCCCGCTTCCGCGATCGTGGTCGTCAACGGCAACGCCGACCCGGAGGCGATTCTCGAAGCCGTTCGCTCGGGCGCGCGCGATTACTTGTATGTGCCGTTCGGGGACTCTCTGGGAAAGGTCATCGGGCGGCTCCAGGCGGCGCGCCCGAAGCCCCAGAGCGGCGTGCGGCGCCCCAGAGGCCGTGTCATCGGCTTCCTGTCGGCCAAGGGCGGATGCGGGGCCACGACGGTGGCGCTGCACGCGGCCGTCGGGATGGCACGTGAGAGCGGCCAGCCGACGGGGCTGGCCGATTTCGACTTGAGCTGCGGAATGGTGAAGTTCCTGACCAACAGCCGCAGCCAGTATACGGTTCTGGATGCGGCGACGAATGCCAGCCGGCTGGACGAGAGCTTCTGGAACGCACTGGTCACCGAATGCTCCGGAATCGAAGTGCTGACGGCGCCCGCCCCGCTGGCGGCGAAGCAGTATCCCGAACCGGCTCAGTTCGGCGCGACGCTCGACTTCATGCGTTCCCGGTACGCCTGGAGCCTGGTGGACCTGGGACGCGGCATCCACAGCTTCCCCGCGTCTTTGCTGGAACATTTCGACGAGATTTACGTGGTGGCCACGCCCGATCGGATTGCGCTCGCGCAGGCCAAGCGCGTGGCGGACTGCCTGCGGCACGGCTGCAGTTTCCGGACGGTGCGCCTGATCGTCAATCGCAGCCCGGCCGCCGCCGTAGTCGAGATCGAGAGGCTGACCGGCCTGGATGTGTACGCGACTATAGTGGATGCCGAGAAGGACCTGCACGACGCTCTGGCCGATAGTCGCCTGGTCTCCGAGAAGGCGCAGATCAGCAGACAGATGGGAACATTCGCCAGGCGGGTGGCGGGCCTGCCGGCCGAGGCCCAGGCTCCCGAGACGGCGACCGGCCTGGTGTCGGGCTTCCGCAAAATGCTGGGAAGGGTGCGGCAGGCAACGCAGGGACGGGCAGAGGACGCCGGCGCCACGCCCGACAGCGCCTGGGAGACGCTGTCGCGCAACGCGGAGGCGGCATTCAAGAACGGCCAGTTCGACCTGGCTGCGAGGCACCTGGCCCAGGCGGTGGAAGAAGCCCGTTCGTTCGGCGACGGCGATCTGCGTTTTGGCCGGTCGCTCAACCGGCTCGGCGTGGTGCAGTGCCACCAGGGGCGGCATGCCGAGGCGGAGCGCTCCCTGAAGACAGCGGCCAAGATTCTGGAACAGGTGCTCGGCGAAGCGGATCCTTCCGTGCTGGAGGTTCTCTCGAACCTGGCGGGGGTTTACAAGGCCACCCGGCAGTACGAGACCGCGCGGCAACTCTATGAGGCCGTGCTCAAGACCGGGGAAAGCGCGCTGGGGCCCAAGCATACGATGGTGGCTTGGACTCTGGACGGCCTGGGGGACGTGCACCTCGCTCAAGGCGAGCCGACGGCCGCGCTTTACGCTTACCGCCGCGCGCTCTCCATCAAAGAACAGACGCTCGGGCTGAACGATTGGGACGTCGCCGTGACCCTCGACAAGATCAGCGAGTTCTATCACGCCATGGGCCGTTACAACGAGGCCGAACCTCTGCTGTGGCGCTCGATCGAAATCCGGACCGCGGTGCTCGGACGAGGATCCTCCGCTCTGGCGAAGCATTTCCTTTCGCTCGGAACGATGTACGCCGCGCAGCGAAGATATCCCGAAGCGGAGCGCGTGCTGAGGTATGGCATTGCGATCACGCCGGCTGACGAACGGGTCGATGACATGACGCCCTCGCTCCACAAGCTGGCGGAGGTTTGCGAAGGTCAGGCGCGGTTTGGCGAGGCCGAATCGATCCGCGAGGTCGCTCGCCAGATCGTCTCGAGCGGGGCGGACTCGGCCAAGGTCCTGGCCCGCGAATTCGGCGCCAGTGCGTCGATGGTGCCCAACGCGCCGAGGAGCTTGCGCGCGGGTTGGGCGCAGACCAGCTTCTAGGGAATCCGCCCTAGCTTCTTCAGAACATCTGTTCCTGCTTGCGGAGCGTGCCGAAGGAGCCGATGTTGGCGATCGACAGCGAGAGACGGAAAACGGTATCGAACCGGACTCCCACGTTCCACTTGCCGTACTGGACGCTGAGCCCGCAGCAATCGGTGTTATAGGTGACTTGGCTCATCACATCCCGCAGCGTGTCGAAATGCAGGTCGTAGAGCGCGGTGACACCGGCGTTCCAGCCGCGGCGAGTGTCGCTTCCGAAGTGGAATCCGCCGGTCACCTGGTTGGCGCTGCCTTCCAGCACCGGGTCGTAGCGCAAGGAGTCCTGGCCGATCGAGAGGCCGTAGATCTTCTTGAAGTAGTAGTACAAAACGAAGCTGTCGGCCGTAAGCTTGTCGTTCAGCGGGTCGAAGTCCGCGCGCCACTCCGCCGACACGCCGGGCATGGGGGACATGCGGAGAGTGGAAACCACCGGGGAATAGGAGCGCGGGCCGTCGAGAAAGTCGTAGGCGGTCAGGTCTATCGAACTGCTCACGACGTTGCGGCAAGTCGGCGTACCGCACCATCCGGGCGTCACGACGCCTCCGAACGTGGGGTCGAAATAGCGGTCCTGGCGGACGTCCCAGGAGAGAACCTCCTGCACGTTGTCGCCCCGCTTCGCGTAGAGGCGGTTGGTGATCCACAACTCGACCTGATTGGTGTTTGAGAAGATCTCGGTCGCGTCGAACAGGATCGCGCTCCTGAAGTCGTTGACGCCGGTTACGTACTTGTACGTGGCGCCCGCTTCGATCACGTGTTTAAGCTTGTCCCCCATCCACTTCGGCGGTTTGTAGACGCGGAAGAGGGAGGGGAGCCGGAGGTCCACGTCCACCTCGCCGGCCGTGCGGTTCAGGTCTTTGCTGAGAATCTGCACCGCGTTGGGGGTTTGTGTCTCGCTCTCGCCCCAGAACGTCTCCCGGGCGGCGACGCTGGGCACCAGGCTGAATCCCTTCCATTGCAGAGACGAAGTGAGTCTCGGGTACAGGTCCGTGCGCTCGACGAAATTGGCGGTCCGGTAGTCGAGCTCCCCGCGCGAGAGCAGCCCGCTCGATGCCTCCCATGAGAGCCAGATCGGCACGCCCTGCCAAATCAGATGATCGCGGGCGTTGAACTCGATATCCGGCAGCTTGCGGATCACGATCTTGTCGTTGGGCGTCAGGCTCTGGAAGTTCTCCAGGCGCTGGAAGACGAAGGTTAGCGAATAGTATTGAAAGGGTTTGGCAAGGAAGCCGGTGGAGTGGACCTCCGAGCTGATGGCCTCGCTATAGGACTCCGTCCAAGCCTGCCGGAAGAGATACGAGCTCAGGTAGTTAATGTCGCCGCGCGCATAGAACCCATCCGGCAGGTCCGAGATGAGGTGCGCCTGGACGGTTAACCCGCCCTGGTGCTCGCGATCGTTCACGCCATAGATTTCGGCGGTGATCTTGGTGTTCTGGAGCGGGTCGGCGCTAATGTTGACGCTGTGCGCGAAGCCGCGCTCGGTGAAGTACTGCGCGCGATACAGGATGTCGTAGCTGCGGTTGATCGCCCAATAGAAGCCCTCTCCGAACATCTGGCCGCGCTGGGAGCTGTTCCCGATGTTGGGCGTGAGAAAGCCGCTCCGCCGGGGCTCTTCGCCAAGCGGCTTGTAGATGGCCGGGAAGTAGAACAGCGGCACGTGGCGCATCAGGAAGATGGAGCGGTAACCGATGGCATGGTCGTCGGGGATGATGACGAACTTGGGGCCGCGCAGCTTCCACCAGGGCGACGGCATCTTGCAATCGGTAATGAAACCGTCGTGCAGGATGTATTTCTCCTTCAATCTTTCCGCCCACTTGCCCTGAAAATAGAAGGGACTGGTTGTGGTCAGGAGGGCGGGGCGCACCGGTACCTTGAGGTGCGCCTCGCCATGCACGTTCCAGAATTTGCCGGCTTCGTCGTCCAGGTTGTACTCGGCCCGGTCGGCCCACAGCTCCTCGCCGTTCTCGAAGTGCTGCAGATAGACGTTTCCGCGGGCTTGAACGTCGCCGGTGTCCTCGTTGTAGTCGATGTCGTCGGCTTTGAGCAGGAAGCTGTTGGTCTGGACCTGCGATCCGCCCCGGAGCCGGTACCACGGCCCCTCCTTCATCTGCTTCACCCCTTGGATGAGCACCTCCCGCTCCGCGAGCGGGACGGGCGGCTGCACTTTGTAGATCCGCGGCTTGGGGGTGGGCGTCGGAGGCGGCGTGGGGCCGTAAACATAAGACGGGTTCCCTGTTTGGGCCGCAGCCGCGGCCGCCAGCAACGTCACAAACAAAAAAAGTGCCGCCCCGCGTGCGAAAAAGTAGTGACAAAGCGCTTTAAGTATGGTACTTACTCCATGAGAGGATTTGCGCGGCAGTGTGTCCCGTCCCAAGGGACAATGCTAACATGGAGGACCTGCTCCGCTTGGCGCGCCGCGCATGGAACGAGAGACGTGCGCTGTCGGCATTGCGGTTCCTTGATTGCGGAGGGCGGTCATCGCTGCGACCATTGCGGCCGCCGCGTTCCGTCCGTCTTCCCCGTGGAGACCTCCGCCACGGCCCCCGCCCTGGAGCCGCTGCCTCCCTCGGCGCCCGAAGAGCAAGGGCCTGCGAACAGCGGACCCTTGAGGCAGGCGCCCTTGTTTGACGACCGGCCGAAGATCATTCCTTTCCCCCGCGATCCCAGCCGCGGCAAGGCCGGCGGGCGGCGGCGCACCGCGGTACGGCGAGAGACTCGCCCGGCGGAACAAGCCGCCCCTATACGGCCGGGGATGCAGGCCCCGCTCGACTTGCGTTCTCCCGCTCCGCTCCAAAAGAAGGCGGTCAGCGACGACGCGCCCGTGGTCCCGCCGGGGCTCCGCCTTCAGGCTGCGCTTTGGGACGCGGGTTTCGTGGCCGCGGGGATGGCGCTAGCGGCGCTGGTCTTCCACTTCGCGGGCGGCCGGTTTCAATGGACCGGAAGAACGGGAGCGCCGTACCTGGGAGCGGCCTTGGCGCTGGCGGCGTTCTACCACCTGTTCTGGGCAGTGCTCGGGCGCGAGACTGCCGGAATGCGCTGCGTTGGCCTGCGTGTGCTGACCTTCGACGGCCATCCGCCTCGCTGGGGCCGTCTCGCCTTCCGCTTTGGCTTGTTTTGCCTGGGGATTGTCGCGGTCGGCGTGGGCCTCCTGTGGGCCCTGGTGGACGATGAAGCGCTGACCATGCACGACCACATGTCGAAGACGTTCCCCACAAAGTACGATCCGCACCCCAGCACGCTCCGCCGGGGATAGGAGCCCGGTCGCGGGCCGTCGCGGGCGTCATGGCCGCCGACATCCGCTTGCTTACGCGCGCGGTTCCGCGCTGCCCTCGCCGTTTGAGCGGACCTGGCCCCGTGCTTTGCGCGGCGTTTGCTGGTAGCTTAAAAGCTGACGAAGGCTTATGACCATCCAATTCGATTCCACGAACCTGTCGGCCGACATGGTGGGCGAGCACGGTCTCACCCGCTCGGAGATCAAGGACCATTTCTCGAAAGCGATCGAGGCCCTGAAGGGCGTCCGGAAGATCAGCGACGCCAGCCAGCAAGGCTTTCCCCGTCTGCCGTTTGACAGCCACACCGCAAAGGACATTCTGAAGTTCGCGGGCCAGGTGCGCGGCTCCTACGAAACGGTCTGCGTGGTGGGGATCGGCGGCAGCGCGCTGGGCGCCTGGGCGATCGATAACGCGCTACGCGGGCCGCATCCGGTGCAACCCGCGTTTTCACGGAAGAACCCGCGCCTCGTGATTCTGGACAACGTCGACCCCTCTTTCGTCGAGGGCGCCCTCGATTCCATGGATCCAAAGAAAACCATCGCGCTGGTCATTGCCAAATCGGGCGCCACGGCAGAGACGGTCGCTACGTTTTTGATGGTGCGCGACTGGATGGGGAAGAAGCTGGGCCGCAAGGCGAGCCAGCGAATCGTGGCCGTCACGTCGGCGGGGCGCGGGGACCTGGCCACGCTGGCGGCGCGCGAGAAGTACCGCACCTTCGAGATTCCGGCCAATGTCGGCGGCCGTTTCAGCGTGCTCACGCCGGTGGGAATGGTCCCGGCGGCGCTGATCGGGATCGATATCCGCAAGATCCTGAAGGGCGCGGCACAAATGACGGAGTCCTGCTGGCGGGAGGACCTGGCGGGCAACATCGCGCTGCGTTCGGCCCTCTATCAATGGCTGATTTGGAACCGGAAGCACAAGCCGATCCAGGTCGCGTTTCCCTATTCGAGCCGGCTGTGGGGCACGGCATTCTGGTTCCGGCAGCTTTGGGCGGAATCGCTGGGAAAAGCCCGGCTGCGCACGGGCGAGGTGGTGAACGCCGGCCAGACGCCCGTGGCGGCGCTGGGGGCCACGGACCAACATTCTCAAGTGCAGCTTTACATCGAGGGACCGAACGACAAGACGTTCACATTCTGGGCGGTCGGGAAGCACCGCAGCTTGGGCCGTATCCCCAAGACGCGCCTGGAGCTGGAGGCGTTCGACTACCTAGCCGGCCAGGACCTCGCCAAGCTGATCGATGTGGAACGGCGCTCCACCGCGGCAGCGTTGACCGAAGCGGGCCGCCCGAATTGCACCTTCACGCTAGAACGAGTGGACGAGGAGCACCTCGGCGCCTTCTTCCAGTTGCTGGAGTTCCAGACCGGGTTCATGGGCGAACTGCTCGGAATCGACGCCTTCGACCAGCCCGGCGTCGAGGCCGGCAAGAAATTCACTTTTGGCCTCATGGGCCGCGTCGGCTACGAGAGCTACCGCGACCGGTTCGAGCGGTACGAAAAGCGCCGAGCCAACGTGGGGTAGGCGCGCCCCCCAACGAGCCGTTTTTCCTCCTTGCATTTAGGGGCTGTTTGTCCGATAAAGGGACTTGGCTTCGCGCAGCCCAATCCAGGTGTCAGACGGTTGCGCTCGGCGTGACGTACGCCAACCGGCGCTCAGAGGTTGGCCCCGAGTGGGGCATTTCACCCAAGAGCGAACCGCAGTCCTACTGTAAGTTATGGTTTTAGAATAGGTTGGTTTTGGCAAGCGGTATGCAACCCGAGAGGGTTACGTCCGAGGCCGAACCGAACTAGGAGTCGCGATGGAAACGACCCTGCCTGCCGTCGGCGCGCGAGCGACGCTCGATGTTGCCGCGCTGACGTCGCTGATTTCTCTCCTCAAGGACCGGGGCTACCAAGTGGTAGGCCCCACCGTGCGTGACGGAGCCGTCACCTGCGACATCATTGAAGGAGTCGAGGATCTTCCCGCCGGCTGGGGAGACGAGCAGTCTTCCAGCCGATACCGGCTGAAAAAGCGCGGCGATGCGGCGCTGTTCGGCCACAACCTGGGACCGCAGGGCTGGAAGCGGTATCTGCACCCTCCCGAACTCCTGATGTTCGAAGGAAGCCGGGATGACGGGGCATTCCGCATTCTGGGAAACCCGCCGCGGCCGGCCAAATGGGCGTTTCTGGGCGTCAGGCCTTGCGAGCTGGCGGCGATCACGCGCCTGGACCGCGTTTTCCAGGGTGACCGGTATGTGGATCCCGGCTATCAAGCCCGGCGGCAGAACGCGCTGGTCATCGCGGTGAACTGTACGCAAGCGGCCGGCACGTGCTTCTGCACTTCCATGGGAACCGGGCCCCGCGCCCAGGCCGGCTTCGACCTGGCGCTGACGGAGCTGGCCGACCGGGGCCTGTTCGTCGCCGAAGCGGGGAGCGATACCGGCGCGGAACTGCTCGGCCAAATTGCGCACCGCGAGCCGGTGGCCGATGAGACGGCTGCGGCGGATGCCCTGGTAGACCAGACCAGCCGAGAGATCGAGCGCCAGCTCGATACGACCGGCCTGAAGGAGCTGCTGACAGAGAGCTTCGACAGCCCCCGCTGGGACGAAGTGGCGGCGCGGTGTCTGAGCTGCGCTAACTGCACTCTGGTCTGCCCCACCTGCTTCTGCACCACGGTCGAGGACCTGACCGACGTCGCCGGGCAGGACGCCGAGCGCTGGCGCAAGTGGGATTCCTGCTTCACGGACAGCTTTTCGTACATCCACGGCGGCAGCGTGCGGCTGTCGGTCAAGTCACGCTACCGGCAATGGCTCACGCACAAGCTGGCCTACTGGGTGGACCAGTTCGGAACGTTCGGGTGCGTGGGATGCGGGCGCTGCATCACCTGGTGCCCGGGGAAGATCGACATCACCGAAGAGGTGGCCGCCATTCGCGGCGCCGCGCCGGTGAGCAACAGCTAGGGAGGCGAGCTAATGGATAGGACGAAGCTGCTGGAAGTGCTGCGGGATCATCCTTTCCTTCAGGGGATGAAGGCCGAACACGTCGCGAAGATGGCGGATCTGGCGCAAGAGGTGCAGATCGGTAAGGATCAGATGATTTTCCGCCAGGGCGACGAATCGGGACTGTTCTACCTGATTCTTTCGGGCAAGGTGTCGCTCGAGGCGACGGGGCCGGGGCGCATCCTGCGCGTGCAGACGGTTGGCGCGGGCGAGGAGCTGGGCTGGTCGTCGGCTCTGTCGGAAGGCGGAAAGAACTTTCAGGCGCGGGTGATCGAGCCGGTGCTGGCGCTGACGTTCGACGGGGCGCGGCTGCGGCAGGCGTTCCAGGAGGACCCGGTCTTCGGTTACCAGTTCCTGCAGAGGCTGCTGCGGGTCGTGGCCCGCCGGCTGCAGGCTACCCGCGTGCAGTTGCTGGATCTTTATGCGCCGGTGCACGGAGGGTCGAAACTCATATGAGCGTGGCCGCCGTTCAATTTGCGCCTCCGCTGCCGCCCCCGGCGATGACGATGGCGCGCGTGGCGAGTGTCGTCAAGGAGACCTACGACACCTTCACTTTGACGCTGGAGCCCAGCGACGGGGAACCGCTGCCGGGCTTCGCGCCGGGCCAGTTCAGCATGCTGTACGTCTTCGGGGTGGGAGAGCTGCCCATCTCGATCAGCGGCGATCCGAACGAATCCGGGCGGCTGTACTACACGGTGCGCTCGGTGGGCAAGGCCACGCACGCGCTGGTGAACCTGAAGCCGGGCCAGGCGGTCGGAGTGCGAGGACCGTTCGGAACGAGCTGGCCGGTGGAGGCGGCGCGCGGCCGGGACGTGCTGATCGTGGCGGGCGGAATCGGTCTGGCGCCGCTCCGGCCGGCTATCCACGAGGTGCTGCGGCACCGCGACGACTACGTGCGTCTGATCGTGCTCTACGGGGCGCGCAGCCCGCGGGACCAGCTCTACAAGAAGCAGCTCGCCGAGTGGGGGCGGCTGGCCGACACGCAGGTGCTCAGCACGGTCGACTACGGCGGCGTGAACTGGCGCGGCTATGTGGGCGTGGTGACGACGCTGTTCCGCTACGTGCGGCTGCATCCAGTCGGCACGACGGCCATGATCTGCGGGCCGGAGATCATGATGCAGTACGTGGTGCGCGAGATCGAGAAACGCGGAATCTCGCGGTCGCAGATCTATCTTTCCATGGAGCGCAACATGAAGTGCGCGGTCGGCCTTTGCGGCCACTGCCAGCTCGGCCCGTACTTCGTCTGCAAAGACGGGCCGATCTTCACCTACGAAGCCATGCGGCCGTGGCTGGAGAAGCATGAGCTGTAAGAGGAATCCATGAGCGCCGATAAGAAACCGAGGATCGCGGTATTCAAGTTCGCTTCCTGCGACGGCTGCCAGTTGAGCCTGCTCGATTGCGAGGATGAGCTGCTGGCGGTGGCCGGGGCCGTCGAGATCTCGTACTTTCCCGAGGCCTCGCGCAACATGGCCAAGGGGCCCTACGACATCGCGCTGGTGGAGGGATCGATCACCACGCACCACGACGCCGAACGCATACAGCAGGTGCGGCGGCAGTGCGACGTGCTGGTGACGATTGGGGCCTGCGCCACCGCGGGCGGCATTCAGGCGCTGCGCAACTGGAGCGACGTGGGCGAGTACGTCCGCACCGTGTACTCGCATCCGGATTTCATCCAGACCCTGAAGATGTCTACCCCCATCGCCGAGCACGTGCCGGTGGATTTCGAGCTGCGCGGGTGCCCCATCAACAAGAAGCACCTGCTCGAGCTGGTGAGCGCCGCCATCACCGGCCGCAAGCCGAACATCCCCACGCACAGCGTGTGCATGAAGTGCAAGCGCAGCGGGAACGTGTGCATCGCCATCGCCCGGGGAGTTCCCTGCCTCGGACCGGTGACGCAGACCGGATGCGGAGCCTTGTGCCCGCGGTTCGGCCGCGGCTGCTTCGGTTGCTATGGGCCCATGGAGAGCGCGAACACGGGGGCCTGGACCACGCAACTGCGCGCGCTGGGCCAGACGGACGACGAGATTACGCGCTCTTTCCGGAGCTTCAACGCCTGGGCGTGGCAGTTCCGCCAGGCCAGCGACGAGGCCGAGAAATCGTGAGGATTCTGATCATCGGCTGGGGCAACCCGCTGCGCGGCGACGACGGCGTCGGCTGGCGCGCGGCGGAGCTTCTGTCGGGCACGCTTGCGGGCCACGACGTGGCCGTGCGCGTCTCGCACCAGTTGATGCCGGAGCTTGCCGAGGAGATCAGCCGTTCCGAGTTCGTGGTTTTCATCGACGCGTCCTGCGATAATAGTGCGGGAGAGGTGAGGCTCGAACCAGTAAAGCCTGACCATGCCCCGTCCGCCGCGTTCTCCCACCAGTTGAGCCCGCCGGCACTACTCGGAATGGCCGAGAGGTTGTACGGAAGCCGGCCGGAGGCGTGTTTCTTCTCGGTGGGAGCGCGCTCGTTCGAGTACGGAGAGAAGTTGTCGCCCGAAGTGGAGTCGGCGCTGCCGGGTCTGCTCGAAGAAATCGAGAAGGTGTGCGGCCGGATGGCGGGAGCCGCAGGCCATTCATGTCGGTCTTGAACATAACGACGTTATTGCCAGCGCGACAGCCGCTTGCTTACGCGCGCGGTTCGGTGCGAAACCGATTCCGAACCGCGACCGTCAGGGAGCGGATGCGCAACTACTTGTGATTTTGCTTAGCGAGGAAAATAATTTCATGAAGAAATTGAAGATTACCGGCGGTGATTCCGCGCAGGACCTCTTGCGTCCCCGGGAGCATCCGCTGGACGTGTTCTTTCAACCCGAGTCGGTGGCCCTGATTGGCGCGACGGAGAACCCGGGCAGCGTGGGCCGCACCGTCCTGTGGAACCTGATCAGCACGCCTTTCGGCGGGACGGTTTATCCGGTGAACCCGAAGCGGCCGAGCGTTCTCGGCATCCGGGCGTATCCCAACATCGCCGCGGTCCCCGAGAAGGTGGACCTGGTGGTGGTGACGACGCCGGCCAAGACGATTCCCGGAATCATTCGCGAGTGCGTCCAGACCGGCGTAAAGGCGGCGGTCGTGATTTCGGCGGGCTTCAAGGAACTGGGTCCCGAAGGGCTGGCGCTCGAGACGGCTGTCCTCGAAGAAGCGCGCAAGGGTGGCATGCGGATTATCGGGCCGAACTGCCTGGGCGTGATGAGCCCGCAGTCGGGTCTGAACGCGACCTTCGCGCGCGGCATGGCGTTGCCGGGCAACGTGGGCTTCATCAGCCAGAGCGGCGCGCTCTGCACGGCGGTTCTGGACTGGAGCCTGCGCGAGCAAGTGGGCTTCAGCGCCTTCGTTTCGATCGGCTCGATGGCCGACGTGGGCTGGGGCGACCTGATCGATTACCTGGGCCAGGACCCGCGCACGCGCAGCATCCTGCTGTATATGGAAAGCATCGGCGACGCGCGCGCGTTTCTGTCGGCGGCGCGCGAGGTGGCGCTGACCAAGCCCATCATCGTAATCAAGCCGGGCCGGAGCGCAGCCGCCGCCAAGGCTGCCGCATCACACACCGGGTCGCTCACGGGCAGCGACGAAGTGCTCGAAGCCGCGTTCCGCCGCAGCGGCGTGCTGCGGGTGAACGACATCGCCGACCTGTTCGACATGGCCGAAGTGCTGGCCAAGCAGCCGCGGCCGGCCGGACCGCGCCTGGCGATCGTGACCAACGCCGGAGGGCCGGCCGTGCTCGCCACCGACGCGCTGGTGACCGCGGGCGCCGAAACGGCCGACATCTCGCAGGGAACCATGGAGGAACTGAACAAGATTCTCCCCGCCGCCTGGAGCCACAACAACCCCATGGACATTCTGGGCGACGCGGCGCCGGAGCGGTACGCCAAGGCTCTCGAGATCGTGGCCAAGGATCCGAACGCCGACGGCATGCTGGTGATCCTCACTCCGCAGTCGATGACCGATCCCACCAAGACGGCCGAACAATTGAAGCCCTACGCGAGCATCGAAGGCAAGCCGGTGCTGGCCAGTTGGATGGGCGGAACGGAGGTCGCCGCGGGCGAGGAGATTCTGAACCGCGCCGGCATCCCGACGTTCTCGTATCCCGACACGGCGGCGCGCGCGTTCGTCTACATGTGGCGCTACGCTTACAACCTGCGGGCTCTGTACGAGACTCCCATGCTGACGGCGAGCGAAGAGTCCGAGGCCGACCGGGCCAAGGCGGACAGCATCATCCAGGCCGTGCGCAAGAGCGGCCGCACCATCCTCACCGAGTTCGAATCGAAGCAGTTGTTGGCCACCTACGGCATTCCGACGGTGGACACGCGCATCGCGACCGGCGTGGACCAGGCCGTAGCGCTGGCCAACGAGATCGGCTTCCCAGTGGTGCTCAAACTGTACTCGGAAACCATTTCGCACAAGACCGACGTGGGCGGCGTGCAGCTCAACCTGCGCAACGAAGACGCGGTGCGGGCGGCGTTCAACGGCATCCAGGCGTCGGTGGCGGAGAAGGTTGGCGCGCAGCATTTCCAGGGCGTAACCGTGCAGCCGATGATCAAGCTGGACGGCTACGAGGTGATCATCGGGTCGAGCGTGGACGCGCAGTTCGGACCCGTGCTGCTGTTCGGCATGGGCGGCCAGTTGGTCGAAGTGTTCAAGGACCGGGCGCTGGCGCTGCCCCCGCTGACCACCACGCTGGCGCGGCGGATGATGGAGCAGACCAAGATCTACACCGCGCTGAAGGGCGTACGCGGGCGCAAGCCGGTGGACCTGGCGGCGCTCGAGCAGTTGCTGGTCCGCTTCGGCCAGTTGGTGGTCGAGCAGCCGTGGATCAAGGAGATCGACATCAATCCGCTGCTGGCGTCGCCGGAGCGGCTGGTGGCGCTGGACGCGCGCGTGGTGGTGTACGGCGCCGACGTCAGCGCGGACAAGCTTCCGAAGCTCTCCATTCGCCCCTACCCGGTGAAGTACGTCGGGCAGTGGGCCATGAAGGACGGCGCGGCGGTCACGATCCGGCCTATCCGGCCGGAGGACGAGCCGCAGGTGGCGAAGTTCCACGAGACGCTTTCGGACCGCTCGGTGTATCAGCGCTACCTGCACATGCTGAAGCTGAGCCAGCGCGTGGCGCACGAGCGGTTGACCCGCATCTGCTTCATCGACTACGACCGCGAGATGGCGCTGGTGGCCGAGGCCAAGGATGCTTCGGGCGAGCCTCGCATTATCGCGGTGGGGCGGCTCAAGAAGACGCACGGCGCCAACGAAGCGGAGTTCGCGTTGATCATCAGCGACGAATTCCAGGGCCGCGGTCTGGGGGCGGAGCTGTTGCGCCGCCTTCTGGAGGTGGCCAAAGACGAGAAGATGAACCGGGTGACCGCCGACATTCTTCCGGACAACTTCGTCATGCAGCGCATCTGCGAGAAGGCAGGCTTCGAGCTGAAGCGCTCGGCGGACGACCCGGTGGTGAAAGCCGCGCTGGAGCTGGCGGTACCGGTGTAAAAAACAGTCATTACGTGGCGCAGGCACTCGTGCCTGCAGCCTCGACACTCGTGTCGAGGTTCCTGCGTCGAGAAGAGTCTCGACGCGGCAGGCAGGAGTGCCTGCGCCATGGTCGGTTGACAAGGAGGTTTCGACGATGACCGGCAAAACGATAAAGGTCGACATCCTGACCCGCGTCGAGGGCGAAGGATCGCTCCAGATCAAGTTCCGGGGCGAGCGGGTCGAAGACGTGAAGCTGACTATCTTCGAGCCGCCGCGGATGTTCGAGGCCTTTCTACGGGGCCGGCACGCGTTCGAAGCTCCGGACATCACCGCGCGCATCTGCGGCATCTGCCCGATCGCATACCAGATGAGCGCGGTGCACGCCATCGAGAAGGCGCTGGGCGTGAAGGTCGATCCGGCGGTGCGCCAGTTGCGCCGGCTGTTTTACTGCGGCGAGTGGATCGAGAGCCACGCGCTCCACATCTACATGCTGCACGCGCCGGACTTTCTGGGATATGCCGACGCCATCGAGATGGCGCGCGACCACAAGGAGAAGGTCGAGCAGGCGTTGCGGCTGAAGAAGATCGGCAACCACTTGATGACGGTGCTGGGCGGGCGCGAGATCCACCCCATTTCGGTGTGCGTCGGCGGGTTCTACCGGGTGCCACCGCGAAGCGAACTGCGGGAACTGGTCGAGGACTTGAAGTGGGCCCGCGACGCTTCGATCGAGACGGTGAAGCTGGTGGCCGGGTTCCCCTTCCCCGAGTTCGAGCAGGATTACGAATTCGTGGCGCTCTCGCACCGCGACGAGTATCCGCTCAACAAGGGCCGGCTGATTTCGAACAAGGGCCTGGACATCGAGGCCAGCGAGTACGAGGAGCATTTCTTCGAGCAGCACGTGAAGCATTCGAACGCCTTGCAATCGCAGTTGCGCAAGCGCGGCTCGTACATGGTGGGGCCGATGGCGCGCTTCAACCTGAACTACGACAAGCTTCCCGAGAGCGCGCGCCAGGCGGCGGCCGAGGTGGGTCTCAAAGTGCCGTGCCTGAACCCCTTCCGCAGCATCATCGTGCGCGCGGTGGAGCTGGTATTCGCGTGCGAGGAGGCGCTCCGGATCATTGCCGAGTACGAACCGCCCGAAGCGCCGCGGGCGAAAGTGAGAATACGTGCGGGAACCGGACAAGCCATCACTGAAGCGCCGCGCGGCATCCTCTACCACCGCTACCAGATCGACAGCGAGGGGAAGATTCTGGCGGCGAAGATCGTGCCGCCGACCTCCCAAAACCAGAAGCGGATCGAAGACGACCTGTGGCAGTTCGTCCCGCAGCTCGCCGGGAAGCCGCAGGAGGAGATCACGCTGCGGTGCGAGCAGGCCGTGCGCAATTACGACCCCTGCATCTCCTGCGCCACGCACTTCCTGCGGCTGGAAATGACGCAGGAGTAGCGGGTGCGGGTTCTGGTCATCGGCTGCGGCAATCCGGATCGTGGGGACGACGCGGCGGCCATTCTGGTGGTGCGCCGGCTGCGGGAGTGCGGCGTCGCGGCCCGCGAGCATTCAAGCGACGGCTTGGCGTTGATCGATCTCTGGAGCCAGGCCGAGTACGTTATCCTGATTGACACGGTTGTGACCGGCGCGCCGCCGGGCACGATCAGCGGCTGTCTGGGGGCCGACACCGTGTTACTCCGCAGTGCCGGCACGTCCAGCCATTCCTTCGACGTCGCCAGCGCGATCGAACTGGCGCGCGCGCTCGACCGGATGCCCGGCTCGCTGAAGATCTACGGCATTGAAGGCTCCGTGTTCGAGGCGGGAACGGAACCGCAGCCGGTCGTCCTGGCCGCGGCGGAGCGAGTCGCGAATCTTGTGCTGGCGGAGGTTCAGCGGTTGGAGGCTGGCGAACCCGGAACATGAAGGTCGCAGTACCCACAGTTCAGCGGCTGCGCGTGGCGCTTTACGGCGCCGTGCAAGGCGTGGGGTTTCGCCCGTTCGTCTACCGGCTGGCCACGGAAATGGGGCTGGACGGCTGGGTCCTGAATTCGAGCGCGGGACTGGTAGTGGAAGTCGACGGCACGCCCGACGAGCTGGAGCGGTTCCTGAGGCGCCTCGAAGCGGAGCGGCCCGCGGCCGCCGTGGTGCTCGCTCGCGAAGTGAGCTACCTCGCTCCCGGGGGCTTCACCGGGTTCGAGATCGTCGCCAGCGACCAGGGCAGCGAGAAGTCCGCGGCCGTGCTGCCCGATCTGGCCACCTGCCCGCAGTGCCTGGCCGAGCTCTTCGACCCGGCCAACCGGCGCTTCCAGTATCCCTTCACCAACTGCACCCAGTGCGGCCCGCGGTACAGCATCATCCTCGACATTCCGTATGATCGGCCGAACACCACCATGCGCGGGTTCACGCTCTGCCCCGATTGCCGGCGCGAGTACACCGACCCGCGAGACCGGCGGTTTCACGCGCAGCCGAACGCGTGCCCGAAGTGCGGGCCGCGGCTCACGATGGAGATCGGCGAGGCGGGGGGCGAGATTGCGGCGGGGCGCATTCTGGCGCTCAAGGGGATCGGCGGGTTTCAATTGCTGGTGGATGCGCGCAACCAGGAGGCGGTGGCGCGCCTGCGGCGGCTCAAGCATCGCGAAGAGAAGCCGTTCGCGCTCATGATGCCCTCGATCGAGACGGTGCGCGAGCACTGTCTGGTTTCGGCGGAGGAGGAGCGCGTGCTGGCCTCGGCGGCGGCCCCGATCGTGCTGCTCAGGCCGAGACAGGCTGGGAAGCCTGTCCCACTCGCTCCCAACGTGGCACACAACTCGCCCTACCTCGGCGTGATGCTCCCCTACTCTCCGCTGCATCATCTGCTGATGCGCGCCTGCCCGTTTCCCGTGGTGGCCACCAGTGGCAACCTGAGCGACGAGCCCATCGCCATCGAGAACGACGACGCCCGCCGCCGGCTGGGTGGGATCGCGGACGCATTCCTGATGCACGACCGGCCGGTGGCGCGCCCTTGCGACGACTCCGTGGTCCGCGTCACGCGCGGCCGCGAGAACGTGATGCGCCGCGCGCGCGGCTATGCGCCGCTTCCGGTGCGGGTGGATCGGGAACTGCCGCCGGTCCTGGCGGTGGGCGGGCACTTGAAGAACACGGTAGCGATCGCGGTGGGCCGTCAGGTCTTTCTCAGCCAACACGTCGGCGATCTGGACACGCCGGAGGCGCGGCGGGCGTTCGAGAACGCCATCGACGACCTCTGCCGGCTTTACCGCTTCAAACCCGAATCGGTGGCCTGCGACCTGCATCCCGATTACGCCTCGACGCGCTGGGCCCTGGGCTCCGGTCTGCCCGTGGTTCGCGTCCAGCACCACCACGCGCACGCGGCGGCTTGCGCGGCTGAGAACGCCATTCGCGGGCCGTACCTGGCGGTTTCCTGGGACGGCACGGGCTATGGTCTCGACGGCACGGTCTGGGGCGGAGAGATTTTCCTGGCCGAGGAGGATCGCTTCGAGCGCGTGGGACACCTGCGGCAGTTCCGGCTGCCGGGCGGCGAGGCGGCGATCAAAGAAGGTTGGCGCTCGGAGGCGAGCCTGCTCTATGAGACTTTCGGGCCGCAGGCGGTCGAGGACGCGGTGTTGCGGAGAATGATCGAGCGCGGAGTCAATGCCCCGCTGACCTCGAGCGTAGGGCGGTTGTTCGACGTGGTGGCATCCATGGCCGGCGTCGCGCGCGAGAGCCGCTTCGAGGGCCAGGCCGCGATGCTGCTCGAACGGGCCGTCGATGGTGCGAACATAGTGGATGGGTACCCGCTGCCGGTGCGGGATGGCGTGGCGGACTGGGCGCCGCTGATCGAAGCGGTCCGGCGCGACGTCGAGAGGGGCGAGGCCCAGGCGTCGATCGCCGCTCGGTTCCATAATGCGCTGGCGGAGTGGATTGCGGAAGCGGCCGCGCGGAGCGGCGTCCGGCAGGTGGCGCTTTCGGGCGGCGTGTTCCAGAACGGGTACCTGGTGGAGCGCGCAGCGGCGCTGCTGGAGGGTCGCGGTTTTGCGGTGTATACGCACCAGCGCGTGCCGGCGAACGACGGAGGAATCGCGTTGGGGCAGGCGGCGCTGAGCCGCTAAGAGTGAGGTCTTATGTGTCTGGCTATTCCAGGAAAGATTACCGAGATCACCGAAGACGCCGAGCCCGCGCTGCGGCGCGGCAAGGTGGATTTCGCGGGCGTGAAGAAGGAGGTCTCGCTGGCCTTCCTGCCCGACGCCGCGATCGGCGACTACGTTCTGGTGCACGCCGGTTTCGCTCTGAACACGGTCGATGAAGACGAGGCGCGGAAGATCTTCGCGCACCTGGAAGAGATGGCCGAGCTAGAAGAGGCCGCGGGCGACGCGCCGTGAAGTTCGTCGACGAGTATCGAGACCGCAAAGCCGTCGATCAGGTGGCCGAGGAGATCCGCAGGACGGTGACGCGGCCGTGGACCATCATGGAGGTCTGCGGCGGCCAGACTCACACCATTCTGAAGAGCGGCCTCGAGGACCTGCTTCCGCCGGAGATCACACTCGTGCACGGGCCGGGCTGCCCGGTGTGCGTGACGCCGCTCGAGCTCATCGACAAAGCCGTAGCCATCGCGCTGCGTCCGGGCGCGATACTGTGCTCCTTCGGCGACATGCTGCGCGTGCCGGGCTCGACCAAGAGCCTGTTCGACGCCAAGGCCGAGGGCGCGGACGTTCGCGTGGTCTACTCGCCGGTGGATGCCGTGAAGGTGGCGCGCGAGAAGCCGGAGAGGCAGGTGGTGTTCTTCGCCGTGGGCTTCGAGACGACCGCGCCGGGCAACGCGATGGCCGTGTGGCAGGCCGCGCGCGAGGGCCTGGAGAATTTCTCCGTGCTGGTAGCGCATGTGCTGGTGCCGCCCGCGATCGAAGCGATTCTGAGCGCGCCGGCGTGCCGGGTACAGGCGTTTCTGGCGCCGGGCCACGTGTGCACCGTGGTGGGATTCGAGCAGTACGAGCCCATCGCGCAACGCTACCGCGTGCCCATCGTGGTCACCGGCTTCGAGCCTCTGGACCTGCTCGAAGGCACCCGGATGGCGGTGGCGCAGCTCGAAAGCGGGCGCGCCGAGGTGGAGAATCAGTACAGCCGTGCGGTGACGCGCAAAGGGAACCGCGCGGCGCAGAAGGTGGTGGCGGAGGTTTTTGAAGCCGCCAACCGGCAGTGGCGCGGCATCGGCGAGATCCCCGGCAGCGGGCTGCGATTGCGCGAGACCTACCGGCGGTTCGATGCCGAAGAGCGCTTCGCCCTGACGGCGGCGGGCGCCATCGAGTCTCCGGAGTGCATCAGCGGCCTCGTGCTGCAAGGGCTGAAGAAGCCCTTCGAATGCCCCGCTTTCGGGACCAAATGCACGCCGGAGCGGCCGCTGGGCGCTCCCATGGTTTCATCCGAAGGCGCCTGCGCGGCGTACTATCTCTACGGAAGGCATCGGCATGGACGAGTTTAGGCTGACGTGCCCGGTCCCGCTCCCGGCCGGCGACCGCATTCTGCTAGCGCACGGCGGCGGCGGCAAGCTGACCAACCAGCTCATCGACAGCGTCTTCGTTCCGGCATTCTCGAACCCGGCGCTCAATGCGCGGCACGACGGCGCGGCGGTTACGGTGGGCAGCGAGCGCCTGGCGTTCACGACCGACAGTTACGTGGTGCGGCCGCTGATTTTTCCCGGCGGCAACATCGGGGACTTGGCGGTGAACGGCACCGTGAACGACCTAGCCATGTGCGGCGCGCACCCGCTGTATTTGAGCGCGGCCTTCATCCTCGAAGAGGGCCTCGAAATGGAAACGCTATGCACGGTGGTGGCCTCGATGAAGAAGGCCGCCGACGCCGCGGGCGTCGCGCTCGTCACCGGCGACACCAAGGTGGTGGACCGGGGCAGCGCCGATCGGATGTTCGTCACCACGGCCGGCGTAGGGCTGATCGAGTGCGGGCGCACGATCTCGCCGCAAGCGGTCGAGCCGGGGGATGCGCTGATCGTGAGCGGCGATTTGGGCGCTCATGGCATCGCCGTGCTCTCGGTGCGCGAGGGAATCGAGTTCGAGTCGGAGATCGAGAGCGATACCGCGCCGCTGTGGGAGCCGGTCGAGGCGCTGTTCGCGGCGGGCGTCGAGGTGCATTGCCTGCGCGACCTGACCCGCGGAGGCCTCTCCTCGGCGCTGAACGAGATCGCCACGGCGCGCGGCGTCGGGATCGCGATCGAGGAGACCGCCATCCCGGTCCGCGAGGCTGTGCGCGGCGCTTGCGAGTTGCTGGGGCTCGATCCGCTTTACGTGGCCAACGAAGGGCGCTTCGTGGCATTCGTAGCGGCGCGCGACGCCCAGCGCGCGGTGGACGTACTGCGAGCCGTGCCCGTGACGCGTGGCGCGGCGGTCGCGGGCCGCGTGACGGCAGACGATCCGGGCGTGGTGGTGCTCGAGAGCCGCATCGGCGGCCGGCGCGTTGTGGACATGCTCAGCGGCGAGCAGTTGCCCCGGATCTGCTGAGCGAGCTACTCCCGCGCCGCGGGCTCGATGATCGCGGACATGGAGCCGGCCGACCCCTCGACCCGCGGATCCGGGCCGTAGCTGCGGATCTGGTCGCGCCCGAACTCGGCTTGAGGCAGCTCGCAGGTGATCACGACGGTTCGGCCGGTACGGTCAACCTCTTCGGCGTGCCGGTAGGCCTCGATCTCGGAGAACAGGAAAAGCCGGGCGAGCATCTCGATTACGTAGTCGTAGGTATGCACGTCGTCGTCTAGCAGCACGACGTTGTAGAGCGGCGTGAGCCGCTCCTTGCCGGTAGTCTCGGGAGCCGGGGCGTGCTGTGTCGGCGGCATGGCCGTCAGGTTTTCTCCACTTCTTAGATGCTACAGCACAGCGGCGCGGGCGGCGGGTTATAATAGGTTGGAAAGGGGGCGCAACGGATTCGACGGGATCGATTTTGGTGTGTAGAGGCGTGCCGGGTTCCGAGCTCCCGTAAAACGATCGGAAAACTAAAACTGCCAACACGCAGTTTGCTTTCGCCGCCTAATTAGTTAGGCGACGCGCTCCGGCCGGTGCTCCCGCAGCCGGTCAAGGGGCGTCATCCGCGGGATAGGCGAAAGGCTTCGGTCCGGAGCCCCCAGCCGAATTCAATCGGACTAGGCGGTCGTCGCGCTTGCCGGCTCCGACTGCGGCTGCCGAATCTATCGAACCGGATACGCACGTAGGCTCTTGCGCCAGGCTTTCTCGGACCCGGGTTCAACTCCCGGCGCCTCCACCATTCCGTCTTCGGCCGGCCGCGCGGCGTTGCCCGCAGCCGCGGGCCGCGCTATCCTGATCTCTCGCGCCGCATGAAGATCGGAATCCTTATTGTCGCTTACAATGCGGTGACCACGCTGGTCAGCCTCCTAAAGCGCATTCCACCCGAAGCCTGGGAGCGGGTCTCGGAAGTAGTTGTCTTCGACGACGCCAGCTCCGACCACACTTACGAGCTGGCGGTGGGCTACAAGGCTACCGCGCAACTGGACAAGCTCACCATCATCCGCAACCGCAAGAACCTCGGTTACGGCGGCAACCAGCGCGAAGGATACCGCTATTTCATCGAGCGCGGCTTCGACATCGTGGTCCTGCTGCACGGAGACGGGCAGTACGCCCCGGAAGTGCTGCCGCAGATCTACGGACCCCTGGCGGCCGGCGAGGCGGATGCCGTGTTCGGCTCCCGCATGATGAAGGACTACGGCGGCCCCTTGAAGGGCGGCATGCCGCTCTACAAGTACATCGGCAACCGCGTGCTGACCTGGATGGAGAACCGCGCGCTGGGGATGCACCTGACCGAGTTCCACAGCGGATATCGCGCCTACCGGCTGGATTGCCTCCGTCAGATCGACCTTTCGCGGATGACCGAGGACTTCCACTTCGATACGGAGATCATCATCAAGCTGCAGCACCAGGGGTTCCGCATCAAGGAAGTTCCGATCCCCACTTACTACGGCGGGGAGATCTGTTACGTCAACGGCATGCGCTATGCCTGGGACGTAACACAGGCGGTGTGGCGCTACCGGCGCACGGTGTACGGGAACCGGCGCTTCCCGGAATTCCAGGAATACTGGCGCCACTATCCGCTCAAGCGCAGCCGGCATTCCAGCCACGATTACCTGATGCGGCTGGTGGGAGAAGGCCACACCATTCTCGACATCGGGTGCGGGGAAGGTTACTTGAGCCGGGAGCTGGCGGCGGCGGGCAACCAGGTCATCGGCGTGGATCTGCTCGATAAGCCGCAGTGCCTGGATTCGATGAAGGCTTACCACTGCTGCGATCTCAGCCACGGTTTGGATGCCGGGCAAGAACCGCTGCGCTCGACGCATCCCGACCGCGTTCTGCTGCTGGATGTGCTGGAGCACCTGACCAAGCCCGAACCGGTGCTCGAAGCCTGCCGCACGCTGCTGGCGCCGCAAGGAATCGCCATTATCACGGTGCCGAATATCGCCAACATCTGGGTTCGGCTGAGCCTGCTCTTGGGCCGGTTCGAGTACACCGACCGCGGGATTCTGGACCGCACGCACGTGCGCTTCTACACGCGCAAGGCGGCCCGGCGGTTGCTGGCAGAGAACGGTTTCGAGGTCATCCGGGAACGCGCGACGGTGGTACCGGTGGAGATCGCTCTCACCGCTCCGCCTTCGAATCCCGTGATGATCGCGCTGAACCGGACGCTGGGGGCGGCCGCCCAGGTTTTCCCCACGCTGTTCGGCTACCAGCTTCTGTTTGTGGCCAGAGCCGCGCGGTAGTTGCCAAGCCGCAGGTGATCTTCGATGGCCTGCGCGTCCCGCCGCATCACCAACTCCTCGAGTCGGCGCACCCACTGCTCCATGAGTGCATAATCCGTGCGGGCAGGCCGGATGGCCTTGACTCGGTCGTGCGCCGTCGGCAGCGCGGCTTCGCCCTCGGCAAACAACTCTTCGGCCAGCTTCTCGCCGGGACGCAGGCCGGTCATTTCAATTTCTATAAGGCGGCCCGCGATCATCTTGCGCGCCAGTTCCAGGATCGAGACGGGGTCCCCCATTTCGAGAACGAAGGTCCCGGATTGTCCCACGGCGAACGCCTGAAGGATGAGGTCGATGGCCTCGCCGATGGTCATGAAATAGCGCCGGGCTTCGGGATGAGTCACGGTGACAGGACCGCCCGAGGCGATCTGCCGCTCGAACAGCGGCGCCACGCTTCCGCTGCTGCCCAGCACGTTTCCGAAGCGGACGGCGACGAACCGCGTGGGGCCGTCCGGCATGGCGGCGACAATCCGCTCCGCGGCCCGCTTGGTCAGGCCCATGAGGCCGGCGGGGTTGACGGCTTTGTCGGAGGAGACCAGCAGGAAATCGGGGACGCCGTGGCGGCGCGCCGCATCCGCGACGTTCCAGGTGCCCAGCACATTGTTCCTCGCGGCCTCGATGGCGCGGGCCTCGAGCAGGGGCACGTGCTTGTAGGCGGCCGCATGGATGATGGCATCGGGACGGTGGCGGCCGATCGCTTCCTCAACGCCGGCGCGGTCGCGGATGTCGGCCAGCTCGGCCGCGACATCGAGAGCGGGAAATGTTCGTTTCAGTTCCAGGCAGAGCTTATAGAGCTCGCTTTCCGCCTGGTCGAAGGCGACCAGGCGCGTCACGCCGAGGGCGGCCAGACGGCGGCATAGCGCCGAGCCGATGGAGCCGGCCGCACCCGTGATCAGGAACGCGCGGTTCGAGACCGCCGCGGGGCGGAAGGCGGGGACCAAGATAGAGGACGCCGTCCCTGCTTTTCCCAGAATCTCCCGCACGGAGCGGGCCACGCGCTCGACCTGATCGAAGGTCATGGCGGGATAGAGAGGCAGCGAGACCAGCCGCGGATAGAGCTCCATGGCCCGCGGGCATTGGTTGTTGGGCAGCGCGGCGTGTTCCCGGAAGAACGGGTGCAAGGGGACGGGAATGAAGTGCACGCTCGCGCCGATGCCGCGCTCGCGCAGCTGCCGAATGAAGCCCGCGCGGTCGATCGATACGCGGTCGAGGTTGAGCCGCAGCGCGTAGAGGTGCCAGGAGTGGCGGCAATCGTCGCGCCGGGGAGGCAACTCCAGTTCGGGGAGGTCCGCGAAGGCGCGGTCATAGATGGCCGCGTACTCCGCGCGCGTGGCCACGAACTTCTCCAGCTTCCGCAATTGGTGCAGTCCGATGGCCGACTGCACATCGCCGAGGTTGTACTTGAAGCCGCGTTCGCGGACCTGATACGCCCAGCTTTCCGGATCGTCCTTGGCGATGCCATGCAGGCGCAGAAGGCGCATCTTTTCGGCCAGCGCGGCGTCGCCAGTCGCGATCATGCCGCCTTCGCCCGTGGTCAGGTTCTTGGTGGCGTAGAAGCTGAATGCCACGGCGTCGCTCGGGCTGTCACAACCGATCGGACGGCCGCAATAATGCGAGCCCGCGGCGTGCGCGGCGTCTTCGATCACGCGCAGGCCGTGCTCGCGGGCCAGCGCCCAAATCTGGTCCATGCGGCACGGCAGGCCGCCCAGGTGGACGGGGATGATGGCGCGGGTGCGGCCGGTAATGCGCGCGGCGGCCGACTCGGGCGCTATGTTCCCATCCGGGCCGACGTCCGCCAGAACCGGCGTGGCGCCGGCGTAAAGGATCTCGAGGACCGTGGCGCAGAACGTCAACGGCGAGGTGATGACCTCGTCCCCCGGCCCGATGCCCAGGGCAACCAGCGCGAGATGAAGCGCGGCAGTCCCGGAGCTCACGGCAAGCGCGTGCGCTGCGCCCACATAGGCGCGGAACTCCTCCTCGAACTGAGCCGTGCGCGGGCCGGCGGTGAGCCATCCCGAGCGCAGCGTGGCGGCCACTTCGGCGATCTCCTCCTCGCCGAGGCTGGGGCGCTGGAAGGGAATGAAGCCGTCCGGGATCACGCGCTTCCCTGCCCCGGGTACTTGCGAATGACGCCGAAGAAATGCGTCCGCAGCAGGGGGATGGATTCGAGCAGCACGCCGGAGGCGCGGGAAAGCGGAACCACGCGGCGGGCGAGCGGCGGCGCCAGCGTCACGCTGCGGAGCCGCACATCGCACTCCGGAAACAGGCGCCCGATCTCGGCCGCCCCAAGGGCGCGCGTATTCGGATTGCGAGGATTCGAGCGGCGGGAGTCGTACCACAAGATCACGCCGTCCGGTTTCAGGACGCGCAGCATCTCGTCCGCGATGCGCCGCTTCACGCTCGCGCGCAGAATCGAAGAGAACACCATGAACTGCGTGACGACATCGAAGCTCGCATCCGACCAGGGCAGGCTGCGTGCGTCGCCGCACACCAGGGAGGCCTCGGGCACGCGGCCACCGGCAGCGCCGATGCGCGTCTCGATCAGGTCGATTCCACGGAGCGCCGCAGGATCGGCTCCCCAACGGACGAACTGGCCGAGCCACATGCCGTCGCCACAGCCGACGTCGGCCAGCGCCCGGCGGGCGAGGGGCAGTTTGCCGGCGCGGCCGAGCGCCTCCATCACGACCGGGAGCAGCCGGGTGTAAGCGAAGCCGGGTGCAGGCTGGCTCAGATCGTAGAAGCCCGTCGGGATCTCGCGCTCGCGCCGCCGGTACTCCGCGCGGATGCGCTCGATCTCGTCGGCATCGGGGTCGGGCCCCGGGGCGCGTTGGGGAGCAGTCGCGGGCAGCAATCTCGATTGTATCGCCGGGCCGGCCCCACGGTCGGCTTCGGACAGGGTTCGGCCCTACTTGCGGTAGACGACACCGCCCTTCATTACAAATGACACCTTCTCGACCGCGCCGATGTCTTCAAGCGGATTGCCCGGGACCGCGACGATGTCCGCCAAGTAGCCAGGCTTAAGCGCGCCGATCCGCCCCTGCCAGCCGAGTAACTCCGCGCCGTTCAGCGTGCCGGCCTGGAGCGCAGCCAGGGGCGTCATGCCGTACTTCACCATCAGGACGAACTCTCGCGCCTGCGTGCCGTGTGGGAACGGACCGACATCGGAACCGGCCGCGATTGGAACGCCGCTTGCAAGCTGTTTGCGGAATTCCCGTGCGTGCAAGTCGATCATCCACCGCTCGCGCGCCGCCCGCTCCTTCGATGCCGCGTGTTCAACGAAATACTCAAAGATCGTGAAGGTCGGCACGGCATAGATGTGTTTGTCACGCATCAGCCGCATGGTCTCTTCGCCGATCTGGATGGCATGTTCGATGGACACGACCCCGGCCCGCGCCGCGTAGAGCGCGCCCGGCTCGCCGGTGGCGTGCACGGCGACCCCGCTGCCAACTCGCGCGGCTTCCTGAACGGCGGCGCTCAGCTCGGCTTCGGTGTATTGATAGGGAGTGAAGAGCTTGCCGTCGCGGAACGTGTCGTGGCCGGTCTGGTAGATCTTGATGAAATCGGCGCCTTCCTTGAACTGCTGGCGGATCACCTTCACCAGTTCGGCGGCGCCGTTGGCCCAAGTGGCATTGGGGAGCACGTGCTGGTCGGGGTTGTAGCCGATGGCGTCTTCGTGCCCGCCTAAAATGTCCACGGCGTTGCCGCTCACGCGCAGGCGCGGTCCCGGAATCAGGCCCTGGTCGATGGCGTTGCGCACCGCCGCGCTAGCGGAACCGGCGCCCTCGGTACCCATGTCGCGCTCGGCGGTGAAGCCCGCCATCAGATCGTCGCGGGCGGCCAGAACGGCCAGAATGGTCCGCTGCGGCACCGATTCCTGAACGGTCTGCAGGTCCTCCGCACCGGGATGCAGGAAGAGGTGTACGTGCGCGTCAATCAGGCCCGGCAGCAGAGTGCGGTCGCCCAGGTCGATGGTCTGGGCGCCGGCTGGATGGCTCACGGCCGTGCCGACCTCCGTGATCCGTTCGCCTTCCACCAGAACTTCGCCGGGCGTGAGGATCTTTCCGCTTTCGATATCGAGCAAGCGGGCGGCGTGGAGCACGGTCGGCGCGGGCTTCGCTTGCTCCTGCGCCACTGCGGCCCCAACGAGGACTCCAATGCACACAAATGTGAAGCAGAGTTTGTTCATGCCTTGGACGCGATGATAGCACCGCCGTTCCGCCTGCGGAACGACGCGGTATCGGTGCCAAGCATTATGGCCACGAATGAACACGCGCGCACCCGAATGAAGCCTGACCTGCGTCACGTCGGCTACTTGCCCGCTGGCGATGCCACGAAGCGGTAACCCACGCCGCGCACGGTGAGCAGGTGGCGCGGGCGCGCGGGGTCGTCCTCGATGTAGCGTCGCAGGCGCACGATGAAGTTGTCGATAGCGCGCGTGTCGGTGTCCTCGTTCAGGCCCCAGACCTCCTCGAGCATCTGCTTGCGGGACACCGGCCGCCCTTCGTGCTCGATCAGGTAGCGAAGCAGGTTCGCCTCCATCAGCGTCAGCGGAAGAACCTTGTCGCGGACACGCAACTCCTGAAGATCGAAATGGACGGATTTGTCCTGGAAGCTGAAGATATCCCGGACGGAGGTGCGCAGCCAGTCGCGGCGGCGCAACAGGCCGCGAATGCGCGCAATCAGGATCGCCAGCTCGAAGGGCTTGGTGAGGTAGTCGTCGGCGCCGGCGGCGAAACCCCGCAGCACGTCGTCGGGATGGCCCCGCGCCGTGAGGATCAGGGTGGGGACAAAGTGCCCGGCTTGGCGCATTTCCGAGACCACCGCGAAGCCATCCTTGCCGGGCAGCATCACGTCCAGGACCACCACGTCGAAGCCGGGCGAACCCGCCGTAACAAGCGAGAGCGCGGCCTCTCCGGTCTCGACCGCGGTCACCTCATAGCCTTCAGCCTCGAGGTTGAAACGCAGCCCGTCCGCCAGGTGCCGCTCGTCTTCCACTACCAGAACGTGGCTCATTTCACAACCGGAAGCTCGAGCACAAAGGTGCTCCCCCGCCCCGGCCCCTCGCTCTCGGCCCAAGCCCGGCCGCCGTGCCGCTTGGCCACAGAGCGGACAATGTAGAGCCCCAGCCCGGTTCCCCTGACGCTGGCCGTGAGCGGACCGGGCACTCGATGAAAGCGTTTGAAGATGCGCCGGAGATCGGACTTCGGAATCCCGGCGCCCTGGTCGCTCACACGGACCGTCGCGAACCCTCCGTCCAGCGCGGCCGTCTCCACCAGCACCCGCGGATCGTCACGGGAATACTTGACGGCGTTCTCGATGAGGTTGGAAACTGCGGCCCGTACCTCGTCCACATCCCCCAGAATCCGCGCCGGCGGACCCGGCCGGTACGCGAGCGCTTCCGGGGAGACGTGATGGATCGTACGGGCGTATGCCACACATCCCTCCACCACGCCCCCCAGGTCGAAAGTCGAGAAATTAAGGCTGCGGCTGGGCAGGCCAACGCGGCCGGCGCGCAGGATCTGCTCGATGCTCGCCAGCAGGCGGTCGCTGTCCTCGAGCATGGTGCGGTAGAACTCGCGGCGCTTGGCTTCATCGACCGCGCGCGTCTCGAGCGTCTCGAGGTAGAGGCGAATGGAAGCGACCGGCGTTTTCAGCTCGTGAGTGACGGCGTTGATGAAAGCGTCGTGCTGCTCGTTGCGCCTGATTTCCCGCACCAGGAAGGTGGTGTTCAACACCACACCGCCGATGATCGTCGCCAGCAGCAGCACGCCCAGGAACAGCAGGATGCCGGTGCGCCAGTCGAGCAGCACCCAACCCACGTAGAGCAGCAGGCTGACGGCAATCAGCAGGACGCCGAGAGCGATGAAGAACGCGATGGATTTGCGCCGTCCGGCGACGACCACGCTTTCAGCTTATGCCGATGCGACGGTCTGGTGCTGGGGCAGGGCGGGAAGGAATGTGCTGGGCGCCTCGCGGCCCGGTAGCGGAGTCGTAACGCGCGCCGCGTGAACCGCTTTCGCAACGCCCAGGCGCTTCAGCAGCCGGATCGTGATCCAGGTGGGATCGAATTCATACCATGCCAGTCCGTGCCGCGCCGAGGTGGGATGCGCGTGGTGGTTGTTGTGCCAGCCTTCGCCAAAAGTCAGGAGTGCGACCCACCAGTTGTTGCGGGAATCGTCGCCGGTGGCGAACCGGCGCCGGCCCCACATGTGCGTGGCGGAGTTGACCAGCCAGGTGGCATGCAGACCCACCACCACCCGGACCGCTACGCCCCAAAGCATCATCGGCAGGCCGCCGATCGCGAACAGCAGGACGCCAAGCGCGATCATGGGGACCCAGTGGTAGTTATTGAGCCACACGTAGAAGGGTTGCCTGGCCAGATCGGGCGCGTACTTCGACATCACGCGGGTGTTGTTGTGGTTCGTTTCTCCGTAGAGGATCCAGCCGGCGTGCGCCCACCAGCCGCCGTCGCGCGGCGAATGCGGGTCGCCCGGCTGGTCGGAGTTCTGGTGGTGAATGCGGTGTGTGGCGACCCAGGAAATCGGGCCGCCCTCGAGCGTCAGCGCGCCGCAAATCGCGAACAGGTATTCGAGCGGCCGCGGGACCTTGTAGGACCGGTGGGTGAGCAGCCGATGGAATCCCATGCTGATGCCCAGGCCGGTGCAGAACCAATACAGAAAGACCGCGGTGGCGAAGGCTTTCCAATTAAACATGAAGAGCGCAGCGACGGCGCCCAGGTGGAACAACACCATCACCAGGGTTGTTGGAAGGTTCATCCTCTGAGTAGCAGGCATCCTTCTTTCAACTTAACAGAGGCGCGTCCGGCCATCTGTAAGACTTGTGTAATTTCGCCGACGGCCGACGGCTGGCGGCTGAGGGCTGGGTACCTCGGGGCGGCCGCCTTGGCGCACCTGTATCTCGGGCTCCTCCGATCGCGTCTCGCTCGGCTGTGGAGCGAGAAAAGCGGGCTAAAGGAACGGGCCTCTCCAGCCGATTACATGGGGTGTGGGACTGCGCGCCTTCCTACCAACGTTCAAGCGGGAGCCGGACGTACAGGAGCCGGGCCCCCCGCCCGTGGCGACGGCGGCCGGCCTCGCCGGATGGATTCGCGCGGGGATGCGATTCGATGTCCGCCGGATGTCCAGGGATGACTTGCGCGAAATGGCGTACGAGCTACTCGCCGGCGGGGCAATCAGCATGCCCGACCTGCGCCTTCTGGCGCTCGATCCGGTTACCTCCGCGCCGCATTGGCCGGGCTGGAACACCTTCGAAACACCCGGGGAGCCCGACGCTCGGCGGGACTGGATAGAAGAAATCGCTGCGCGCATCCGGAAAGGCCATCCCGAGTGCGCCTATATCGGCTATTTGCAGTTGCTGCTCTCGTTTCTGACGCGCGTCGAGGCGGCGCGTCAGCAGATGGCGCGGGCCGTGCAGCCGGCCGCCGCCGCCCCGCAGCCCCTCCGGCCAAGGCTGACGCTGGCGCGGCCGGCGCCAGCAAGGCTCACTTCCCCGCTCCCCTCAACGTGACAGCGAGGCTCGGAGAAGCGCGCCAGCCTCGGGACGGACAGGGTGGCCGACGCATTCTGGCGCCAACCGTGCGGCCCGGCGAGGCGTGTTAAGATATGGAACTGGCCGGTCTTGTTGGGAGGTCGTCTAACGGTAAGACGGCAGCCTCTGGAGCTGCTTATCGGGGTTCGAATCCCTGCCTCCCAGCCACATACCAAGAAGCCCGTGGTGGCCGCCGAAGCGGGCCGTTGGCTGACGAAACGCCGCGAACCAGCGCTGCGTCACGGTTTCGGACCATGCGCACCGTTCTGCTTCTCGTTCTTCTCGCTCCCACGCTGGCAGCTCAGGACCGTACCACGGCCGCGCCCATCGACGGCAGAGTCGGCCAGTTCCGGTACGCTTATCACTTCGATCACAACGCGCTGAGGGACTGTCTCCACATCGGCGGCGTTCTGATCGCGCTGACGGACTCCGGCAACCTGCTGCGCTTCGATGCCGCAACTCTGAAGATGACCGGCCAGGAAGTCGTTCGCGGGCGCGGCATCGCCATCGCGCCCGGGGCCAACGGGCGCGTTCTTGTGGGGACGCGGGCGGGGCGAGTTTGGGAGGTAGATCCGGCGACTCTGGCGGCGGAGCTGCTGTTTGAGACGCCTGGGGAAGTGATGTGGCTGGGCAGCGGAGCGGGAATGATCGTTGCGGCGGTGGATGGGCGGGCCGACCCGTGGCCGTGGCCCGGAGAGAAGGACGAGCACTTCATGGCGCGATGGCGGCGGCTGGAAGTCGCGCGGGGCAAGGGGCTGTCAGTGGTCGTCAGTCAGAACGGGCGACAGCGGGTGATCCCGTTTGCACAAACGGACATTGCCACGCCGAGCGCCTTCCTGCTCGACGCCGGGGCGCGTCTGTGGATGGGAACGGACAAGGGCGAGTGGGGCGGCGAATATGCCGAGCTCGATCTCCGGAACGGCAAGATCAAGACGGTCAAGACCGACCTGGGAGTCCTTGGATTCCTGCGCGCGGCCGACAGGCGAGTGTTGGTATACGGCGGGACGTCGCACATGGGGTTCGACCACGGCTTCATTGGCCGCGTTGACGGAGGCCGTCTGGAGAACTTGCGGCAGTTCGGAAGTCGGCCCGATTGGGCGGCGGCTCCCCCAGAAATCGCGAAAATCCTGGGAGGCCGGTTGGCCGGGGAGCCCGACGCACCAATCGATTTCATGCTTGAGGACGGCGAGGCAGGCACTTTTTGGGTGCTGTCGGCGCATACGCTCTATCGCGCGAGCGGCGATTTCTCAAACTGGATCAAGGTCGCCGATCTCCGTGCGCGGTGGGTTGCGGGAAGGGCGTATTCGATGGGCAGCACGCCGACCGTACGTTCGCTCGTTGCTGGTCCGCGCACGAAAGAGTTGATCGCCGTGATGAGGCTCGATGGGCTGGCTCGCATCGTCGGCGGCAAGGTCGAGCCGGTCGCGTTCGACAGCGAGATCGAGGCTCCGATCATCGAGGTGTGGAACACCCAGATCGGCACGGTGTTCGTGATGGCCGATTCGCTGCACGCAGCCTGGCGGCTCACGGACGGTCGCTGGCAAAGGCTGGAGTTTTGTGCGGCGCACGACGGTATGGGCTGGTATGATGCCGGGCCGCTGGCTGCGGATTCGAGCGGCATCATCGGTTTCTGCGCGGAGGGAAGCGCTCCTGGAATGCGAGACCTGACTCGGGTGCGGGCCGAAGGCGCTACCGAGGTACTGCGCACGTGGAAGGAACAGCGCGGCTACCTCGACCGCTGGTTTCTGGAGAAGCTAGGAGGGCGGCTGTTCAGGTCGCTCGGGGACGAGTTGGAGGTGTGGGACGGCAAGGCTTGGCAGCGTGCCGGGCACCTCGTAGAGCCATCGCCGGCTGATACCAAAAGCGTTCTCTACGGCCGGCAGTTTGTGCCGTTAGGGAAGGCGGCGGGAGCGGCAGTGTACTTCGACGCGCAGTGGGGCGAACTGGCGCGACTTGCCGACGGGCCGGGAGGCGTCGAGCTGGCACCGCTAGCGGGGGCGGCGGCACACGGGTTGACGAACGTTTTCGACGCGGTCGCGGATCGCGACGGATGGGTGCTGATGGCGGCGGTCAAAGGGCTGTTTCGGTTTCGACTGGAGGGTAGCGATGTCGAGCGCATACCGGGCCCCAAGACCAACGAGGAGCTGAGGAGTCTGTGCCGCGACGCGCAGGGGCGGCTGTGGACGGCGGGCGACGGCCTCTACGTCTCAGCGGACGAAGGACAGCATTGGGAAGCCGCCGACTTGCCGATTCTCGGGCGCACGTACACGAAGCGTGTGCGGGCGAATCCGGCGGACGCACGCGGCATCATTCTCGCGCTCTACGACCGGGGTGTTGTTTTTGTGGGACGGTAGGGATGAAGTAACCGTCATCCTCGCCAGTCTCCCGTTCGCACAGCTCACGGCGGGCAGCTACCTCGACGCGAACACGACAGTGGATTGCAGCTTCTCGACCGTGCCGTCTGCCTTGAGCAGTACACTCCAACGACTCAGCGTCGGCGTCCCCTTGCAGCGGGGCGGACCCCGCCAATCACCTGAGGGCCGCGGCGCAGTTGGCTTGCCGGCCTAGAAACGTCCGAAACGTGTCTATGGTGTCCAGCCAAAGCCCCGCTTTTGAATCCAAGGAGTTAGCACCCGTCCGCTTGAGCCGCGCCGCAATGTCCACAGCCTCCGAACCGGCCGGCGCGAGGCGATTGCGGACCGGGGTCGCTCCCAGCGTGTGCCAGGAACGCGCGCCGCTGTCCCAGAAGCGAACAAGCCGGCGGGGATCGACGCCCGGAAAGCCTTGATTTCGCTGGCCGGGGCTCGCGGCGTGAGAATTGCACATTTCGCACCGGTTTGTCATGCTGACCTCCCTCAAGCACGCGTTCAGGGTCCTGCGGAAGGACCCCGGCTTCACCGTCGTGGCGGTTTGCTCGCTGGCCCTCGGCATTGGCGCGACCTCGGCCATGTTCAGCTTTGCCGACGCCCTCTTGCTGCGGCCGTTGCCGGTGCGGGATGCAGACCGCGTGGTCGCCATCAGCGCCGAGACCACGACGTCGGCGGCGGTCGGCGCCAATACGGCCATCTCTTATCCGGATTACGCCGACTTCCGCGACCGCAGCCGCAGCTTCGAGGGCCTCGTGGCCGCCTCCAGCGCAACGCTTGGCTTCAGCCCCGGCCCGGGCACGCTGCCGCGCATCAAACCCGGCCAGTACGTTTCTGGAAACTTCTTTCGGGTGTTGGGCGTGGAACCGGCGCTCGGACGGGGATTCCGGCCGGAAGAAGACCAGGCCGAGGGACGCGATCCAGTGGTGGTGCTCAGTCACGGTTTCTGGGTCAGCCAGTTCGGCGCAAGCCCGTCGGTTCTCGGTTCCCGAATCCGGCTGAACGGGATCGACCTCACGGTTATTGGAGTGGCGCCCGCCAGTTTCACGGGCATTGATGGGCGGCCCGCGGTGTATCTTCCGCTGGCCATGGCGCCGCGGCTGGGACAGAACGATCTGCATCGCCGGGACGTGGCCTGGCTGTCCGTCCTCGGCCGGCTGAAGCCGGGCGTTAGCGTGGCGCAGGCGCGAGCCGACATCGGGATCCTCGCCGCCGGGATCGAGAAGCTGCATCCGCAGAGCGACGGCGGCCGGCGGATCCAGGTGCAGACCGAATTCCAGCTTCGCGTCGAGCAGTCGCCGCCGACGGCGGCCATGGTAATCATGCTGGCTCTGCTGGCGCTCGCGGTTCTGGCGGTGGCGTGCGCTAACGTGGCGGGTCTGCTGCTGAGCCGCGCTCGGGCGCGCTCGCGGGAGATTGCGGTACGTCTGGCCATCGGCGCCAGCCGCAGCGCCATCGTCCGGCAGCTTCTGCTGGAGAGCCTGCTGGTGGCCGTTGCCGGGGGCCTGGCGGGCATCCTGGTGGCCGATGCGGGCGCCGAGTTCTTCGCCCACATTCCGTTTCCGAGCGACCTGCCGTGGTCCATCGGCACCAAGGTCGACCTCCGGGTCTTGCTTTTCACGCTGCTGGCTTCGGTGGTGAGCACACTGCTGTTCGGGCTTGCGCCCGCGCTTCGGATTACGCGGCCGGACCTGGTTCCGGCGCTGAAGGCGGCCGATGCGGACAGCGGCGGCAAGCGGCGCCTGTGGGGCCGCAACACCATGGTGGCGAGCCAAGTGGCTCTCACGCTGGTACTGCTGGTGACGTCGGCCGTTCTGGTGGAGGGCTTTCGGTACGAGATGGCCCAGGGGGTGGGCTTCCGCCCCGACCGTCTCTTCATCACCAGCTTCGACACGCAAATGGCCCGCTACTCGCAAGGTCAATCGCAACTTTTCTATAAGCGCCTGCTGGAACGGACCCGCTCGGCGCCGGGCGTGCGATCGGCGGCTCTCGCCTCCAGCCTGCCGCTGTGGAGCTGGGACAACATCGGCGTGGTTCCGGAAGGCCGGCGGTTGCGGCCAGGCGAGCAGGCGCCCACCGCGTTCGACTATACCGTGAGCGAAGGCTACTTCAGCACACTGGGAGTTCGCATGTTGCACGGGCGCGCTTTCCTGGAATCGGATGGGGAGAACGCGCCGCTGGTTGCGGTTGTGAACGACCACCTGGCAAATCGCTACTGGCCCAAAGGAGACGCGCTCGGCAAGCGGTTCCATTTGAGCGGCACGAACGGGCCGCTGGTGGAGATTATCGGCATTGCGAGAGCGGCGAAGACCTTCTTCATCTCCGAACCCCCGGCGGATGTCGTCTACCTGCCTTTCCGGCAGCACGCCTGTCCCGGCCTGACGCTGGTGGCCGAATCGAGCGCCGCGAATGCCGCGGCCATCGCTCCCGTAGTGCGGGAAGTTGTGCAGCGGCTCGACCCGGACATGCCGGTCTTCTACGTTCGCACCATGCAGGAGTTTTACACGCAGCGCGCCGTGAAGCTGCCGCACCTGATCGTCGAGATGGTGGCGGCCATGGGTCTGATGGGGCTGCTGCTGGCGATCGTCGGGCTCTACGGGCTGGTGGCCTACTCGGTGAGCCGGCGGACGCGCGAGATCGGCATCCGCATCGCCATCGGCGCGGACCGGCAGAAGGTGGTCCGGATGGTGCTTGGGCAAGGGCTCACACTGGGCGCGGCCGGAGTGGCGGCGGGTCTGGTGGTGAGTCTGTTCGCCTGCCGTGCGCTTACCTCGGCCACATGGTTCTTTTCGTTCGATCGCATCAATCCTCTGATCTTTGTCGCTATCCCGCTGCCGCTGCTGGCCGCGACGGCCCTGGCGGCGTGGGCGCCGGCGCGGCGGGCCTCGCGGGTGGATCCGATGCGGGCGCTGCGGGATGAATGAGGACGGCCGCGGTTTGCCTGGAACCCCGCCGCGGCCCGTCTCGTCTGGGACTAATGGACCCGAAACACATGACTACTCGAATTCTGCGCCTCTCCCTCGTGATGCTTGCCCTGACTGGGTTTTCCCTCCAACTCGCCGGGCAGCCCGCCGTTCCGAAGCTGAAAGAAGAGATGCGGCTGCCGTGGTCGCGCGGCGACGAGCGCTTCATCCGCCACTGGCTGGTGTTGAGCGACCTGCCGCTGGCCGGCGGCTTCGACAAGGACTGGCTGGCCGCCCAGGGCGGCGAGACCGCCATCCATCCGGTCGAGAAGATGGCCGTCAAGCTCCCAGATGGCAAGACCCTGCAATGGCGCTCGGTGGTCGCATGGGGCGATGAAGTCGATTTGTCGAACGGCCCCGGCCTGAAGCGCGACCTCATCGCGTACGCCTTCGCCACGGTCCGCCGCACGCAGGCCGGCAAGGCGGTGTTGAGCCTGGGCAGCGATGAGAGCGTCCGCGTCTGGCTGAACGGAGCGCTGGTGCTCGACCGGCGAACCACGCGCCCGCAAACGTTCGACGAGGACCGAATCGCAGTAGACATGAAGGCCGGCGAGAACACGCTGCTCGTGAAATCCGAGCAGCGTATAGGGCCCCAAACCATCTCCGCAAGGGTACTCGAGCCGGGCACGGTTCCCGCGCGCATCCAGGAAATTGGCCCTTCTTTGCGGGAATCGACGCCGGGCTCGCTCGTCGTCACCACCGACGTCAACGGAGATCGCGCCGCCCTGGACAGAGTGACGGTCCAGGTGGTTGGCGCTGGAGGTAAGGTGCTCGCCGAGAGAATCGCGCGGCGTGGCGAGCGGCTCGGCTTCGACCCCGCAGGCTGGCCGGACGGCGCTTACGAGGTCCGTTGCACCACGCACCGGCCGAGCGGCTCGCTCTACGCCACGCACCTGGCCTGGTATAAGGGCGACGCCGTGGCGCACGCCCGGCGGCTTCTGGCGGCGGCTCAGGCCGACGATCTAACGCCGGCAGGCTTCACCATCAAGATGCTCGCCGACATGGTGCTCGACCGCCTGGACACGCGGGACCTGGACAAAGTCACCGGCAATCCCTGGTGGGCCATCCATTCGCCTCTCATGGAATTCGAGGAGCTGCAATTGGAGGCCAAGGGCGTCACGGCGCTGGCGAGGCCGTACGGCTTTGTGCGGCTGGCGTATCGGGACGAGGTGGACGGCTCGCCGCAATTCTGCCCGGCGTATCTGTCCGGCGGCTACGACCCGGCGAAGAAGTGACCGCTGGTGGTGAAGCTGCACGGCTACAACCCGGCCAACCCCGAATACGTGCGCTGGTGGGGCGTCGATTCACGCCACCACGTTCTGGCCGACACCGAATACAACGGCCATCAGGGAGTCATCTACGTGGAGCCGCACGGCCGCGGGAACACCCAGTATCTCGGCATCGGCGACCAGGACGTCGTGCGCGTCATCCAACTCGCGAAGGAGCGTTTCCACATCGACGAGGACCGCGTCTACCTCACCGGCGATTCGATGGGCGGCTGGGGCACCTGGAACGTCGGCACGCGGCACCCGGACCTGTTCGCGGCCATCGCCCCCATCTTCGGCGGGGTGGACTACCATTCCCAGTTCTCCGAGGAGGCGTTGGCGAAGCTCACCCCGCTGGCCGGCTACTTCCAGGAGAAGCAAAGCTCCTGGTCGATGGCTGAATCCCTGCTCAACGTGCCCATCTTCGTCCATCACGGCGACGTCGATCAGAGCGTGAATGTCGATTGGTCGCGCTACGGCGTGCGCCTGCTTCAGCGCTGGGGATACAACATTCGCTACGCCGAGCTTCCCGGCTACGGGCACGAAGACCTGGGCATCTGGGAGGATCTGTTCAACTGGTTCCTCGAACATCGGCGCGAGGCCAACCCGAGGCGCGTGCGCCTGCACACGGCCGAGCTTCAGAACGCTTCGGCTTACTGGGCCCGGATCGAGCAGGCGGCGCGCCCGGATGACTTCATGACGCTGGACGCCGAGATCATGGACGCAAACACGATCCGCCTCGATACGCGCAACGTTCGGGCCGTGACGCTCTCGCCCGCCCGCACTCTCATCGATCGCGCGAGACCAGTCATGGTCAACTGGAATGGCGTACCGCGCGAAGCCGTTTTCGACGGCGGGCGGCTGCGGCTAGGCGCCGCGGAGGAGGCCGCGGCTCTCCCGGAGAAGAACTCCAGGATTGCCGGGCCGGCCAGCGACGCATTCAACACTCCCTTCGCCATCGTTACGGGCACCAGCGCCTCCGATCCGGCTATGAGGCAGATGTGCGAGCGCAAGGCCGAGGCGCTGGCTACTTGGTGGAAAAACTGGCAGCGGCAATCGCCGCGCGTATTCAAGGATTCCGAGCTCTCCGATGCCGACGCGGCGCGCTATTCGCTGGTCCTAATCGGGGGCCCTGACGCCAACCTGGTGACCGCGAAGCTGGCGGGCAAGATCCCGTTCGAGGTTTCCGCCGACCACGTCAAGATCGGTGCGCGTTCCTTCCCCGTGGCCGACGCGCGGGTGCAACTGATCTATCCGAACCCGCTTAACGGGGAGAGATACGTCCTGATCGTAGCCGCCACTTCCGCCGCGGGGATGTACTTCGTCAACACCAACGAGCTGCAAAATGGGGGCTTCGATTTCACGATTCAGGACGGCCATGTGCCCGGCGCCGCGGGCGGCTCCGCAGCCGACGTCGCAGTGGCCGGCGGATGGTTCAATCGTCGTTGGGAGTTCGAGGACGCGCTCTCCCATCCCGGTGATGCCGCGTTGCGCGACGGGAGCGTTCTAGTCCACGCCCCCGGCTATGGCCGTTCCGTCGATCTCAAGACCCTGGATTCCTACGCGGGAAAGTACGCGGTGGCGCCGAACGTCATCGTGAAAATCGGGCGGGAGGGGAGCCGGCTGACGGTCCAGGTCGCCGGTCAAGATGGTCCCCCGGCCGACCTGCTTCCGATTTCCGACAGCGAGTTTTTCATCATGGAAGGCATGGTGCAGGTCGCCTTTGTGAAAGACGCCGCCGGCAAGACCGTTTCCCTCAAGGGCCAGCAGAACGGCCAGGCGTTCACGGCGAAGAAGGTCGAATAGCGCGGACAGGCCGGAGGCCTGTCCCACGGAGGTTGTATATTGGGGACATACTCCGGGGGACTGGCTTGATGACAAGATCCACACTAATCGGCGCCATCGCGGTCACCGCACTGGCTGCCCAGACTCCGCGCAGCAGAACCGTCTTCATGGAATACTCGGCCTCCATCGGACCGCTCGCGGCCGGGACCGGCCAGGTGGACCTGTGGATGCCGGTCCCGCACGACGATCCGTACCAGCGCATCGCGCGCCTGGAGGTGGCCTCTCCCTACCCCTACCAGATCGATGAGGATGAGATCGGAAACCGCACCCTGCACCTGCGCGTGGACCGGCCCTCGCGCGAACCCATCCGGGTGACGCTGCGCTGCGAAGCAACGCGTCTCGAGCATCGCCAGAATCTCGCGGCCGTGTCCGCTGCGGTGCGCGAAGAGCCGCAGGAACTCGCGCGCTGGATGAAACCCGACCGCCTGGTGCCGCTCGACAATCAGATTCGAGCCTGGGCCAGCGAAGTGGTCGCCGCCGCGCATGCGACTACCGATCTCGACAAGGCGCGCGCCATCTACAACCACGTGGTGGCCACCGTGAAGTACGACAAGAGCGGCAAAGGATGGGGCCGCGGCGACATCCGCTACGCCTGCGAGAACCGCCGCGGTAACTGCACCGACTTCCACGCCATCTTCATCGGTTATGCGCGCGCCGTTGGCATACCGGCCCGGTTCTCGATCGGCCTCCCGCTGCCCGCCGCGCGGGGCGCGGGACAGGTCAGTGGATATCACTGCTGGGCGGAGTTCTACGCCCAGGGCATCGGCTGGGTGCCCGTGGATGCCTCGGAGGCAGCCAAGGATCCCTCGCGCCGAGAGTACTTTTTCGGGGCGCACGATGAGAACCGCGTCGAGTTCTCGCGCGGCCGCGACCTGGTGCTGGTGCCGCCGCAGACGGGCGAGCCGCTGAACTACTTCATCTACCCCTACGCCGAGGCGGACGGCAGACCCATCGAGGTCGAGCGCGCGGTCTCCTATCGCGACCTGCCGCCGGCGGGCGCGGTGGCGGAGATGCTCCCCTGATGCCCGCCTCCGCTCCTTTCGACGAGGGCACGGTGCGCGGCTTTCTCGACCGCCCGGAGGGCGCGTTGCGCGACGGCCTCGTCCTCACGCACGGAGCCGGCGGCGACAGCCGGATGGCGCTGCTCGCCGCCGCGGCGCGGGCCTTCACGGCCGCAGGCGTGTGCGTGCTGCGTTGCGATCTGCCCTTCCGCCAGAAGCGCCCGCACGGGCCGCCCTCGCCCTCGACGGCCGCCGCGGACCGCGCCGGATTAAAAAACGCCGTCGCCGCCATGCAAGCTATCGTGCCGGGCCGCGTCTTTCTGGGCGGGCAGTCCTACGGGGGCCGGCAGGCGAGCATGCTCGCGAGCGAAGAACCGGGGCTGGCCGCGGCGCTGCTGCTGCTGTCCTATCCACTGCATCCGCCCGGCAAACCGGAGCAGCCGCGCACGGCCCACTTCCCTGCCCTGCGCACCCCGTCGCTATTCGTGCACGGGCCGCGCGACCCCTTCGCCTCGACCGCTGAATTGCGGGCAGCGCTGGCGCTGATTCCCGCGCCCGTGGCGCTGGCCGAAATACCGGACGCGGGCCACGACTTGTTGCGCGGCGCCTTCGACGTCGCCGGCCTGGTGGCGGAACCGTTCCGGAAGTTCGTGTCCACTTATTTGGCGGACGGATCGAACTGGTGAATGCCGATCACGACGCCCTCGGTATCCAGGCAGTAGGCCTGGTAGCCGACGCCCGGGATCGCCATCTTCGGCAAGCACACCTGCCCCCCGCAACGGACCACGCTCTTGAGGGCGTCGTCGACCGAGTCCACCGCAATCGTGACCACGGTCGGCGGTGCGCCCTCTTTGCGCAGGATGCCTCCGTTGATCCCGGCTTCGCCCTCGGCGCCTGTCGTCACAAGCCAGTATTCGGCTGGCCCCTTCCCACTTCTTGATCACCCAGCCGAACGCCTGGCGGTAGAATTCCGCGGCTCGATCCGGATTCTGCGCTGCAAGCTCGAAATGAACTACGCGGTGCATGGAGTCCGCCTCCTCGATGCCGCCATTATAGCGGCCTGGGCGGGGCGGAAGGTGCGGGGGCTACTCCGCCGGTAGATGGAGTTGCAGCCCCTTGGCGGCATTGGCCTGCCGCGTGGCGTCCCGATCCACGGCGCTGAGCGGCATCTTGCCGGCCACGCCATCCGCATTCAGGTAGTGCAGTAAGCCGTCCTGTTCCCAGACGGCGACGGCAGGATGTCCCAGGTGGTCCGTACCCACGATGGTAAACTCCGCGGGCGGCCCTTCGGCAGGCTCCGGAGGGTTCGTCTTCGTGTAGTCGCGCACTTCGCCCCGCACAAGCCGCGGCGGCGTGGGGGGCTCGATCGTTTGCGGTACAACCACTATCCTCGGCGTCGCCTCGTACGCATAGTCGTCGCCTCGGTAGCCGTTGTCGAAGCCCGGAAGCCAGTAGCCGTAGCCTCCGCCGAGTGCGCGCCCGGGCGGGCGGCGAGAAGCCATCGGGGACGCGGGCGCCGGAGGAGGAATGCCGGCCGAAGAACCCGGCGCGGCAGGCCCGCCAACACCGCTCCTAACGATTCCGCCTCGTTGCCCGGCAACGGGCAGCCAAATCAGGCCACACAGGGCGCACGCAGAAAGCAGAGCCTTCATATGCAGCCTCCTGTTCGAAGCCTACCGCCGATAGCGGCCAGAAACAAGCCCCTCCGCGTCACTCCACTTCGGGCGCCGGGTCGAAGTCCTCGCCCAGCACCTGGCGCCTCCACCCGTTCCACGCCTCGGGCCCCTGGTACAGGGCTCTGACGTGCTCCTCGTTCGCCATAAGGACTTGTTTATGCGCCGTGCTGGTGCGCCCAGTTCATGCGTTCGACGATGGTGGGCGGCTCGTAGGTCTTGCCGCGCGCCAGGCGCCGCTCTTCGCGCCAGGCGGTCAGCAGCAGCACGGGGCCGAGGATTCCCGCCGAAAGCGCCGCCAACGGTCCCAGCGCGCGCTCGATCTCCTGCCGCAGCACGCGGATCCGCTCGCTCACCGCCGCGTTGGTCTTGCGCAGCTTGCTCTCCATGGCCCACAACGCGCTGGCGTAGACCAGTTTGAGCGATCTGGCTTCGCGCTCGAAGCGGGCCCGTATGCGGGCGTCGGCGCTGTCGCGGTATTGCTTCCAGCCCTCGAAAGTCGTCTGGCAGATGCGGTAAAGGCTCGGGCCGTTCAGCTCGAAGTCGCGCAAGAACGCGTAGTCGAGGAACCTCTTCGAGTCGTCGCGCGAGATGGCGGCGTGGCGGAAGTTGAACTTGAACTGGCCGTGTATGTCGGCCAGATCCACGTCGTCGAGCAGACGGCCCGCGTCGTCGATCTCGCGGTACAGCGGAGTGCCGGGGACCGGCGTGTAGAGCATGAACTGGTGGAAGTCGGTGTTGTGGTGGACGGCATGCTCGATCTCGGCCATGATGTTGCCCGGCGTGTGGTGCTCCAGGCCCACGATGGTGGAGCCCAGCACGCGAATCCCGTGCTGGTGCAACTGGCGCGTAAGCCGCAGCGTGTCCGTGCCCTGGAGCTTGCCGTAGTTGGCCTGCGGCGACTCCAGCCCCATCCAGATCCAGGAGACGCCCAAGTCGACCAGCTCTTCCATGGTGTACTTCTTGATGGCGTTGGCGGACGAAAAAACGTTGAGCTCCCAGCTCTTGCGTTCCTGCTTCATGCGCGCCAGCAATTCGAGAGCGCGCGGCCGGTTGAGCAGGAAGTTCTCGTCCATGATGAAGAACGACTGCATGCCCTGGTCGGATTCGGCCTGGCGCATCACCTCGAACATCTCGTCGCCGGTGCTGAAGAAGTTGATCTGCTTCCCTTTGCCGCCGAAAAACGAGGAGGTCGTGCAGAAGTTGCAACCCATCGGGCATCCCACCGAAGGGATGATGGTGGCCGCCGTGGAGCCGCGAAAATCGGGAAACGGCATGCCGAGAAAGCGGCGGCGGAAGCCGGAGGGAATGCTGGGATGGCAGATGGGAGCGTTTTCGTCCTCTCCCAGGTGCCGCCGCATCCAGGAGATGCCTTCGCCGCGCACGATGTGATCGGCGTCCACCAGGTTCTCGATGCCGGGGGTCGCCGCAACGTGCCCGCCGACTACTATTTCCGATTGGGGCGAGAGCTCGCGCACCATCCGGCACATCTCGCGCACCTTGCCCACGTTGACGATGATCGAAGAGATGCCGACAATGTCGTAACGCTCGGACTGCAACTCGCGGGCGAAGATCTCGCGCGTGGGAAAATCGAGCACCGTGCAGGGTGCCGAGATATTGGCCTGGATCATGACAATGCCCCAGGACCGGTGGAACATACGCAGCGAGAAGGCGCCCTGCGCGCGGGTGACCTGGTTGTGGTACAGCTCCATCGGGTTGATGGAGCGGCTGCCGAACTCGTCGTCCTGCGCGTAGGGGCCGAAAACGGAGGCTAAAAGGACACGGGCACTACTGCCCTTCGGATGAGGCGACAAAGGAACCCTTTCTTCTAAGACGGGGCTGAGGTCTACCAGCGAGGCTCGCGCCGCCGTCCGCCCCCGCCGCCGCCCCCGCCACGGTTGCCGCGGAAACCACCGCCGCCACCACCGCCACCGGGGCCATGGCCGCGTTCGGGCCGCGGCCGGGCTTCATTCACGTTGAGGGCGCGTCCGCCCAGCGCCTGGCCGTTCAGCGCGGCGATGGCGCGATCGGCCTCGGCGCCGTCGGTCATTTCAACGAACCCGAAGCCTCGCGGCTGGCCGGTGTCGCGGTCGCGGATCAACGTAACGCGCTCGACCGCACCGTAATTCTCGAACAATGCGCGAATGGAATCTTCGGTCGCGCCGAAATCCAGATTACCCACAAAGATGTTTTTCACCTTCTCCTAATCTCCTTACGTTGAAACCGGCTTTCGTGGCGGAATGGATCTCGGCCAGTTCGGCTGGACGCTCAAACGCATTTCCAGTGTAGCAGGTCCGGACCCGGAGACAAGTATGCTAGAAAGTAACCAAGGGGCCGGAACGCGGCCCTGGAAACAGGGGGGACTATGACCATCGGCATCATCGGCGCGGGCCACATCGGAGGCACGGCTGCGCGCCTGTTTGAGAAGGCGGGGCACGAGGTGGCCCTGAGCAACTCACGCGGCCCCGCGTCCTTGCGGAGCTTGGCCGCCGAGATCGGCCCGCGGGCGCACGCCATGCGCGTGGAAGACGCGGCGCGGTTCGGCAGCATCGTCCTCCTGGCCGTGCCGTGGCGCACTCCGGAGGCGCTTCCGGCGCCGGAACTGGTGGCGGGGAAGATCGCGATCGACGCCATGAACCCGTACGGTCCGGGAGGTGAAGTGCTCGATCTGGGAGCGACCACATCGAGCGAGGAGGTGCGGAAACGGCTGCCTGGAGCGCGGCTCGTCAAGGCCTTCAACACGATCTACTACCAACACCTGGCCACGCTCGGCAACACCGGCCTGCCGATCGAGGACCGGTATGCCATCTTCTTGGCCGGCGACGACGCGGAGGCCAAGCAGGCGGTGGCAGGGCTGATCGAGGAAGTCGGCTTCGCGCCGGTCTCTACCGGCAGCCTGGTCGAAGGCGGGAGGAGGCAGCAGCCGGGCTCGCCCATTTACAACCACCCCATGACGGCCCGGGAGGCCCAGCGCATCCTTGCTGCTTGGCCGCGCGCGGCGGCGGGGTAGGCGGGCGGCGCGCACGCTTTAGAGGCTGCTGATAAAGTCCCCTCAGGGGTTGGGAGAGGACAAGCTGAAGCTTATCCCACATGGCAAATCAATGACTTGCAGCCGCACGTGGGGCATGCTTCAGCTTGCCCGGGACTTTTTCATGAGCCTCTAAAGCCGTGCGCTACAGCTATTCTGAAGAGTGCCCGCCACTTCGGCAAAGCGTAAACGCAGCCTGCCCCGCCGTCTGCTGGGCTGGTTTCTGGCCCTCGTTGCCGCGTTCTACGGCTGTGCAGCCCTGGGTTTCGTCGCCCTGCGCTGGATCGACCCGCCGTTCACGATGGTGCACGTCCAGCGCCGCATCGAATCGTGGTTTCACCGCGGCGCCTATCGCAAACGCTACTTCTTCGTGCCGCTCGAGAGCATCTCGCCGGACTTCCAGCACGCCGTCATCGCGGCCGAGGACACGCGCTTTTTCCATCACCATGGATTCGACTGGCACGAAGTCCAGGACGCGGTCGAGGACGGCTTGGAGGAGGGCGGCCGAATCCGCGGGGCTTCGACCCTCGATGAGCAACTCGCCAAGAACCTGTTCCTGACCACGAACCGCTCCGTGCTGCGGAAGGGCCTCGAGGTGACCCTGGTGCCGCTCGAAGAGCTGATCCTTCCGAAGCGCCGGATTCTCGAGCTGTACCTGAACGTCGTCGAGTGGGGACCGGGCGTCTACGGAGCCGAGGCCGCGGCGCGCTATCACTACGGCGTGCCGGCGGCGCGCATCGGCCGCGAGCAGGGGGCACGGTTGGCCGCGATTCTGCCGGCCCCGCGCCGCCGTCAGCCGGCGCGCATGAACCCTTATAGCGCGCGCATTCTGAACCGGATGGCACAAATGGGTTGGTGATGGGGCCCATAACAAGTTTCGATTTGAAATCCTCCCCACCCCGGCGTAAGATCGAATCAAGAGCGCGGACCTGACGCAAAGGCTCGCGCCCGGTCACGCCTCCTGTCTGGGCATTTCTCCTTGTCGAGATCGAATCATCGAGGAGGAGTTGCATGCTCAATCGCCGCCTGGGGCACGAAGACATCATGCTGTTTGCCTTGGACAACACGCTGGCTTCGGAGTTGGCCAGCGTCCTTACCTTTGAGAGGCGCGCATTCCGTTCGGCGCCGTTCGATCCCACCGCCGAGGGCGTGAGGGCGGCGGTCCCGGCGGGCACCGCGCTGGTTTTCTGCTCCGCCGATCGCGAGACTTATACCCTGCTGCTGAACCTCATCAAGCAAGAAGAACTGGAACTGCCGGTGGTTGTGGTCAGCCGGCATCCGGAAACCGACGAATGGCTGGACGCTATCGAGGCCGGCGCGGCCGACTATTGCTCGCCGCCCTTCGAGGCGTTTCAGATCTCCTGGATCATCGACAACACGCTCAAATACCGTCAATCGGCCGCGGCATAACCCGCGGGCTCGGTTCGAAACACCAGGAGGTCACTATGTTTCCGTCTGCGAGACGGCACAGGGCCGCAGTGTTCGCGATATGTCTGCTCCTTGCGTGCGCCGCCGCCGCAATCTGCCAGCAGCAGACGGTGCGACTGGGCGGCGCCGTAGTCCAGGAAGGCACGCGGCCGAACGGCGGCCTGATCGCGGAACTCTGCGAGTTGGCGGGCGACAGAGTGGTGAGCCGCGCCATGGTCTCGCCGGCCGGAGAATTCGTATTCGACGGTGTTCCGGCCGGTCAATACAAGCTCAGAATCACGGCCGGGGGTGGCGGAATCCTCGCACAGCCCGCGGTTTCGGCCTCTTCGGGCGGGGCGCCGCTCGAGATTCACCTGGAGGGATCGCCCGCCGGGCGGACGGCGCCGCGCAAGGTGTCGCTGGCGCAACTCCAACACCACGTCCCGCCGCGAGCCGCGCACGAGTTGGCCCGCGAAGTCCGGGCGTTCCAGTCAGGCGATATCCAGGGATCGATTGCGCATCTCAGGAAGGCTCTCCAAATCGATCCGGATTACATGGAGGCGCACAACAACCTCGGGGTGCGCTCATGGCGCTGAATCGGTTCGAAGATGCAGCCGCGGAGTTCCGAAGGGCCACCGAACTGGATCCGGCCGCGGAGAAGGCTTTTGCAAACCTGGCCGGTGCGCTGCTGCTGCTGGGGCGGACCGAGGAAGCCGAAGAGTCCGCGCGGCGGGCCGTCGCTCTCGATCCGGCGCACTTCCTGGGGCATTATGTGCTGGGCCGAGCGCTCGCCGCCGAGGGCAAGAATGGCGAAGAGGCCGCGGCACTAAGCACGCCGGCAAGCGTCCCTCACTAGGGCGGGACAGGTCGCCGCCCCAAGAGGTATGATGATTCGACTTGGGGGTTCCCAATGCGAATCATCCTTCGATCGCCGGGTTGGTGGGTTGCGCTTTCCCTATCGCTGCTGCTGGCTTCATGCGGCGGCGACTCTACCACGCCGTCGCAGCCGGTCCCGATCTCCATCTCGCTTTCCGCGAACTCGTTGACCGTCCTGCAGGACGGCACGCCGGCCTCGGTCACCGTTACCGTCGTGCGGCCGAGCGGCAACGCCAACGCCGTCACGCTGAGCGTCACGGCGGTGTTGGGCCTGGCTGCCCAGATCGCATCGCCCGGAGCGGGCGCGACCGGCCAGGTGACGTTCACCGTCCAGAGCGCCACCGCCGGACCGCACACGGTGACGATCCAGGCCACGGACGGAACGACTAGCGCGACCGCGTCGCTGCTACTCGACGTGGCGGTGGTGGCCACAGTCAAAGCCGCCACCAACACGGACGCCGGATTCCACGGCACGCTCCGGAACTTCATGTCCACGTCCTTCCAGCCGGCCGACTGGGACTACCAGTTCTTCGAGAATAATTCCGGCGCGCCCGCGGCCCTGAGCGCCCTGGGCTCCCAGCACATCCGCCTCCAGCCGGTGTCCGGCGGAACGCCGCAGAAAGCCGACCAGAGCTGGGACTTCACGATGCTCGACGCGATCCTCGATCCCGTCATCGCCAGCGGCGATAAGAGCCCCGAGTTGCAGCTCGCCGTGGCGCCGGCGTGGATGACCGATGCGAGCGGCCACCTGATGCCGGCGCACATCAACGACTTCGCGAACTATGCCGCCAACGTGGTGAAGTACTACAACACCACCACCGGCTTCACGGATTCGCTGGGCGTCACCCACGTTCATTCGGCTGCCAATCCCACGCCCATCACCTGGTGGGGCATTTTCAACGAGCCCAACATCAACGGGCTCGAGCCGGCCGACTACCTGAACCTGTATAACTCCGTCGTACCAGCGATGCTCTCCGCGGGCTCCGTGGTCCCCATCAAATTCGTTGCGGTCGAGCTGTCGGATTGGGGAAACGAGCCTCAAAGGTACCTCCCGACTTTCGTGAATGGCGTGACGGCGCAGGTGGACGCTCTCGGCACGCACTACTACTCGTCGTGCAACCAATCGGACCTCGATTCGACCGTCTTTGCCAGCATTCCCGGCGTGTTTGTGCCGCACGTCCAGTACATCTACCAGCAGTTGCAGAGTGTCCCCAAGCTGGACGGCGTACCGGTGTGGGTGACGGAAAACAACGTGAACGCCGACTGGCAGGGAGCCAATGGATACAGTGAGTGCAATCCTAGCCAGCTCTTCGTCCTGGACCACCGCGGGACCAGCGCGTTCTTCGCGGCCTGGCGGCCGTACCTGTTTTCCCAGTTGGGACAGGCGGGCATCGAGGGCCTCTATCACTGGGATTTCGACGCCGACGCCCAGTACAGCGAGGTGGACTACACTTCGGGGAGTACGTACCTCAGCTATTGGGTTGACTATTACTTAACGCGGTACTTTCCTTTCTGCGATCCCGGCGCGCCCGGCTGCATCGGCTCCGGCTCGACGATCCTCCAGTCGTCCACCACGGAACAATCGGGCACACAGAGTGTCGAGCTGCTGGCGACGAAGAATCCCGATGCCTCGGTCGTGGTGATGGTGTCGGATCATGCCGTCAATGCGGCGTCGGACGACAACGGCCCGGGCCAGGCACGCACCGTTGTGGTGGATGTCTCCGCGCTGGGACCGTTCCCCAGCGGAAAGCAGATGACGCTGGACGCGAACACGGACCCCATCGCCGGGCCTGCCGCCACCAACTTTTCGCCCGCCTCCCAGATGACCGTCCGGCTGGGAGGTTATGGCACGGCCTTTCTGACATTCGACCCGGCCGCTGCGCACGTGCGACCTGCCGTGGCGCTCGCGGAGGTTACCAGTGCGCAATGGGCTCCCCTCGTTTTCGAGGCCGCGCCGGACCAGCCGGCCATCTCGATGACGGTCGCGCCGGCAACCATCGCGCTCGGCGAATCCGCCAGGATCGCCTGGGCCGCAACGAATGCGGACTCCTGCACCGGCTCGGACAACCTCACGGGGACTCAGCCGGTCAAGGGCTCGATGACCTTCACCCCGATGCTCCCCGGCTCCTACACGGCCACCGTGACGTGCTCCGGCCGAGGAGGAACCACCACGGAATCTGCGGCGGTCGAAGTGAAGGTATTGTGATGGTCGTCACTTCGAGGCCGGCTCTTGTCCGGCGACCGTCTCGCCGGGCTTGAGAAGCGTAGGCTTCTTGGGCTTGGCGGCGGCATCTTTGTCCTCCTTCTTCTTGGCCGCGACCTCGTCGGGCGTCATTTCTGCCTCGCGTTCCTTTTGCTCCTTCTTCAGGCGGTCGGCGACTTCCGAGGAGCGCTTTCCGAGGTCCTCGCGGGCTGTGTCCAGCGAATCGCTGGTGGCCTGGATGGCCTGGGAGAGCACGAACTCGTAACGGGCCAGGTCGCTGGGCTGGCCGTCGCGAATCTTCTCGAGCGCCGGCAGAAACCCCTTCTCCGCCGCCGCGACGGTCTTGGTTCCCACGCTGATATCGGCCTTGCGGGCCAGCGCGTCGTCGGAAACGGTATCGATGGCGTCGATGATCTGGCTGTACTGGTCGAGCAGGTCGTGCATCAGGGCGGATCGGCCGGGCCGCGACTCCTTGACGAGCTGCTTCACCTGGTCCAGACGCTGCCGGGCAAAATCGATGTAGAGCGCGAGCCGTTGGTTCGGTTCCTGGGCCAGGCGCACCTGTTCGATCTCGCTTTCGGTCAGAAAGTCGCGCTCGGCCGCCAGCGGCGCCGCCGCCGCCGACAGCAGAACCAGGCCGAGCAAAGCTCTGTTCATGACGCTACTCCTTCTTCTCTCCGCCCATGATGCCTTCGAGCAGGCTCTCATGCACCTTCTGCACCACGGCGCGCACTTTTTCGAGCGCGTCGCGGTCGTCCACGCTCATTTGCTCCCGCAGATCGTCGATCCGCCGCAACAGCCCGCGCGTTTCGATTTCGGCCTTCTTGAAGTACTTGGGGCTCCGGCTGGGGATTTTGTGGGTCTGCAGGAGCGAGTCGTAGGCCAGCTCGACGGACGCGGAAACCTCCAGGAGCGAGGCGCCGACCTGCTTCATGTCGCCCTGCGCAAGGTAGGCGTCCCGCGCCGACTGCAGAGCCCGGGTGGCGTTGTCGAGCGCCAGGCCGGAACGCTTTTCGAGATTCGGTTCGGCCTTGGCCGCGTCCAGACTGGCCCATCCCGGCGCCGCCGCCAGCATCGCAAACGCCATTGTCAGGCGGATCAAAGTTCTCACCTCTTCTGGAGATCCAGCTCCAGGATACGGATGCGTTGCCGCGCCTGAAACTCCTGGTTGGGAAACTCGCCCTTGCTGACGGCCAAGAACTTCTGGTACTCCGCGATGGCGTCTTTGCGTTCGTGGATCCGGTCGAGCACCATGGCGCGAAAGAAGTAGTCGCCGGGGATCTCGGCCTTCAGCGCCCGGACGTGGTCGAGCGCCGCCAGCGCCTGCGGGTAGTTCTCCAGCATGACGTCCACGCCGGCCAGCTCGTTCCACGCCTGGGCCCAATCGGGCTTGGCCTGAGCAACGCGCGCGAACTGCTCGGCCGCATCGGGGAAGCGGCGCAGGTCGCGCAACTCGCGGGCGTAGGACATGCGCAGGTCCAGGTCCGCCGGCGCCGCCTCGACCGCCGCCGCCAGGAGGGGCACGGCCTTTTCGGGCTCGTTGCTCTTGCGATAGGCCTGGGCCAGCGCCAGCCGATTGGCCGAAGTCGGCGATTGCTTGACGGCCCATTCGAGGTGCGGAATGGCGTCGGCGGCCTGCCCGGATTCGAGCAGTAACAGGCCCAACTGCTCGCGCGCCGCGGCATCGTCCGGAAACTCACGGTAGAGCGCGATGGCCTCGGCCTTCCGGTCCGCCTTTTCGTAGAGGTCCGCCAGCTCGAGCAGGCTGTCCCGGTACGAGGGACTCAGCTCGGCGGCGTGGCGAAAATGCGGGTCCGCATCCGCCAGGCGGTTCTGCCGGGCCAGCGCCCGCGCCAGCCCCAGCTCGGCCGGAGCCGACTTCGGATCGAGTTCCAGCGTGGTCTGGTAAGATTGCCCGGCCTTCTCGAGGTCGCCTGTCGAGAGTAGGGCCAGCGAGAGATACAGGTGCGGGCGCGGCTCCTTCGGCTTCTGGCCCGCGGCGGCGTCGAGATACGGCAGCGCTTCGGCCGCACGCTTCTGGCCTAGCAGCAGGATGCCCAGGTTGAGTTCGGCCTCATACACGCCCGGCTGCAATTCCAGGACCTTCTTGTATCCCTCGACCGCCTCTGCGGTCTTGCCGAGCATGGTGTTGGCCAGCGCCAGGTTGAAAAGCGCGGTGTAATCCTTCGGATCGGCTTCGACGGCTTTGGTGAATTCCTGCGCGGCCAGGCCGTAGTTCTTCGCGTCCAGCGCCTTCAGTCCCTCGGCGGCAGGATCTTCGGCCGCCACGCCGCTCAGCGACAAAGACAGCCACACGACCGCGGCAAGCCACCGCATACCTATATTCTAGTCCGCGCGCCGAGAGGCCACCGCAAACGAATCAGAGCCACGAGCCCGCCAGCCAGGATCAGATTACTGGGGAACCCGCAGCCCACTCCGAGGGGGCTGATCCCGATCAAGAAGAGCGCCGCGGCCACGCAACCCAGCCGGACATATTCCGTGACATTCACCAGGATGGTCGCAGCCACGATCAGCTGCCACACCGCCAGCGCCAGGATCAGCCTGCCGGGCGCCTGGCCCAGCGCGCCGTAGATCAGGTCCTTGTACAGTCCGACGGCGTGGGGTCCGAGCCCTTTCACGTAGATCTGCGGATCGAGCAAGGCGAGCGTTGCGTTCACCAGGCTGGAGGCGATGAACCCGCCGCCGGCCACGATCCGCGCCGTGTTGGGCCGGTAGAGGGCGAGCACGAAGAAAGCGACGCCAAACGCATTGGCAACGAACAGCAGCAGCAGCAATTGAGACGCCATGGGGACGATTCTACTTCGTTCAGCGCGCCCGTGGGGGGAGGCGGCGAGCTGGAGCGGCGGCTACGTGACCGGGCTTCGACCCGGCCTCTTGACCCGGATAGCTCAACCTGGACTGTGAAAGAATCCTGAGGACACACCTGTGTGCCGTTGTGCTCCGCGAGCCCGGAGTCTCCCCGGATTCCTTCGCAGTCACACCCTTTTGTGGGTATTGCCTGTTGATACTTGGGGGTACCAGGACTCACAAATGTTGGTATCAGTACTCACAAACCTCGGCTCCTACACTTTTAAAAAGAGGCAAGTAGATGTAGAATACGACTTTCGGATGGGGGCGAGAAGCGGAGCTCCTGGGCAAACGTGGTGGAGTCCGCCCGATGCTCCGACGGGTGTTCCAGTGGCCAGGGGAAAGATCTTGGTCGTTGACGACGAGCCGTCTGTGCTGCGACTCGTAGTCTGGATGCTTGAAGGCGCCGGGTACGACACTGTGAGCGCGCCAGGGTCAATGCAGGCGCTCGAAATCTTCCAGGCCCAGCCGCACATCGACCTTGTCGTCTCTGATGTTGTCATGCCCGGAATGCACGGGCCGCAACTCATGAAAGAGATCAAGCGCCTATCGCCTTCGATCCCGGTCATGCTGATCTCGGGTTGCGTGCCGGAGCGGGAGCTTCCCCCGGACGTCCCATTCGTTGCGAAGCCCTTCTCACCTCGGCAATTGCTGGCGACGGTGGAGAGGGTTCTGCAGGAGTCCGCCGGCACCCGCAGGGAGCCTAGACCCGTGCGCCGGGAGGGTGAGATGCCGCGCATACGCAACGACGCGGCGTGACGCCGCTTACGAAGCCGCCCGCACCATTCGCTGCAGAAATCGCCCCGTATACGATTCCGCCACCGCCGCCACTTGCTCGGGCGTGCCCTGAGCGACGATGCGGCCGCCGCGCTCGCCGCCTTCCGGGCCCAGGTCGATGATCCAGTCCGCGTCGCGGATCACTTCCAGGTTGTGCTCGATCACCACCACGCTCGCTCCGTTCTGAATCAGTTTCTGAAAAGCGTCGAGTAATTGCGCGATATCTTCGAAATGCAGGCCGGTGGTGGGCTCGTCGAAAATGAAGAGCGTGTTCTCGCAGGAGGCCTGCGCCAGGTGCGCCGCGAGTTTGACGCGCTGTGCCTCGCCGCCCGAGAGCGTGGTGGCAGATTGGCCCAGACGCAGATAACCCAGCCCTACCTGCGCCAGCACCTTCAGTTTCGTGACCAGCCGCGGTACGTCGCCGAAGAACAGCAGCGCTTCTTTCACCGTCAGCGCGAGCACTTCGTGAATGTTGAGCCCGCGGTAACGGATCTCGAGGATGCCGCTCTTGTAACGCGTGCCCTTGCACTCGTCGCACACCAGCTCGACATCGGCCAGGAACTGCATCTCGACCGTCACGGTGCCATCGCCCTGGCAGGTCTCGCAACGGCCGCCGGGAATATTGAAGGAGAAATGGCCCGCCGTGTAACCGCGTCGCCGGGCTTCGGCCGTCGAGGCGAATAACTCGCGAATAATATCGAAAGCCTTCAAGTAAGTGACCGGATTGCAGCGCGGCGTGCGGCCGATGGGCGATTGATCCACCAGCACCGCCTGCGCGATCTTCTCCGCGCCCGCGATGCGCTTCAGGGCCAGGCCCGCCGGGCGGCCTCGCGCCGGGTCCGGCTCCTCCTGTTCCACCACGCCGGTCTTGTGCGCGGCCGCCAGCGCCTTGTACACCACCTCGTGAACCAGGCTCGATTTCCCCGAACCCGAGACGCCGGTGACGGCCACCATCATGCCCAGCGGAATCTCGACGTCGATGCCCTTGAGGTTGTGCGCCCGGGCGCCGTAGACCTTCAGCACGCGCTTGGGATTCACCGCGCGCGGCGACCGCGCCCGCTGGGCTTCGCGCTCGCCCCGGAGCCAGGCCGCGGTCAGCGAGCCGGCACCGTCCGCCAGCAGTTGCCCGTACGTCCCGGCGAAGATGACCCGCCCGCCGTTCTCGCCGGCGCCGGGACCGAGGTCGACGATGTAGTCGGCCGCGCGCATCACGTCGGCGTCGTGCTCCACCACGATGATGGTGTTGCCGAGGTCGCGCAGTTCTTCGAGGATGCGGATGAGGCGGCCGGTGTCGCGGCTGTGCAAGCCGATGGACGGCTCGTCGAGAACGTAGCAAGCACCCACCAGGCGCGAGCCCAGGCAGGTGGCCAGTTGGATGCGCTGCGCCTCGCCGCCCGAAAGCGTGGAGGAGAGCCGGTCCAGGGTCAGGTAGTCCAGGCCCACGTCGTTGAGGAACTGGAGGCGCTGGCGGATCTCGATCAGGACCTTCTCCGCGATGCCCAGCTCCTCGGGGGCCAGATCGAGGCCGCGGAAAAACGCGTGCGCCTCGGCGATGTTCATGCGCACCACTTCGGCCAGCGTTTTCGATCCCACGCGCACGTAGAGCGCTTCCGGACGCAGGCGCGCGCCGTGGCACACCGGGCACTCCGCGTAGCCGCGGTAACGGCTCAGGAAGACGCGCACGTGGAGCTTGTATTTCTTGGCTTCGAGCCGCTCGAAGAAGGCGCGCGCACCGCCGTACTTCCCCTCTCCGTTCAAAACGAAATCGCGCTCCTCCTGCGTCAGCTCGAACCAAGGCACGTTGAACCGCACGCGGCCTCGCCCATAGCGCTTTAGCGCATCGAGAAAGCCGGTGTACTGCGGCTTGGTCCAGGGATCGACGGCCCCCCGGTCGAGCGAGAGCGACTTATCGGGCACGATCAGGTCGGGATCGTAGTCGATGGTGTTCCCGAAGCCCTGGCAACGCGGACAGGCGCCGAAGGGATTGTTGAAGCTGAACAGCGGCGGCTCGGGCTCGAGGAACTCGATGTTGTCGGTCTTGCAGGCGAACTTCTCGCTGAACCGCATGCTACGCGGCGCGCCGGCGCCAGCCTGCTCGAACACTACCTCGCCGCTCTCGCGGTAGCAGATCTCCACGGAATCGACGATGCGCTGGTGCAGGTCCGGCGCGAGCACGATGCGGTCCACCAGCGCCCACAGCGGCCGCGCGAAATCGATTTCGAGCAGCGACTCGGGGCTCGAGAACTCGAAGGTGCTCCCGTTCTGAAACAGGCGATTGAAGCCCTTCTTCCGCAGCTCGAAGAGGCGGTCGCGCAGCTCCGCCGCGTTCCCCGCCCCGTAGCGCACCGGAAACAGCACATACCAGCGCGAGCCGGCGGGCTCGGCCAGCATGCGCTGGGCCACTTGGTCCACCGTGTCGCGCGCCACCACCTGGCCGCACTTCGGGCAGTAGGTCCGGCCGACACGCGCCCACAGCAGCCGCAGATAATCGTAGAGCTCGGTCGAGGTGGCCACGGTCGAGCGCGGATTGCGCGTGGTGTTCTTCTGGCGGATGGCGATGGGCGGGGCGATGCCGTCGATCTCGTCGACCTCGGGCTTCTCCATCCGCTCCAGGAACTGCCGGGCATAAGCGGACAGCGACTCGACGTAGCGCCGCTGGCCCTCCGCGTAAATGGTGTCGAAGACCAGCGAGGATTTCCCGGAGCCCGAGACGCCGGTGACCACGGTCAGCTTCTCGTGCGGGATCTCGAGCGAGACATTCTTCAGATTGTGGAGTCTCGCTCCCCGAATGACGATGAAATCTTCCACGGGATCCTAAAGCGCGCCCTGGCGCCGAGCCGCTATCATTTCATTTTAACGTGGCGCGGCGAACCCCCTTCAGCACGCAGTCTGCGCTGGCGCGCTTCCGGGCGCGGATCGAGCGCTGGTACGAGTCCGCCAAGCGCGATCTGCCGTGGCGGCGCACGCGCGACCCGTACCGCATTTGGGTGTCGGAGATCATGCTGCAACAGACGCGCGTAGCCGCGGCCGTGCCGTACTTCGAGCGGTTCCTGGAGCGCTTCCCGGATGCGCCGGCGCTGGCCGCGGCCGCGGAAGCCGAGGTCCTGGCCGCGTGGGCCGGCCTGGGCTACTACTCGCGCGCCCGCAACCTGCATCGCGCCGCCCAGGCCATCGCCGCCGCCGGATTTCCGCGCGACTACGACGCTATCCGCGCGCTGCCCGGAGTCGGCGGCTACACGGCCGCGGCCATCGCCAGCATTGCCTTCGGCCTGCCGCACGCGGTTCTCGACGGGAATGTGATTCGCGTGCTCGCGCGCCTGTTGGCGGAACGTGAGGCGGTCGGCTCCGCCGCCGCCAAAGGCCGCCTGCGCGCGCTGGCCGACCGCCTGCTGGACCGCAAGCGCCCCGGCGACTACAACCAGGCGTTGATGGAGCTGGGCGCGACGGTCTGCCTGCCCCGGAGCCCGCGCTGCTCCGCCTGTCCCGTAGCCGCCATGTGCGAGGCGCGGCGCCGCGGCCTGGCGGACCGCCTTCCCGTAAAGGCGCCCCGTGCCACAGCGGTCGTAATCGCGCGCGAGCTGCTCCTGGTCCGCAGGTGCGGCCGCTGCCTGCTGTGGCAACGGCCGCCCGATTCCGGCTCCATGGCAGGCTTCTGGGAGCTGCCGGAAACGGACCAGTTGCCGCAGGCGGCCAGGCGCGAGATCCTGGGGCACGTTCGCCACACCATAATGGACCGTCGCTATGTCGCCGCCGTGATCCGCGCCGAGGTGATGCGGGTTCCGCGCGGCTTCGTCTGGGTGCCCGAGAGCGGGCTCGACGCGCTGCCCCTGAGCACACTGGCCCGCAAAGCGCTCCGCGCCGCAGCCGCGAGATAAACCTCGCCCGTGGCCCACTATTCCTGGTAGAACCCATGACCGTCCTCTCGCGCTGGGCACTGGCGGCGCTCGTTTCGGCCTTGCCGCTAGGGGCCGGCGGCGCCGCCTGCAACCTCGACCAACCCTGCTACTCCACCGCCAGCGTGGTCAACTCCGCGAGCTATGCGACCGGATGGCTCGCTCCCAACACGTTCGCCACCATTTTCGGCTTGAACCTGGCGGACGCAACGCTCGCCGGACTGCCCGGCTCCCAGGACCCCACCGGCACAATCGGGGGAGTGCGGGTTCTGGTGAACGCCCAACCGGCGTTTGTCTCCTACGTTTCGCCGGATCAGGTCAACTTCGTTATCCCTACCGACCTCACCGGCACGACGGCCACGGTTCAGCTTGTGCGCGACGGCTACAGCGGCCCGGCCGTGACGCTCAGCGTGCACGATTCGGCTCCCACGCTTTTCCTCGACCTGGACGCGGTGACGGTCATCGCGACCCACGCGAATGGGAACCTGGTGACACAGCAATTGCCGGCACACGCCGGTGACCCGGTCGTACTCTTCGCCACCGGGCTCGGTCCCTATAACGCGGCGGTGATCAGCGACTTCTCGATCCCGCCGCCGCAGGACTGGATCGCGCGCGCGGCCGAGTTCCAGGTGCTCCTCGACGGCCGGGCCGTGGACAGCAGCCTGATCACATACGTGGGCTCGATTCCGCTGTGCGTCGGTCTCTTCCAGATCAACCTCGATCTGCCCGCCTGGGTGGGACCGAACCCCGAGATCCGCATTGCTCTCGACGACCCGGTCAACGGCGACCGGCTGAGCCCCCCAGGGACACTTCTTCCTGTAGACTAAGACGCAACTGGTTTCCCCGCCGCCGCGTTTAACCGGATGTAGGGCAGCGCGTCTACAATGTGGAGGGGGCCTATGCGGTTCGGAAGCGGAGTCCTCAGTTTGATCCTTTTGGGAGCGGCCTCGATGGCGGCAGCTCAGACCCAGGCGCCGGAAGCTGGCGCGAGCGCGCCCGGCTGGCGCAAGGTGGAGGATGCGAAGGCCGCCGAAACCGCCCCGGCCGGGCTCGTGGTGGCGCCCGGCACGCACGTCCTGCTGACCCTGATCAACAGCGTCAGCACCAAACACTCGGCGGAGGGCGACCGCATCTATCTCCAGACGGCCTACCCGGTCCTGGTTCGGAACCGGATCGTCATTCCGCCCGGCAGCTACGTCGAAGGAACCCTGACCGAAGTCAAACGACCGGGGCGCCAGAAGGACCGCCGCGGCGAGATCTACCTGCGGTTCGACTCGCTGACCCTGCCCAATGGGGTTACGCGCGACTTCCGGGCGCGCATCGGCGGCCTCGACGGAAACGTCAACGAGGAGCTGGACAAGTCAGAGGGCAAGGTCAAGGCCGGAAGCAACAAGGCAGGCGACGTCCGCACGGTTGCGGAGACGGCGGCCGCCGGCACTTCGGTGGGCGCCATCGCGGGAGGCGTTTCGGGACACCCCTACGAGGGCCTTGGAATCGGCGCCGCGGGGGGCGCCGCGGCAGGTCTGATGGCCGTCCTGCTCACCCGTGGGCCAGACGCCGTCCTGGCCCGAGGCACGACGATGGAGATGGTGCTCGACCGCCCGCTGAACTTCGACGAGAGCGAACTAGATTTCAGTCACGCTATGCCGCCGATGCCCGTCGCGCCGGCCGCGCCCGCACAAACCCAGCAGGGCCGCAGGGGCTGGCCGCTGTAGGAGCGCCCTGCCGAAACCCGCGGCAGCACGATGCTGAAATGCCAAGGAAGGTCAAGACATTGCCGGCCGCAGATGAACGCCGATAAACGCAGATAAGGCATTTGCTTTCAATCCGCGTTTATCGGCGTTCATCTGCGGCCAATTGTCCTTCCGGACTTCTTCAGCAACCTCTGAAGGGTGCCACGAAACCCTACAGCTCCACCCTCCGTAGCCGTAACGCGTTCGCAATCACCGACACGGAACTGAAGGTCATGGCGGCGCTCGCCACGATAGGGCTCAGCAACAGCCCGAAAACCGGGTACAGCACGCCCGCCGCAATGGGCACGCCCAGCGTGTTGTAGAGAAACGCGAAGAACAGGTTCTGCCGAATGTTCCGCATGGTGGCGCGGCTCAGGCGGCGCGCCCGCACGATGCCGCGCAGATCGCCCCGCACGAGCGTGACGGAGGCGCTTTCGATGGCCACGTCCGTACCGGTTCCCATGGCGATCCCCACGTTCGCCAGCGCCAGCGCCGGCGCGTCGTTGATGCCGTCGCCCGCCATGGCGACCACGCGCCCGGCGGCCTGCAGCTCCCTGACGATCTCGCCCTTGCGGTCCGGCGGCACCTCGGCGTGCACCTCCGCGATGCCCAGGTCGCGCGCCACCGCCTCGGCCGTTGCGCGGCTGTCGCCGGTCACCATGACCACACGAACGCCGTCGTGGCGCAGCAGGCGCAGGGCCTCGCGCGTGGACGGTTTGATCGGGTCGGCGACGCCGGCCAGCGCGGCCAGTTGGCCGTCCACGGCCACGAACATCACGGTCTGTCCCTCGCGCCGCAACTCTTCCGCTTGGGCGGCCAGCACCGCCGGGTCGATCGACAGATGTTCGAGCAACGCGCCGTTGCCGGCGGCCACGCGATGGCCGTCCACCATTCCCACGGCGCCCTTGCCGGTGAAGGACTGGAACTCGGCGACCGGCGCGAGCGCCAGTCCGCGCCCGGCGGCGCCCGCGACGATGGCCGCCGCCAGTGGATGCTCGCTCGCCCGCTCGAGGCTCGCAACCAGCCGCAGAATGTCTTCCGGCGGCGGCGTCACCAGGCGCGGTTTGCCCTCGGTCAGCGTCCCGGTCTTGTCCACCACCACCGTATCCACCTTCTCCAGCACCTCGAGCGCTTCGGCGTTCTTGATGAGGACGCCTGCCACCGCGCCGCGCCCCGCGCCCACCATCACCGCCATCGGCGTCGCCAGGCCCAGCGCGCACGGACACGCGATGATGAGAACCGCGACCGCGTTCACCAGCGCGTGCACCAGCCTCGGCTGGGGGCCGATCAGCGCCCACGCCGCGAACGTCACCACGGCCGCGAGCACGACCGCCGGCACGAAGTACGACGCCACCTTGTCGGCCACGCGCTGTATGGGCGCGCGGCTCCGCTGCGCCTCGCTCACCATGTGGACGATCTGCGCCAGCAGGGTTTCGCTGCCCACGCGCTCGGCGCGCATCAGGAAACTGCCGGTGCCGTTGACGGTGCCCCCGGTCACGCGGTCGCCCGCGACCTTCTCCATCGGGAGCGGCTCGCCGGTGAGCATCGACTCGTCGACCGCGCTCGCGCCTTCCGTCACCACGCCGTCCACCGGGACCTTCTCTCCGGGCCGCACGCGCAGCCGGTCGCGCGGATGCACGCGCTCGAGCGGGACGTCTTCCTCCGCGCCGTCCTCCCGCACCAGCCGCGCCATCGGAGGCGCCAGGCTGAGCAGGGCGCGAATGGCGCTCGAGGTCCGCCCGCGCGCCCTCAGCTCCAGAACCTGGCCGAGCAGCACCAGCACGGTGATCGCCGCGGCGGTTTCGAAGTACACGAACGCGCCCGGAACGAACGCCGCCACGGCGCTATAGGCATAGGCTGTGCCCGTGCCGATGGCGATCAGCGTGAACATATTCGGGCTGCGGCTCACGATCGACGCCCAGCCGCGTTCGAAAAACCTGCGCCCGCCCCAGATCACCACCGGCGTGGTCAGGACAAGCTGCACCCACGTTACAGCCCGGCCGGAGAACATCGAGCCCGCCATCGAAAGCGCGAGCACCGGGACCGTGAGCGCCAGGCTGATCCAAAACCGCCGGCTCATGTCGGCGAGTTCCGGATTCGGCTCCTCGCTCGCCGTAACCTCCACGGGCTCGAGCGCCATTCCGCACTTCGGGCACGCGCCCGGCCCCATCTGGCGCACCTCAGGATGCATCGGACAGGTGTAAGGGACGCCGGGCTTCGCGGGCGCGGGCGCCGCGCCGAAGTACTTCCCTGGGTCGGCCCGGAATCTGTCGCGGCAGCCTTGGCAACAGAAGTAGTAGGTCTTGCCCTGGTGTTGGTCCTTGAAGCGGACCGTCTTAGGATCGACCCGCATGTGGCAGACCGGATCCTCGACCGTCTCGGGCGGCTTCCCGCCGAGTTGCACGATGGGCATATACAACGATGATTCGCACCGCGCGGCCGAAGTTGCAATCGCGTGGGCTCAGACGCGCGGCAGCCCGATCCCCGGCAGCACGCGCTCATCCGCAATCGGTTCGCCCAACTTCATCCGCACCGGGATCACGCCCGCCCAAACCGGCAGCGAGTAATCCGCCTCGTCATCGATGGGAGGGCCGGTGCGCACCTTCGCGGAAGCCTCGTCCAGGGGCAGCGCCAGCACGCTGGTCGCGGCCAGCTCGCGGTCGTTCGGCTGCCGGACTTCCGCCCAGCGGCCCGGCCAAACGTGCTCCACAACGGTCCGCAGCGCCTCCAGCTTCTCGCCGGGATCTGTTACCAGGCGCGCGCGCCCGAACACCACCACGGAGCGGTAGTTCATGGAGTGATGGAACGCCGAGCGCGCCAGCACGATTCCGTCCAGCAGCGTCACGGTCAGGCAGACGTCCGCGCATTGTTCGAGCGCGCGCAGCATCCGGCTCGCGGGCGATCCGTGAATGTAGATCCGATCGCCTGCGCGCGCGTACCCGGTCGGAATCACGCAAGACTGTCCGTCAACAACGAAGCCGACGTGGCAGACGCAGCCCGCGTCCAGAATCGAATCGATCTGGGCCTTGTCATACACGGCGCGTTTGGGCAGGCGTCTGACTTGCGTTCGCTCGGTGGGCGCATAGGAATCCATACCGTCTACTGTAGCCGGGCGCGCGGTGCATCCGTGGTTGCCCCACTCGCGCACGCGCGCGGTTCGGTGCTATCGCCCTCCTCAGCACCGAACCGCGCGCGTGCGCAAGCGGCTGTCGCGGCTCGGATCGAACACGGCGCCGCTGTGCGCCGCCGGCGCCGCTGCGGTTATCATGACATTAATGCAACGGATTAACGTGGGTATTGTCGGCCTCGGCAACATCGGCACCGGCACGATGACCATCCTCGCCGAGAACGCCGAACAGATCGGTCTCAAGCTCGGCTTCGAGCTGCGGGTCAGAGCGGTGTGCGACCTGGCGATCGCGAGCAAGCAGATTCCCGAAGCGCTCGGACCCGTCATCAAGACGGATAACTGGCGCGAGCTGGTGGCTCATCCAGAAGTCAATATCGTCACGGAGCTGGTCGGGGGGACCACGGTCGCCGCGGAGATCATCACCACGGCCATCGCCAACAAGAAGTCCGTCGTTACCGCGAACAAGGAGCTCATGGCGCTGTGCGGCGCGGAGCTGTGGGAGCGCGCCATCGCCGCGGGGACGAACCTGGCGATGGAGGCCAGCGTCGCCGGGGGCATTCCGATTCACGCCGTGCTGCGCGAGGGAATCTCGGGCGACCGTGTGGTGGCGCTCCTGGGCATTCTCAACGGCACCTGCAATTACATCCTGACGGAGATGGAGAAGCACGGCGGTACGCTCGAGGCGGTGCTGGCGGAGGCGCAGCGGCTGGGCTATGCCGAGGCGAACCCGGTCAACGATATCGACGGATTCGACGCCCGCTCGAAGCTGGCCATCCTCTCCGCCCTGGCCTTCGGCGAAAAGATCACCCCGTCGGACATCTTCACGGAGGGCATCCGCCGCATCCGGCCCATCGATTTCCAGTACGCGCAGCGCCTGGATCACACCATCCGGCTGCTGTGCGCCGCGCGGCAGACTCCCGAGGGCCTCATCCTTTCGGTGCGGCCCGCGTTGATTCCGTGTACGACGATTCTGGCCGGCGTGCGCGGGTCCTACAACGCGGTCTGGGTGAAAGGCCTGTACGGAGAGGACACGTTCTACTACGGCAAGGGAGCGGGGCCGCGGCCCACCGGAGTGGCCGTGGTCAGCGATCTGATGCGCGTGGCGCGCGAGATCCGCCGCGGCAGCCCGGAGCGCGTGTCGCCCTTCGCGCACCAGCGTCTGGGCGAGTACAATCCCATCCCGGTCACCCTTCAGAAGCGCCCGTATTATCTCCGCTTCCGCGTGGCGGACCGGCCCGGCATCATCGCCGCGCTGGCCGGCATCCTGGCGCAGAAGCACATCAGCCTGGAAGCGGTCCTGCAACTGCCCTACGCCGGCAAAGACGACCTTCCGTTCGTCATCACGCTCGAGCCCACCACTGAGCAGGCCGTGCGCGAGGCGGTTCAAGAAATGGCGCAGCTCGACTTCCTGCTCGATCCGCCGCTGGCGCTGCCTATCGAGCCGCCTCTGTGAAGCTCGCGGCACTGCTTCTGCTAGCCTCGGCCTGCGCGCACGCCCAGGTCGCCGAGCGGGCCAACGCGCACTACGCCACGCCGGAACAGCGCAGCGCGATGGCGCGGGGTATGGCCGATCCCTCTCGCGACCGGCAGCAGAAGCCGCGCGAACTCGTGGCGTCGCTCTCCATCGCGCCCGGCATGACGGTGGCCGACGTAGGGACCGGGCCCGGCTACATGCTGCCGTTCCTGAGCGCGGCCGTGGGACCGCGCGGCCGCGTGATCGCCGAAGACATCTTCCCCGATTTTCTGGAAGCCGCCCAGCTTCGCGCCGGCTCCGCGCACCTGGCCAATGTCGCCGTGGTCCTGGGAACCGAAACCGACCCGAAACTGCCCGCGGGGTCCTTGGACCTGGCATTTCTGCTCGACGTCTACCACCACTTCAACTACCCCGGCCCGATGCTGGCGCACTTGCGCGACGCTCTCAAACAGGGCGGGCGCCTCGCGATCGTGGATTACTACCGCCGCCGCGGCGCCATGCCCTCGCAGGACGCGCTCGAGCACATCCGCGCCGACCAGCCACAGGTGATCCAAGAGGTCGAGGCCGCCGGTTTCCACCTGGTCTCGAAGCACGATCACATCCCCGACAGCCAGTACGTGCTTGTATTCCGGAAGGCTCGGGCAACGCCAGCGGAGGGTCGTTCAGGCTTTTGACAAGCCTGCTAGCAGGGCCGATATGGCGACCGAGGCGTCAGCCGACAGCTCGGATCGTTCGAGCAGCGCGTCTCTTTCCAGGACGGCCAGTCCGTGCAGCAAGGCCCAGGATGCGAAGTTCGCCTTCGAGGCCGCTTGCTGGCTTCCGATACTCGCGAACAGTCTCACCAGGAGATCGCTGAAGCCGGCTCTCGCGGCCAGCAGCTCGGGGCAATCCGGGTGCTTCTTCATCATCAGGGCGTACAGTTCGGGGTGCGCTCTGGCAAATCGCAGGTAAGCGTGGCAGGTGCGACGGACCGCGTCGGCTCCTTGGGGTCCCGCCGCCGGCTTGGTCAGGGCCGCATGGATGCGCCGGATTCCTTCCGCCGCGACGGCCGCCTCCAGCATCTTGCGATTGGGGAAGTAATAGTAGAGCGCGTTTGGCGCCAGCCCCAGCTTCCTCGCGACCGCACGCATGGAGAGACCTTCGGTGCCGTCGCGGCCGACGATCTCCACCGTGGCAGCCACGATCGCCTCTTTGCTGGTCTTTGACGGATGTGGCATTCAACTCCCTGTTTCGCGATGGCGCCGCGCAGCCGCTCGCGCTCCAGTACTATAGGGCCGTTAACTATCAAATCGTTGCGGGATCGGCTAGCTGACCAAACGGGACGGCGGGTACCGTCGGGAGGGCGACTAATAGTGACACGCTTTGGAGTCGATTGCAAGCTCCATCTGACCTCAAGGCGCTATGGTTTCGGTGAACAATAGTGCATCTAGCCAGGGAGGGTGGCGTCACCCGGCGACGGCACGCGAAAACGCCGCTACCAGGGCCGACAGCGCGGAGAAGGAGTCGGCCGACAGATCCGCATCGTCCAGCAACCCTTCTCTTTGTTGCGACACCATTCCGTGCAGCAGTGCCCACGCTGCGAGGCCTGCCGTTTGAACGGACTGCGGGTCCTCGAGCGGCGTAAACAGGAGACGGAAGAAGTCGCGGAGACCCGCCCTGGCCGCCACCAGCCCTGGGCTATCCGCATGTTTCTTCATCATCATGGCGTACAGTGCCGGGCGCCTTCGAGCGAACCGCAGATAGGCACGGCAGGAGCCACAGACGGCCTCGGCGTCTGCCGTTCCCTTCACCGCCCTCTGGAGTGCCGCGCGCAGGCGCCGGGTTCCCTCGGCGGCCACCGCCGCTTCCAATCTCTTCCGATCCGGGAAGTAGCGATAGAGCGCGTCTGGCGTCAGGCCGAGTCGCTTCGCCACCGCGCGATTGGACAGGGTTTCGGTTCCGTCCCGCTCAACGATCTCCACCGCGGCAGAGACAATGGCCTTTTGACTCGCCTTCTGAGGATGTGGCACTTTGGATCTCGCACTCGGCGGTTTGCCAGGACGACTTCGTTCGCCCGGTTGGTAAAACGCTCTCGATCGGTTGGGAATTCGCCTCCCGCGCTTCTCGATCTCGCGGGCTCCGGCGACGCACAAACCCTGCGCGCAACGGTCCCGCAAGACACACCGCGCGCCGTCTGCTTTGGCGAGGCAGTTATGCCAACAACTTTCGATGGCTAAGTTGGAAGTGACGTAGAGGAGGGCAATACTACAGCGACGACCGAACACCCTCCGAGCGGTACTTCAATAACAACCAGTGCCACGAGTATGGGCGCGATCGAACCGGTTGTCAAGGTAATAACGCTGCCTTTTCGCCGGTCAGACTCCCGACAAGCCCGCCAGCAGAGCCGAGATTACGAGCGCTGCGTCGGCCGGCAGTTCCGAATCCTCCAGCAACCCTTCCCGTTCCAACACGACCAGTCCGTGCAGCAATGCCCAGGGTGCGAAATTCGCCTTCGAGGCCGCCCGCGGGTTTCCGATGCCCGCGAATAGCCCCTGCGAGAACGCACGGAATTGCTTTCTCGCGTCCACCAGCTCGAGTACATCCGGGTGCTTCTTCATCATCGCGGCGTACAGCGCCGGGTGCGAGCGGGCAAACCGCACGTAGGAGTGACAGGTGCGTCGAATCGCGCCGGCGCCTTGGGGCCCGGCCGCTGCTTTCTTCAGAAGCCCCTGCATGCGCCGGATCCCCTCTGCCGCCACGGCCGCCTCCAGCGTTTTCCGATCCTGGAAGTAGTAGTAGAGTGCGTTGGGCGCCAACCCCAGCCGCCTTGCGACCGCACGCATCGAGAGAACTTCGCCGGGGCCTCGGTCGACGAGCTCCACCGCCGCGGCCACGATCTCCTCTCTACTGGTCTTGGAAGGATGCGGCATTTGTACCATTCTGCCATCGCCCAGCGAACATGTACAGTGTCCACCCCGAGAAACGTTTCACCCCGTCAAAGACCTCGACAGCGCCGCGACCAGGGCCTCCATCCCGGAGAAAGAGGCGGCCGGCGGATCCGCTTCGCCCAGCACGGCCATTCCATGAAGCAACGCCCATGCCGCGAAGGCTGCCGTTTGCGCCGTCCTCGGGTCTTCGAGCGAGCGAGACAGCGCCCGGAAGAAGTCGCATATGCCCGCTTTCATGGCCCGCAGCCCCGGGGCATCCGGATACTTCCTCATCATGATGGCGTATAGTGCCGGGCGCCTTCGAGCGAACCGCAGGTAAGCGCGACAGCAGCGGCGGAGGGCGTCGGCGTCCGGCGCCCCCTTGGCCGCCCTTCTCAACGCCACATGGAGGCGCCGCATTCCCTCGGCGGCCAGCGCAGCTTCCAACCCCTTCCGATCCGGGAAGTAGTTGTACAGCGCGTTTGGCGCCAGGCGGAGTCGTCTTGCCACCGCGCGCATCGAAAGGGCTTCCGTTCCGTCCCCCTCGACGATCTCCACGGCGGCGGCGACAATGGCCTGGCGGCTTGTCCTTTGGGGATTGGGCACTGGTGACATCTTGACACGGCGGCCCGGTAATTGTACAGTGTCCAGTGGGCACCGGGATGTGTCTGGAGGGAGGGATGTGGAGCCACTCGATTCGACAACGAGCACAACCCCGCCCGCATTCCCCATTGTCGGCATCGGATCTTCCGCCGGCGGCCTCGAAGCCCTGCAACTGCTGCTGAAGCATCTCCCGTCTGCGACCGGCCTTGCGTTTGTCGTCGTTCAGCACCTGGACCCCAAACACGAGAGCATGCTCGTGGATATTCTCTCCCGGGCGACCGCGATGCCCGTCTGTCAGGCGGCGGACGGTGTTCTCGTGGAGCCCGATCGCGTCTACGTCATGCCGCCCAACACCGCCCTCCACCTTTCCGAGGGCGCTCTCCGAGTCACGCTTGGCGCGCCGGGATCGGGCCCGCGCATGCTCATCGACCGGTTTCTGCGCTCGCTGGCGGAAGACCGCAAGAACAAGGCCATTGGGGTGATTCTCTCGGGGACCGGCTCGGACGGGGCGGAAGGGCTCCGAGCCATCCGGGCCCAAGGCGGCGTCACGTTCGCCGAAGACCAGGGATCGGCAAAATTCGGCGGAATGCCGCAGCGCGCGGTGGCCACCGGCTGCGTCGATTTTGTGATGCCGCCGGAGGCCATCGCCCAGGAACTGGCCAGAATGGCGAACCAGCCGTGGCCCATTCCGCCCACGGCCGCCGGGAAGACGGGTGTGCCGGACCGCGAGACCGCACCAGACGATTTGAGCCAGGTATTCGTATTGCTGCTGGAAACCACGGGCGTCGATTTCTCGCTGTACAGGCAGGCGACCATCCAGCGCCGCATCCGCAGGCGTCAGACGCTCCTCAAGGCGGAGAACCTTCGGGCTTACGTTGGCTACCTGCGGGAGCATCCGGAGGAGATCCGCGCCCTGCATCAGGAGATTCTCATCCGAGTCACCCGATTCTTCCGCGATCCGGAAGCGTTCCAGGCTCTCCGGGAACAGGTTTTCCCGCAGCTTCTGGAACGCGCGTCCGCCGACAGCCCCATCCGGCTATGGGTGCCAGGGTGCGCTACGGGCGAGGAAGCTTACTCCCTGGCGATGTCGCTGACGGAATTCCTGGAGGAGACCGCCAGCAAGATCCCGATTCAGGTCTTTGCCACGGATATCAACCAGGCCGTCATCGATGTCGCTCGCGCCGGTTCGTACTCGCGGGGCGTCGACAGAAGCGTCGGGCCAGAGCGCTTACGCCGCTTCTTTACCCAGACAGACCGCGCTTACCAGATCGGCAAAGAAATCCGCGATAAGTGTGTCTTCGCCAAGCAGGACTTGCTCAACGACCCGCCCTATTCCAAGCTCGATCTGATCAGTTGCCGCAACGTACTCATCTACTTGGGGCCGGCTCTCCAGGAGAGGGTGATTCCTCTGTTCCACTACGCTCTCAAGCCCATGGGCTTTCTCATGCTCGGAACGGCGGAAACGGCCGGGGCATTCTCCGATCTATTCACGCTCATCGACAAGAAGCACAAGCTGCACTCGAGGAAGGACGTCTCGCCGAGAGCCTTCCCTCGCTACGCTTCCGCCAGCTTCGCGTCGCTAAGAGACGACCTCGCCGGGCCAGAGCCGAAACCGGTCCGCGAGGAGCCCCGGGACGCTTCCGTGTTCCAGAGGCTGGCGGATCGCATCACGATCGAGAACTACGGGCCTGCCGCGGTGATCGTCGGCGACGACCACGAGATCGTCGAGATCCGCGGACGGGTCGAGCCCTATCTCCAGCCCGTCCAGGGAAAGGCCAGCCTCAATCTGCTCAAGATGGCGCGGGGCGCCGCACTATCGATCGAGTTGCATGCGGCTATCGAGAAGGCCAAGAAGGACGGCGGGCGGGTTCGCAAGGAAGCGATACCGGCCGGGGAGGAGGCGGAAATCCGGTTCGTCAATATCGAGGTGTTTCCGCTGCAGCAGAAGGACCGCCGAACTTTCCTCGTTATCTTCGATGAGCTTCCGCCCTCGGCTCCCAAAGCGGAGGATGCCGCCACCGCTGAGGAAACGCTATCCGCGGACGAGCAAGCGCTGCGACAGCGGGACCTCCTCAACACCGAGCTGAAACAGGATCTGGCCGAGACCAGGGCGCGCTTCCTGGCGCTCATCGGGCAGTACGCTTCCGCCAATGAGGAATCGCAGTCGGCGCAGGAGGAGTTCCAGTCCAGCATCGAAGAGCTCCAAAGCTTGAACGAAGAGCTCGAAACCACCAAAGAAGAGCTGCAGGCGACCAACGAAGAGCTCACAACGGTGAACGACGAGCTGCAAACCCGGAACGTGGAGCTCGGCCAGTCTCGCGACTTCACGCGCTCCATCGTGCAAACGATACAGCAGCCCCTGCTCGTTCTGAACACGGATCTTATCGTGAACACGGCCAACGGCGCCTTCCACCGCTGCTTCCAATCGGCGCCGGGGACGACTGAGGGCCGGCCTCTCTATGAGATCGAAGGCGGCCGCTTTGACTCTCCGGATCTGCGCACCCTGCTGGAAGAGGTTCTTCCGAAGAAAAGGGCCTTCCGGGACTTCGAGTTGGCAGCCGACTTTGCAAACGACGGTCACAAGGTGCTGCTGATCGGTGCGTGCCAGCTCGACGCCGCGGACATGATTCTCCTGAGCATCGACGACATAACGGAGCGCCGGAACTCGGAGCGGGCCTTCCGGCGTGCCGAGGATCACCTTCGCCAGGCTCAGAAGATGGCGGCGATGGGGAGGCTGGCGGGCGGGGTCGCCCATGATTTCAACAACATCCTGACCGTGATTCTGGGTTACAGCGACATGCTGGCGAGCGACCTTCCAGCTAGCGATCCGCACTACGGGGACGCCCGCCTGATCCGAGAATCCGCTCAACGAGCCGCCTCGCTGACACAGCAGCTCCTGGCCTTCAGCCGCAAACAGGTGCTGCAGCCGAAGGTGGTGGACCTCAACGAGGTCATCACGGACCTTGATCGGATGCTGCGGCGTCTGATTGGGGAGAACATCGAGCTGGTGACCACCTTCGAGGAGGCTCTGGGGCCGATCAGGGCCGACCCCGGACAGATTGGGCAGGTCGTCATGAACCTCGCTCTCAACGCCCGGGATGCCATGCCGAATGGCGGGCGGCTCACGATCGAGACCAGGAACGTCGATGTCAGCGAAACCGCTGCCGGGGGCCATGACCTGGAGCCAGGCCGCTACGTGATGCTTGCTGTCGGCGACAGCGGCGTGGGCATGGATGCGGAGACCAAGGCACGAGTCTTCGAACCTTTCTTCACGACGAAAGGCCAGCGGGTCGGGACGGGCCTGGGCCTGTCCACGGTCTACGGCATTGTGGAGCAGAGCGGCGCGCAAATCCGGTTCTCGAGCGAACTCGCGCTGGGCACCACCTTCTGGATCTACTTTCCCCGTCTAACTGAACAACCGCGGACGCACCGGCAGGTTGTCAGCCTCGCCCACGTGCCGCGTGGCACCGAAGTCGTCCTGGTTGCGGAGGACGAAGACAGGTTGCGCCAGCTCACCCGCACATTCCTCGAAGGGCGGGGCTACACGGTTCTGGAGGCGAAGGATGGCGGCGAGGGGATAGCAATCTGCGAGAACCACCAGGGGCCCATTCATCTCCTGCTCACCGACGTCGTCATGCCTCGAGTGGGAGGACGCGAGCTGGCCGAGCGGGCTACGGCGTTGCGGCCCGAGATGAAGATCCTCTTTATGTCCGGATACACCGAAGACGCCTTGCTCCACGACATTGTCGAGACGGAGCGCAGGCCCTTCCTTCACAAGCCATTCACGCTCGAGGAACTCGCCCGCTCGGTGCGGGCGCTGTTCGACGCTTGAGCCCCGCGCACTTATTCCAGACCGGCGTTCATCATCGACGAGCCCAAGATCGCACCCGCCAGCACCGGCAGAGCATAGAGAAAATAGACGCCCACGTGCCCGAGCACGAAGAAGACGATCTCCGGCGCGCCCAGTTGTCTCAGCCCTCTGGTGCTGAGCATAACCACCAGGTCACGCAAGACGAAAGCGGCGAAGCTCGCCACGGCCCAACGCCACGGCCGCTCGCGGCGCACACATCCGACCAGCGCTCCGGTAACGAACAGCGCGCATCCCACCACCATCGTGTGCGTGAGCTCGCTGCTGTCGAGAGGGAGGAGCTTGGGAAGCCAAGCCGAGCCAAGGCTGAGGAGGGCTGCCACCCCCCACCAGAAAGGATCCGCCGATCCCCTAAGCCGGGCTCCCGTCATTCTAGGGGTGTTCATCGGAGTACCAGGGGTCCTGCGACTATCAAGTGTAGGCGCGGATTCCGTGCAAGTCAAGCAGATAAAGAGGTTTGTCGGCGCCACGTGATAATGTCCCCTTTGTGCCAAGTAGAAATGTCCCCTTGACAAGGTCAGGCTGGGGAGGTGTCCGAACCAGGAGAACTCCTCATGACCCAGCGGGACAGAGACCGGCTG